>FMSI01027330.1_pt1 | contig 11360 bp, 9 predicted proteins | sample 1504471 | NCBI WGS metagenome assembly FMSI01 (sample SAMEA4475357, study PRJEB15587) | soil metagenome | biome: Soil; feature: Field | place: India | collected 2015-03-11 | depth 0 m
ACAGATTTCTGTATTGATTTTGCTGCTCTATCTAAAACCGAATAACTAAGCATTGAGGCTGAGGACGTGAAAACAAACTTATTTACACCCGTTGCCCTTCTCTCTATTCTCGGCAGTACGGGAACGGTGTTACCTGCTTTAGGGATTCCGATTATCACTCCCACCCAACAGGATATTCAGCCCCCCCTACCGGATCCGCCGCCCCTACCCCCCACCTCGCCGCCTGTTCTTGAACCACCCCCTTCACCCCCTAGCCCGCCCCCCGAGTCGGAAAGTGTTTTAATACCTGTACAAAAAATTGTTGTTGCAGGTAGTACTCTCTTTGGGCCTGCGGAATTTGATCCAATTATCAAGCCCCTCGAAGGACGACAGGTGACGCTTGCAGAGCTACAGGGTGCTGCTGATGCAATTACAAAACTCTATCTCGAGGGGGGCTATTTGACCTCTCGCGCCGTTTTAGGCGAGCAGGTGGCACGGGATGGGGTGATCACGATTCAAGTGCTTGAAGGCCGCCTAGAGAACATTCGTATTGAAGGGAATAAAGGGATTATCCAGCGCTATATTCGCAGCCGTATTGCCCTCGGTGCCGGCGTGCCTCTCAACTCCAATCGTCTGGAAGAGCAGTTGCGGCTGTTGCGAACGGATCCTCTCTTTGCCAATCTTTCTGCTAGTCTGCGACCCAGCACGACGCCCCAGGACAGTATCTTGGTGGTACGGGTGGTACCTGCCCGCTGGTTTAATGCCGCTTTTGGTCTGGATAACAATACGCCGCCAGCGATCGCCCCGGATCGGGCCACGGCCTTTTTGGGATACAACAACCTCAGTGGTCGCGGCGATAGTGTCTATGGCTCCTACGCCATCGGTAATAACCTAGGCACGTTTGACTGGGGAGCGTCCAACACTGTGGAGTTTGGCTACAGCCTGCCCCTCAATGCGATGAATGGCACACTTACCATTCGCACCGTACAAGCAGACAGCGAAATTACCCGCCCCCCTGCCCTTGCTGCTTTTAATATTCGCAGTGAGTCTTCTATTTACCAAGCCAGTTTTCGCCAGCCGGTGATGCGCAATATCCGCGAGGAACTGGCTTTTGGCATTGGCTTCTTGATGCAGTCGGCACAGACCTTTGTTTTGGGAGTGCCAGCCCCCATTTCCATTGGTTCTGATCCATCGGGCTATAGTGCGACCCGTGTTCTAGAAGTGAGTCAAGAATATATCCGCCGTGATCCCCAAGGGGCATGGGTCTTTCGCTCGCAGTTCAACTTTGGCCTGCCCATCTTTGGCGCCACGGAAAACCCCAGTCCGACCCCTGATGGTACTTTTTTTAGCTGGCTGGGACAGGGACAGCGGCTGCAACGCCTTTGGGCAGACCACTTCTTGATTTTGCGCACCGATGTGCAACTGAGTCCCAATAGTCTGCTCCCCTTTCACCAATTTGTGATTGGGGGTCCCCTGTCGGTGCGGGGTTACTCGACCAATACTCTCTCTGGGGATAATGGCCTGCGGTTCTCTGGGGAAGCCCGTTTTCCCGTGCTGCGCACTGCCAATCGTCGCCCAATTATTTCCATTGGGCCGCTGTTTGATCTGGGGGTGGTCTGGAACAATAGCCGTAACCCTGGGGGTGCAGTGCCCGATAATGTGATTGCCGGCCTAGGCATGGGACTCTTGGTGCAACCGACGCCCAACTTAGACATTCAGTTCCAGTACGCGACACCATTGATTGATCTGCCCGGTCAAACCCGTAGTTTGCAGTCCGATGGCATTTACTTTTCGTTGACGGTGCGTCCCTAGGGTCTATCGAGGGCGGCGCGGAGTGATTGACAAAATTCGGTGACGGCAGCAACCCCCTGATCTGGTTCCGCTAGACGTTTGACAAAGGCACTGCCGACAATGGCAGCATCGGCGCCCCAATCGCGCACTTGGCGGGCATGCTCTGGACTGGCAATGCCAAACCCGACACCAATGGGCTTGGGCGTGATTTGGCGTAGGGTATGTAACAGTTCCTGAACCCGAGTGGCCATTTCTTGGCGCATGCCAGTGACACCCGTGGTGCTGACAAGGTAAATAAATCCTTGGGAAGCGGTGGCGATCGCCTGCATCCGTTCGGTCGATGTGGTGGGTGCAATCAGCAGTGTCAATTCCAAGCCTAAATTCGCTGTCTGTGCGAGAACTGGTTCCGCTTCCTCAAGGGGCAAATCAGGAATCACTAATCCCTTGATCCCGGCTTGGGCAACCGCTTTCAGAAATGAAGAGACCCCCCGATGGTAGATGGGATTGTAGTAGGTAAATAAAATGAGCGGCGCCCCCAGTTGGCGGTGCAAGTCCGTTGTCATTTCTAAGACCGCCTCGAGGCGAGTTCCCCGTTGCAGGGCGCGGGTGGCGGCTGCCTGAATCACGGGACCATCGGCCAAGGGATCAGAATAGGGCATTCCCAGTTCAATCATATCTGCGCCATGGGCATCCAAGGCTTTGAGGGCAGCAACCGTGGTCTCTAAATCAGGATCGCCGGCGGTCAAAAAGGGAATCAGGGCACAGCGTTGACGGGCACGACATTGCTCAAAGCGTTCAGAAATTGTAGGCACAGTCACGGGCAGTCGCTCTCAAAGATGCATAACAATTGTGCCAGATTGGAGACAGCCCTTTTCTAGAATATGAGATACGGATAGTGGCCGATGCCAGTGAGGGTCATCTAAGCGTGAGTTGGTGGCGTTTTCTCCCCTTTGGCGATCGCCGGCGGCGCAGCAAAGCGGTTGGCGACCTGCGGCAGTGGACCCTAGAAGCGCGATTGCTCCACTGGTTGACCCTAGTGTGGATTGGTCTTGGGTTGGTCGTTCTCTTTTCCGCTAGTTTTCCCGTGGGCTTGGCCGAAACAGGGGATGGGCTGTACTACTTTACGCGCCAGTTGCTGTGGCTTGCCCTTGGCTGGGCAGGGTTTCAACTGTTTCTACGGCTCCCGCTGCGGCGATCGCTCCAGATGGCCATTCCAGGCTTCTTTTTGTTTTTGCTGCTGATCTGGGCAACACGTCTACCGGGGGTTGGGACAACGGTAATGGGCGCCACCCGCTGGATTAGTATTGGCCCTTTTCAACTCCAGCCCTCGGAGATGATGAAGCCTTTTTTAGTCCTGCAAGCGTCTTGGGTGTTTAGTTCTTGGCAGCGGCTGCACCTGAAGGCACGTTGTTTTTGGTTAACGGCCTTTGCCCTGACGCTGCTGGGGATTTTGATTCAACCGAACCTCAGTACCACGGCCCTCTGTGGCATGACGTTATGGCTGATGGCTCTTGGTGCGGGTTTCCCCTTGGCACCCCTGCTGTTAACAGCCATGAGTGGTTTGGGCTTGGCAGGCCTCAGCATCAGCATTAACGAGTATCAACGGCGGCGGGTCATGTCCTTCCTCAATCCTTGGGCAGATGCGATGGGGGATGGCTACCAACTGGTGCAGAGTCTCTTGGCCGTTGCCTCGGGGGGAGGGTTGGGCACCGGCTATGGCTTTTCACAGCAAAAGCTCTCCTATTTACCCATCCAGCACACGGATTTCATTTTTGCGGTCTATGCCGAGGAAATGGGGCTATTGGGGTGCCTCTTGCTCCTAGGACTGCTGGCGGCCTACGGTTGGCTGGGAATGCGGGTGGTCAATCAGGGGCGGGATCCCCTGATCCAGCTCATTGCCTTGGGGGCAACGGTGATCATGCTCCTACAAGCCCTAATCAATATAGGTGTCGCCATTGGTATCTTGCCAACAACGGGATTACCCTTTCCCCTCTTTAGCTATGGCGGTAGCTCAATTATGGCCAGTATGGCAATCGCTGGACTGTTGATTCGCTGTGCCCGTGAAGGACAGCAGGCAGAGGTGATTGCCTTCCCCGGTGCTACTCGCCCCACAATTTCCAGAACCAGTCGCCGCCGTGCTGCTCCCGTGGTTCCCCTGCGTCCCGAAGGGATCAATCGCTATTCTTCACGCAAACCCTAGGCTGACACTTCCCGGCCATCTGAGCGCCACACGGCAATGACGGCAGGTCGAGGCACGACCACTTCTTCTCCATAGGGCCAGCGTGTTGGTAGATCAGCCGTGGATTTTGCCCCTTCCCCCGGATGCTGAATGGCACAGAAGAAGGTTTGATAGTCACTGCTAAATTCAGGGCCACAAATTTCACAGCCGGGCACACCAGAGAGGAACATCTTCAGTTCGCGGCGCTGCGGATTGAGGACATAAACGCCGTCATTTTTGCCGAGGCGGGTTGACCCGCCATTGCCATCCGTGGCAATCCAGACATTACCGGCGCGATCAAAGGTCAAGTTATCGGGTGCTGAGATTGGCGGTACCTCTGCGTTGGTGGGTTCACCATAAAGCACTAACTGGCGGTTCTGTTCTGGGGCGGTGGGATTTCCACAAAGCAAAGGCAGACGCCACTGAAACTGCAAGGCGGTTGGGTTATTGCCCTGCTCAATCATTTCAATCACATGCCCCATCACATTTTCAGGACGCGGATTGGCGCCATCTGTGGCCCTAGCCTTGCGTTTCTCGTTATAGGTCAACGCCAGCCAAACACTTTTGGTGACAGGATTCCACTCGAAGTCCTCTGGCCGATCCATTTTTGTTGCCCCTAGGGCATCGGCAGCGGCGCGGGTGTAAATAAAACAGAGGGCAGGATCCTCTTGGAAGGCCGTCGGCAGATTGGGGTTGGGGATAATTGTACTGCCCTCAACGCGGGCGATCGCCCGCCATTCACCCGTCAGATCGTCATTAAAGCGAGCAACGTACAGTTCCCCTTCATCCAACAGGTTCAAGTTAGCGGCGCGATCGTTGGCTTGGTACTTGCCCTTGGTAATGAATTTATAGGCATATTCAAAGCGTTCATCATCCCCCATGTACACCACAACTCGACCATCGGGGGCAATCACCGTTGTCGCCGCCTCATGGCGAAATCGTCCTAGGGCTGTGCGTTTAATGGGGGCGCGATCCGGGGAGAGGGGATCCACTTCCACAACCCAGCCAAAGCGAAAGGCCTCTTGGGGTTCCTTCGCGATGTTGAAGCGATCTTCATAGAGATAGAAGCCATAGCGATCGGCCCGCTCATTGGGAATGTCATAGCGCTTATGCAGCTCCTTCACCATGCCCGTCAGGTTGCTATCACTGCCGCCAAAATAGCTATGGAAGTTTTCCTCGCAAGTGAGTACCGTGCCCCAAGGGGTTTTGCCCGCTGAGCAGTTATTGAGCGTGCCATTCACCCGTGTCCCCGTGGGATCCGCAGCCGTTTTCAAAAGGGCGTGGCCTTTAGCAGGTCCAGAAATCTCACAGGGCGTTGAACCCGTGATTCGGCGGTTGTAGGGCGAGGCTTTCTCATATTGCCAGCCACCATTGGGGTTTTTGGCAATCTCAACAATGGAGAGTCCATGGGCTTCCCGCTGAAGGGCTGCTTGCCATTGATTGGGGCGATCGCCCACGGTTTCAAACATCAGTTCAGGATTGGTGTATTCATGATTCACGACGAGCAAATGCTTGCCATCGGGCGTGGTCTGATAGCCAACAAAGTCACAGTTGTAGCCAAAGCACTGCTGCTGCCGCTGGACATCCGCTTCGGTGACTGTTTGGTGAATGCGATTCCAATTCAAGTTTTCACCGCCATCGAGGGCATCCCCCCAGCGAATCACGACGCCATGCTCAAAGCCTTCAGGCAGTGTAATTTTATCGTCGGTGTTGGGATAGATCGTTGGAAAACCTAAAGCTGGTGCAGTGGCACACCCTTTGGTCAGGGTTGCAAGGGCTAAACCCGCCGCGCCAAAAAGGGCAGTTTTCAGTACGGTGCGGCGGCTCAGGACACGGGGTAACAGATCGCCAAAATATTCAGCCATGAAGTGTATCTCGTTCCAAATTGATCCACTGTGGGCAACCAACTCATAATTTAGGGAAGACTTAGGGAAGTTGGGTTAGGGTTTGCCTAAGAAATGGGGGAAAAATGGTTAAAATCAGCTACAGAGCAGCGGCCAGCAATTTTTGAGTGTAGGGATGCTGCGGCTGGGCAAACAATTGCGCGGTAGGAGCCAGTTCAACAATCTTGCCAGCATACATTACGGCAATGCGATCGCAAAAACTGCGGGCGACTGCCAGATCGTGGGTAATAAAGAGATACGTGAGTTGCAATTGCTCTTTTAACTGCTGCATCAGCGCCAGCACCTGCCGTTGAATATGGGCATCGAGCATACTCACTGGTTCATCACAGACCACGAGTTGCGGATGGGTAATCAGGGCGCGGGCGATCGCCACCCGTTGGCGTTGTCCCCCCGATAGGGCATGGGGATAGCGATGAACATAGGCTTCACTGGGGGTCAATTCCACCTGCGCCAACATCTCACATACCCGTTCTTGGGCAGCCTCTTTTTCCATCAGCCGATGAATTAGCAGGGGCTCCAGCAAATTTTGCCCCACGGTCATTTTCGGATTGAGGCAGGCATGGGGGTCTTGGAAAATCATTTGCAGATCGCGGCGGGCGGTGCGCAGTTGTGCCGCTGGTAATTGAGTTAAATTGCGCCCCAAAAAGACCACTTCACCGGCATTGGCGGGAATCAGTTGCAGAATCAAGCGGGAAAGGGTACTTTTGCCACAGCCGGATTCGCCCACGAGGCCAAGGGTTTCTCCCCGGCGCAACGTCAGATCGACGCCATCCACTGCGCGAATCGTGGTTTGCGGTTGTAGCCATCCCCCCAAGCGGTAGTGCCGGTGTAAATTGTGAACCCGCAGCAGTTCGGGGGCAGTGTCCAGTCGCGGGGTTTCTTTAGAGGTGAGTTGGCTGGCTGCAAGTAGGGATTGGCTATAGGGGTGCTGTGGCTGTTGCAGGACTTGGCGAGCCGCTCCCAGTTCAACAATCTTGCCTTGGTGCATCACCCCAAGGCGATCGCAATACTTAGCCATTAGTGCCAGATCATGGGAAATGAGCAACAGTCCTCGCTGCTCCTCTTGGCAGAGACGCGTGAGTTCATCCAGAATTTCTGCCGCGACGGTCACATCTAGCGCCGTTGTCGGTTCATCGGCAATGATCAGGGGTGGGTTCAAGAGCAAGGCAAGGGCAATCGCCACCCGTTGGCGCATCCCGCCACTAAACTCATGGGGATACTGATGCAGGCGATTGGCGGGAATTTTCACCCGATCCAATACCTCAATAATGCGCTGACGCCGTTGGGAGCGATTCCAAGAAGACCAATGACTCCGCAATAGCTCATCACAGTGGTCATAGACGCTCATGAGGGGGTTGAGGCGCGTCATCGGATCCTGAAAGACCAAACCAATTTGCTCGCCCCGCAATCGCCGCAATTGAGAAGCGGTCAGCCCCAAAAGGGATTGCCCCTGAAGGGCGATCGCTCCAGCCACCTGTGACCCCGGCGGCAATAACTGCAAAATGGCCTTACCAATCGTGGATTTGCCACAACCTGACTCCCCCACCAAACCGAACCGCTCCCCTGCGGCCACGTCAAAAGAAACACCATCCACCACAAATGTTGCAGCAGATGATGTCTCCGTTGTAGGGTAGGCGACCCGCAGTTCCCTGAGTTCTAAAAGAGTCGCCATGGGCTTGTCGATCCTAGGCAGGTTCGATGCGGGCGTAAAAGACCCCTTGAATTTTCACTTCGTGAGGTTCGTGGGCACCCATATCATCATCGGAGAGTTGCTCACTTTCAAAGGTGCCCGCAATTTCACCCGTGCGGCCATCCACTTTCGCCACATTCAGAGAAATTTTACCCTTGGTTAGGGAGAAGCGTTTGACATTAGCGCGAGCCACCTCTTCTTCTTTACCTTGGGGAAGGGCGATCGCCGAGTCATAACCAGAGGCCAAGCCCCGTCCTTTGGGATCGAGGAAGTTGGCGGTGCGGTAGGAAGGAACGTTAAATTGGCCCTTGAAATCCGTTGAAGTGGTGATGCTGCTAATGTTGGGCTGAGTGCTTGCCACCAAGTTTTTCACCGTAAACAGCAGTGGGATGCGCTCGCCACCGGGCATTTGTACTGTTACAGGCTGAAAATCAATCCCATCCTCTTCCACAAACGTGAGGCTGCCATCGCTGTTGACCTTGAGTTCCCCTTGAATTTGATCCAAGCTCGTGGTTTCGCGAGTCACCAGTTTTGTGGGAACAAATTCGGCCTCTTGGCGTTTGTTCCTAGGCTCTTCCTTGACCAAAAATGTCGTCGGCTGCAAGCACAGTTGAGCAATGCGATAGGTTTGGGAGCTATCAATGGGGTAGGCACCACGCGCCGTATCATCAAGGGTGGGGCACTTGTTGGCCAGACCTGTACCGACAATATCGTCATAGGTTAAAGTCTGTTTTGCGGCAAAGGCGGGGGCGCTCAAGGAAAAAATCCCTAAACATACCGCCAGCAGAGTCGCCATTAAAATGCGATATTTCATGGTTAACCTCAGAAGTCAAAGCATCTCAAAGCAGTTAGAGTGTGGGAGATACCCCTGCGTCAGAGTCCAGTGAAGGCAGCCATGCAACTACCTTATCAATCCATGATTATACGGAGCTTTGCGATCGCCTCAGAACGGAAATTTTCGCAGATATTTTAATTTCGCAAGAGCAAAACCGCTGACCAACCTCCCTCCAACTGGAGCGGCAAAGTAAACTAGTAAAAAAGCAGGATCGGGAGTGAGTTCATGGATGACAGCGAGTTGTTTGCTGTTTTTGTTGCCGATGTTGTCAATGGTACTGAGAGCCTTGCCTCAAATCCCAACTATCGCATTGAATCGGTTTTAGGGACTTTGCAACTGGTGGACAACAAAGCGGGCGTCATTGCTACGGGCAAAAGTGAAAATGGTCAACCGCAGATCATGGTCAAGCGCTACTGCGATGCGTGGGAATCTTTGCGACAAGCATTGACCCATGGCTCATTCTTCCCTGATGTCGCTCAAAATAAGGCACAACTGGTGCCTTTTACCCGTGCCACCATTCCCGAAGGCTATCAACTCTATGATTGTGCTGCCAGTGAAATGTGGCGCAGTTGGCGTCGGGGCGCCGTTGATCATGTGCATATCTATACCGCGAATCACTGGCGATCGGTGGGGGAGATTTCCTGTAGCGGTGGCGTGGTCTTTATCCCCGTTCCGGATTTGGAGAAAGAGATTCAGATGACCAGTTCCTCACTGATGTCTTGGTTAGGCGTTCCCAATGTTTAGAGGAAGATTCTACTACGGGGGAGCGATCCAACCTAAAGACTCTAGAGATAATAGACGTATAACCATAGCGACTTAGCAACACAATGCTTGCCTGTTTGCGACCTCGCCAGCCGATTTCCCCTTGAGGCAAATTTATGTCAGAACCGCACTGCGATACCAACATTGGCCAAATTCTGATGAATCGGTACCGGCTGACGGAGCTGATTGGCAAAGGCTCAATGGGGCGGGTGTATCGCGCAGAGGACATTCTCCTTGGTGGCGTGCCGGTTGCTGTTAAATTCCTGTCGCAAACCCTGCTCAACGATCGCATGAAAACCCGCTTTGCCCAAGAAGCGCGGGCGGGTGCTCTCCTCGGCCAGAAGAGTATGCACGTGGTGCGGGTGCTCGACTACGGCATGAACAATGAGGAAATCCCCTTCTATGTCATGGAATTTTTAGAAGGCGAAAACCTCAGTGATTTGCTCCTAGAAGAACCCCTGCCTTTAAGCCGATTTCTGCGCATTGCACGCCATGTGTGCCTTGGTCTTCAGGTAGCCCATGAAGGCATTCTCATCGAAGGCCAAAAATGCCCGATTATTCACCGTGACATCAAACCCAGTAATGTCCTTGTGATTCAGGATAGCACGATGGGGGAACTCGCCAAGGTATTAGATTTTGGAATTGCCAAATTTTTGGGGGATGTGTCGGAAAAGGGTCAAACCTCGTCGTTTATGGGCACTTTAGCCTACTGTTCCCCAGAGCAAATTGAAGGGCGAGAGTTGGATCACCGCTCCGATATCTATAGTCTTGGCATCACCATGTATGAACTAATCACCGGCAAGATGCCCATTCAGGCAGAAACCCACTCTATTGGCAGTTGGTTTAAGGCACATCACTTCCAAAAGCCTGTCCCCTTCAATGTGGCGAGTCCGGGGCTGCATCTTCCCCCTGCCCTTGAGGAACTGATCATGGCCTGTATGGCCAAATCCCCCAGCGATCGCCCCCAAAACGTGGGTGAAATTATTAACGTTCTCACCGCCCTTGAGGAACAGTTTAGTAGTAGTCGAGTCACCCAGCCGGGGGTAGAGGTTCCCGCAAAAGTCTCTCAACCCCCTGTTGCCCTTGCAACCGTTGAAGAAGTCTGTTGGCAAAGTGTTTGGCCTGCCGATAAACCCGTAGCGGAAATTGTCTTTCCCATGCCCTTATATGCTCAACGGGAATCAGCAGCCTCGCTGTGGGTGATGTTGCCTCGGGTAGAGATCGATCGCCGCATGCTCAATATCCGCTACAACCAGTTTCTCTTTACCCCTAGTCCCCACCCGATGATTCTCTGGATTACCGCCATCTACGATCCTAAGCAAGGTCCCCGCTGGTTGCCCTGTTATTTGGATATGAAACTGCCACGCAACCAAGAGCTTTGCGTTTTGCTCTCGGAGACCGGCTACTATCCGCTGCTCTTTTTCTCCCTTGAGGATCCGCAACACTGCATCAATGTCCGCATGTTTACGATCGCCACCTTCCAGCGGCAACTCCTACGGGACTGGCTGCAAACCAGTAAAAGCTTGCCCAGTTCTGCCCCAGCGGTTGTGAGCCGCAATTTGCTCAAGGCGGAGTTTGAAAACTACAAGCCGCAAATCCTCGCCAAGCTGGAGAATGTGAAGATGGCCACAGTCATTGATTAGGGATACCGCGATCGCCCTCTAGGGCAGCAATAGAGAAAAATATATTAAGAGATGTTGCGCGATTGGTAAAGAATTGTTACAGTGAGGGTACAGGGTTCGATCAGGAGTCAAAACCATGGAAGATACCAAAACCGTCAAAGCTGAAGATCGCAACGCATGGGTGTTTGGATTTACCCCCCAAGCTGAAATTTGGAATGGTCGCCTCGCCATGATCGGCTTTGTGGCGGCGCTACTCACAGAACTGATCACCAAACAAGGCGTGCTTCACTTCTGGGGTCTCCTCTAGACCTTAACTCTCTCCCAATTTTCAGCGGTCAAAGTGTCATTTTGAGGTCAGTAATGGCCTCTTTTTTTTGGCCAATTGACGGTTAAACACAGCGCTTTTCCCAAAGAGAGCACACACGCAAAACTACGAAAAAGCTTGGGAGCGAGGATGGCACTCTCCCTATAGATTCAAACTTAATAGAAGAAGTGTAGCGGGAAATGCCGCTGTCAAAGTACCTGTTAAATAATCCGCGATTGAGGATCAATGAATCTA
>FMSI01007891.1_pt1 | contig 11340 bp, 13 predicted proteins | sample 1504471 | NCBI WGS metagenome assembly FMSI01 (sample SAMEA4475357, study PRJEB15587) | soil metagenome | biome: Soil; feature: Field | place: India | collected 2015-03-11 | depth 0 m
AAAGTACCTGCCTCATTTTTATATCATCAATGAGTTTACCTTCATCATCAATGACGTATATCATATTTAGCGTTTCGCTGTCTTTGCCATATTTACGTATATAATGTAAAACCTGGGCGACAGTCATGTTTTCTTTGACGGCAATATAATCAGTTGTCATCAAACGGCCAACACTGTTTTCTGGATAACCAAGTAGAATCATTGCGGTTATGCGTTCTTCTCTGGACATCAATGATAACATCTGGCGTAATATATCTGCTGGCAACTCCTCAAACAGTGCAGTACGGTCGTCAGGTGACATTTCATTTAAAATATCTGCTATCTGCTTTTTAGCTAGATTACCCAATAAATGTGATTGAACCTCAAAGTCTAAATACTCAAATGTTTCAGCCTGCAACTTTTTTGGTAACAACCTGAAAATTATGACCTGTTCCCCTTCAGGCAATTCACTGATAAGTTCAGCTAAATCTGCTGGTGCCCATTCACTGAACACTTCTTTCAACACGCTGAACTCTCTTTTTTCAATTAATTCCTTTATTTCAGGCTGAAGTAAAGGTGCAATCATCATGGCATGCCTCTGAATATATCTAGATATAGTGTAACAATGTGTAATAGTGCATGGAATTGTCGACGAATATTTTTTAAGTATGCACTATTTAATATTTTTGATAGATTACATAAGGGAATAAATGCTATTAATTACTTATAAACTAAAACTATTGTATCAGATATGTTTTAATTCTCAAATAAAATATCTGTTACATGATTTTTTATTCAATTATATTTTATCATTTAATATAACAATGAAAGTAACGCAATTCATTTTTTCTCACAAGTATTTAATTTCTTTTCACAACCATTGCGTTGGTACTTATAATTAACAGCTATTTTTTCCAATATTCATTTAGAAATAAATGGCAACCAGAATCTCAAAACTCATGGGTCATATCCTGATTGATTTATACCTATTTTTAATTTTATTATTGACTTGTTCATAATTTTAATACATTTAAAAATGCAAATATGTAATCCATAAATCTTTTATACAAATGAGATTTTTAATATGAAAAAGTTTTTAGGTGTTTTATTTATAGCTGTTTCTATAGTCATTTCTGGTATGTACACAGAATCAATGGCAAAGAAAGAAACTTCAGAAAAGAAAACCGAAGTCAAGGATAAAAAGGAAAAGAGCCAAACACAAGAAAAGAAGGAAAAGAAGGAAAAGAAGGAAAAGAAAGACACTAAAGTAAAAAAAGACAAAAAAGAAGAAAAGTCTGAAAGTAAAGCAAAAAAGTAAACAAAAGATAAGGAAACCAGGAAAAAAGAATCTGACGATAAAGTAAAAGTTAAAAAAGGAACAAAAGCCAGAAAAAGAGAAGAAGTCAGATGAAAAAAAATATAAACACAAAGAAGCTAAAGAAGATGAGTCAAAAAAAAGAAAAAGAGATTCAATACAACGAAAAAGAATATAAATAGGGATGAAAGGTTATTGATAAAGATAGTTAAGGAAGAACTATCTATGAAGGACCACAAAGTGGTCATTATTATATAAACGAGCATGGTAATAAAACATATATTAAAAAAGATAAAGAATAATAAAACTTTAAAAAAATACCCGGTAATCATACCGGGTATTCTTTTGATTTTTATAGTATCTTTTTTATATATATAATGTTACTTTAACTTAAACAGGTTCTTTAAATTTTCAACCAGATCAGATGGTAGGACAACAACATGGCTGCTTTGTGATTCACCCAGTTTTATCAAGCCTTTTACATATTCCATACCTAAAAGATATAATAGCGGATCACCACCTGTACTTTTAAGTGATTTGGCAACGTACTCAATAGCATTAGCCTCAGCCTGAGCTAATCGTTCGCGTGCTTCGGCATCACGTTGAGCTGCTTCTTTTCGCGCTTCAGCTTCAAGTATCTGTGCCCTTTTGAATCCTTCTGCTTTTTTCTCCTGCGCTTCCTTCTGGGCTTCAGCTTCAAGGACTGTTGCGCGGCGTTCACGTTCTGCTTTCATCTGTAATGCCATTGCCTGCTGCAAATCTTGTGGCGGGACAATATCTTTAATTTCTACACGCGTTATTTTTGTTCCCCATGAGTCAGTGGCCTGATCAAGTATATTCAATAGTTCGGCGTTAATCTTGTCACGCGAAGATAAGGATTGGTCTAGCGTCATTTTACCCATTATTGAACGCAACGTAGTTAGAGCAAGATTGGAGATAGCCATTTGCAAATTTTCAATGCCATAAAAAGCTTTATATGGATCAAGTATCTTATAAAAAACAACACCATCAACTTTGACTGTAGCATTGTCTTCTGTAATAATACCCTGTGGAGGCAAATCAAGCACCTGTTCACGAATATCAATTTTGGCCGATACACGTGAGAAAAGCGGATTAATAAGATTCAATCCTGGAGTAAGTGTTGCTGCATATTTACCAAAACGCTCAACCAGCCAGTTTTCTGCCTGTGGTACTATTCTTACTCCTTTATAAATCAGAATGACCACCAAAATCGCTATAGCAACTATTAAACCTTGCATAAATACCTCCTGTAATAAATTATTTTGCCTTCTTAACTACCAATTTGATTCCATCAGCCCCTTCTACAATTATCAACTCCTCTTTACGTATTTCTTCGTTTGATTGCGCTTTCCATACTTTTACCCCATGGAATGGCTCAAACAATTCAACCTCACCAATTTGAGGAGGAATAATATCCTCAATACATTTTCCTCTTTTACCTACCAGTGTTACATCAAGTGCATCATCAGCAGTCTTTACTTTTACCCTGTCTTTCAAATAACCAAACCAGAAAGCCAGAAAAGCACCTGACGAAATAAAAAAACAAAACCACTGGGATAATTCGGACTGCAAAAGTCCAACATACACCAACGCAGCTGTAATTACTGCACCTATACCAAACCAGAATATTATAAAACCCGGCATGATAATTTCAACTGCCATCAAAACAATACCTATAGCTAGCCATGCAACAGGTGATAGCACCATACAGTTCCCCTTTATAACATATCTTTTTTTTTATATTTAGATCCTGTTTTATAATTTAGTCAATTAAAAAAATTATTATTGCACATATTTATTACCATGATATAGTATTCACCATATCTATTAAGGAGGTTTTATGAATAAATATTTATTATTACTTCTATCATTACTGGTGATAGTTTCATTCATTGGTTGCGGCTCATCTACTGGTAAGTACAGCGATGTTCGTTCCCTTATGGAGGAATCAATTGCTGCACAGGAAAATTTAATCAAAGATATTGATGCTGCTACAAATGCTTCAGATGTTGCAAAAGCTATTAACTCATATGCTGATGCAATAGAAACATTACAGCCAAAGATTAAGCAATTGCAGGCTAAATATCCCGAACTCAACGACGCAAATGCTCAAATGCCAAAAGAATTGCTTGATCTTGAGCAAAAGCAGGCAGCAATAAGTCAAAAGATTGCAACCAGCATGATGGAAAAAATGCCAAAATATGCAACTGACAAGGAAGTTATGAAAGCTTCAATGCGCCTGGCAAAATTAAGCCAGATGTAGCAAAAAAAAGGCAGGGATTAATTCTCTGCCTTATTTTACTATGTCATATAAAATATTAAACAGTAACTATCGCTTATAATAAAATCGTTAGCTGAAATTCTTCAGGTATATCTACACGAATACAATCATTTGCGTAGGTGCGTTCGGGCAGTAGTATCAATGTATTAACAGTTGAATTGACTGCAAATGGCGCATGATGCCATACCCCAGCTTTAAGAACCACAAAAGTATATTGTGGAATAGCAAACACATTGATATCGTCAAACGGATATACAGAATTTTGTGTAGCATGTGCAACATGAATAAGCACATCACCATCAAGAGGTAATATGCCTTCATAACAACTGCTGTGACACTCCATTTTCTGAATAATAAAATCGCGCTTTTCAACCTGGCAAATTGAAAAAGAAAGATTCATCATGCTGGTTACCGGCATTTGCAGTATGTCACGGTAAAACTTTATGGGTGAAGCGCCAAAATGAATTGCATCGGGATTTTGCATCTTTGCAAAATATCCATAGTGGGAAAAATTATCAGTTGATAATAGTAAAGGTTTTATTGTTTTCATCAGATTTAAACCATTTAATTTATTAGTGTATATAATGAATCTATGTTACAATTGACAACTGGTAGCATTATCACTCAATTTCAATTCCTTCACTGCTTTTATAATTGCTTCCCTGCTACCAACTACATAGAGTATATCATCACTTTGAATTCCATCATCAGCACCTGGATTTGCAATGACAGCATCATTACGTTTAATTGCAACAACTGAAAATTTATGAACCTTCCTGAACTGCATCTGCCCTATAGTTTTCCCAACAACTGGCGAACCCGGACACACTCTTACTGCCTGCATATCTATTTCAGCAATAGGCAAATCTTTATATACATCAACGTGTAATTTTCTGAGCATTGCATACCCTTTTGCACGGATTGATTCAATCATCGCTTCAATATCATTTCGTGGAACTCTATAATACTGTAATACTCTTGCAAAAATTTCTATAGATGTTTCATATTCTTCAGGGATGACTTCATTTGCACCTAATTCCAGCAATTCCTTCATATCGCCCACAAACCGTGCACGTACAATTATATGGATATGTGGATTAATTTGTCGTGCAAGTACAATAATTCTTTTAATTGCGCTCCTGTCGGCTATTGCTATTACCAGGACCCGTGCAGAAGTAATGTTAACCTGGCGTAATAAATCTTCCTGTGAAGCATCACCATAAATTATATTTTCTCCTACTTTTCTTTCTCTTTTTACTGTTTCAGGATTCATCTCAATGATAATGTAAGGAATCTTAATGGCCTTAGCCGCTACAGAAACATTCCTTCCATTGATACCATATCCAACAATAATGATATGATCCTTTATTGCATGAATTTCTTCGTCAGCATTATACAAAAATCCTTTCCTGAAGTTTTCAGGAAATGGTATTTTTAAGAGCATATCAACAAATGTTGGCGAATATTTAATAAGATATGGTGTAATACCCATAGCAATAATAGTAACTGAGAGAAACAACTGATATTCAACCTGAGACAATAAAGCATATGACATTCCTATCTGAGCCAGAATAAACGAAAATTCGCCAATTTGTGACAATGCAAATCCTGTTAAAAGAGCAATACGCAACGGATAGCCAAATGCTAGCACAATCATTGATATTATGATAATCTTAATAATAAGTATACTTACAGAAAAATTGGCTACAGTTACTATATCAGTAGCCACCACCATAGGATTAAGCAGCATACCTATGGAAATAAAGAAAAAACTGGTAAATAAATCTCTAAATGGCATCATTGAACTGAAAGTCTGACCACTGTATTCAGAAGCAGCAATAATTATACCTGCCAAAAAAGCCCCTAGTTCCACAGACATTCCCAGAGCATTTGTTGCTAAGGTGACAGCAAGGCAAATTGTTACAATTGTTATTATAAATAATTCCCTGCTACGTGTTTTTGCAATCTCAAACAACAGCTTGGGGATCACATAGCGTGCAAGAATAATAACAATAACAACTATTAAGGAGCCTTTGACAATTAATTTAAACATCTCCACAGGAATTGAATGCTTTGTAACTCCTGCCAATAATGGTATGAATAACATCAAAGGAACAATTGCAATATCCTGTACAATAAGAACAGCCAGGGATATCCTGCCGTGTGGACTTTCGGATAGTGCTAATTCCTGAATAACCTTTAATACCACCGCTGTACTACTCAATGAAACGATAAACCCCAGGAAAACAGCATTGGACAATGAGGTCCACACAAGCATTATAGCGGTAACAATTATAATCGTTATAATAACCTGCAAAACCCCTACCAGTATTGCCCGTTTTAGTGATGCTATTTCTTCAAATGATAATTCCAGGCCTATGGTGAACAAAAGCGTAATAATGCCTATTTCAGCTAAAATTTCAACATCCGCACTGGATTTAATAATCTGAAGTCCATACGGACCAACAACAATACCGGTTATTAACAAACCTATTATGGTAGGAATCTTTAAGCGATTACATAAATAAATTACTACAATTGATATTGAAAATATTATTAATATGTTCAGGAGAATATGCATAAGCAAACTTATTATAAGATTTTTATAATTAATGTAAAATTGCCATTATATATGCATATTAGTATTTCAGCACTAATTCCATTTCGTCTGTTGTTGATACAAAACCTGCCTTTTGATATACACGTTTATCCTTTCCAAGAGCGTGTAGCAATATTCGCCCCGCTTTTCTTTCTTTAGCATACTCAATTACCTTTTCCAATAACTTTGATGCCACTCCCTTGCCCCTGAATTTAGGTTCTGTATATAAATTCATAATATATGCTTCAATACCATGTGGATTTTCGTATAATGGCGGTCTTTCCAGAAACTGAATACCCGTTGTTGCAATTATAGTATCATCTTTCACAGCGCAAAAAACTTTGAATTCACCTGTTTGGAATTTACGTATAAAGAAATCCCTGGTTAATGATCGCAATTTCCTAGTTCCATCCTCAGTTTCCAATTTACCTAACTCAAACAGCATCTTCATACGTATGGTAACAATATCATCAATGTCACTTAATGTCGCTTCACGAATTTCGTACATATAAAGCCTCCGGCATAGTTAAATCTCACTATAACATCCATTGAAACGATATCTATTCTATTAGTCAAATCATAAAGATATTTTGAAATACCTCTGCAAGTACGTCTTTAATACTTAAAATATAATTACTCCGTTTTTGTCATTGTATATACCAGTAGCAATTCTATCAGTGCAATGATATCACGTAATACTACTATTATTACAGTATACCAGGTGGCACCTGACATAATAGTAGCTATCGTCAATCCTAATGAATAGGCGATATGAATATCCATTAAGAACAATTGAATAGTGTAATGACTTGTCGTACCAATATAAAGCCTCAGTATGTGAATGCTTACTACTATCCCAATAACAATTCCCGCTATTGCTATTATAATTGGAGGATAGAAAAATATTGCTATATTCATCATATACAACAGTTCAACATAATACCATACTGACACAAAACCTGCTGTTTTATAAGGTTGGCGTAAAAAACAATCCATAAATGCGTGTAGTTTGGTTACAAAATACTGCAGTGACAGTTCACAGGCAGAATTCCTCACTAAAAATGATTTGACTAATGAGTGCACAACGTTTCCTCTTATTCAACTGTAATGATAATCACTTTTCGCCACCCCACGGGCAGAACAAATGATGTAATTATTTGCATTATCATTACAGTACTTAAAGTATTTCAAGGCTTTTTTATGGTTAATGAAGACAATCTTACACTTACAGTCCCTGAAGAATATGCAGGCACGCGCATAGATGTATTTATTTACAATGCACTGGAAGAAGAGCTGTCGCGAAGCTTTATCCAGAAACTCTTGAAAAACAATCACATTACCATAAATGGGATGCCGGTTAAACCTAATTACAAAGTAAAACCTGATCAGGAAATTTGTATCACCATCCCTCAACCCCAAAAGTCAGCACTTGAACCTGAAGATATTCCATTGAATATCCTCTATGAAGACAATGACATTGCTGTCATTCATAAACCGGCAGGAATGGTAGTACATCCCGGTACAGGCAATACTTCACACACGCTGGTGAACGCGTTGCTTTTCCACTTCAAAGGCCTCTCTTCAATTGGTGGTGTTGAACGACCAGGCATTGTTCACAGACTTGATAAAGATACCGAAGGTCTTATGGTTATTGCAAAAAATGATACCGCTCATAACGTGCTTACAAAATCATTTCAAAGCAGAGATGTCGTAAAAAAATATGTAGCGATAGTTACCGGTAAACCACTCACACCAGCACAAACAATCAACAAAGCTATCGACCGCCATCCCAAATATGGGCACAAGATGACTGTGCACGATGACGGCAAAGAAGCAATTACTCACTATACATTGCAGGAAATATGGCATACCCAGCAGGGAGTTTTTTCGCGATTAAATGTACAGATATTTACGGGCAGGACACACCAGATACGTGTGCACTTATCGTCTTTGGGGCTTCCCATCGTTGGTGACAAGCTGTATTCAAAAAAATGGGAAAAGTATAAGGTTCCCTATATGCTTCTTGCATCAACATATTTAGAGTTTGACCATCCAACAACAGGGAAGCGTTTACAATTTTCTATTGACGTACCAGCGCATATGAGTGATTTTATAAAGAAACTCAATGCAACCGCATTTGAACATATTCACGTTGAATAATATGGTACAGACAACATACATAACACAATCACAGGAGGAAACATTTTCACTGGGCCTTGAGCTTGGCAAAAAGGCAAAACCTGGAGATATATTTGCACTGATAGGCAACCTTGGTACAGGTAAAACCATACTTGCAAAAGGCATAGCAAAAGGAATGGGCATTGAAGAAGAAATAACCAGTCCCACCTTTACAATGCTGGAAGTATACGAAGCACCCATTTCACTTTATCATTTTGACCTGTACCGTATTTCGGACGATACCGAACTTGAAAATCTTTATTTTGAGGAATACTGGTATGGCGATGGTGTGTCGGTCATTGAATGGGCCGATAGGGCTTCCAAACGTCTTCCTAAAGAAATATACAGCATTCGATTAGAATATATAGATAAAAAAAGGAGGAAGATTACCATTGAACATCCTACTAATTGACACTGCAACCAGCATCGAAATCGTAGCGATGCGGTATAACGGAATTATAGCTGACAAAACCGCAGTTATACAGCATTCCCATTCAATCACTCTATTTGATACAATAGACAGTGCCTGCAAGGACTTGAACACCACACTGCATAGCATTGAGTGTATTAGCGTGGGCATTGGGCCTGGTTCATTTACAGGAATCAGAATTGCAGTTACGACTGCGCGCATGCTGGCACAGATTCTACAGGTACCACTGGTAGGCATACCTACCCAGCTTCTTTTTGCATGTGCGATAGCTCATAGTAATGCCGATTGCATTGTAGCATTTGATGCAAAAAAAGGAAGAGTCTTTGCCGCACGATACCATATCACAAACGACAGTGTGCCTCAGGAAATACTCCCCCCCGGTGACTATACAATTGATACTCTTTTCAGTGTAAAAGCAAGTGATAATGTGCTTGCCGTTGGAGATGGCAGCATCAAATACCAGCATGAAATGACAAATTTACACACAACTATACAGTTTATACCCAATTTTATACCCGATGCAGAAAAAATGATACACACTGCGGAGTCATTATATTTACAAAATCCTTCACAATATATGGATTACAGAACTGTAGTACCATATTATGCAAGAAAATCTGATGCTGAAGTTATAAGGGAATTGCGTGAAAAAAACACTTAATAGAAATTACAACTGTTCTTTTTTCTTTTGGCGCATTTCTTTAATGAGCCTGTTTTTGTATTCAATCTCCATAGGCTGAATTATTGAATAAAAACGCTTCATTTCGTCTTTGCGGGAAGAATTGCCGGCAAAATCTACCCCAACAATCAAATTTTCCTCTGAGTCAATATAAGTATAGCGAATATCTCCATAAATAGTAATTGGCGCCTGTAGTTTAAAGACAATGTCAAAAATAAATCCTTTCGATTTTAAGATATATTTCTGCAAATTTTTATCTGTGATTTTTAATTTAGCCCCACCTCTGCTTATATCAAGTATCTCCTGATGCACTGCAATCATCAGCGTATTGGCATCACGTATCCGGTCTACAAGTTTAAACGCAAGATCCTGAATTTCAAGGACCTTGTCCATAGTCAATAGTTTATCTTTAGAAATGTACTGAATATAGGCAAATGGAATAAGCCTTTCATCATCTTCAATATATATGACGGGAGATATAATAATTGATTTATACCCGCTATCAGTGAGCTTTTTAATATACTGGGCTGTTTGTTCCTGAAACACTCCCTTTATATCAATAAAAGCATCATTGATGGGTTTTAACGATGCAGGGTTGTTCAGGTCTTCTATATATAATGTTGACCTTGTCTTTTTTATATGCGCCAGTAAACTATCACGATCATCGAGTATATCTACTTTTACTATATCTGCATTCTTTGAAATTTGGTTTTCAAACTGTTCAATAATTACTTTTATACCAGTAGGTATGCTGTAATTGCGAATATCAATGGTGTGCTTCGAAACCCTGAAATTGGTAGCAACAACTTTTTCAGGATTCATCTTGAAACGCAAATCACGCCTGCCATGTGCAGCTTTACGTGCACTTACTATCTTGCATTTAAAATAACCAGGCCCTGTTACCTCAACCACTTCACAATCAATCTCAATATATCTATCTACAAGTCCATAAAGGATAATTCTGTTGTTTATTGGAACGTAATCCGGGTCAGTTACCAGCATAATCGTTCTTTGATCGATGAATTCATTAATCTCTACTGTAGTTTTTTCAAGAGTAAATTTAATACCTAAGCGTTTCTGGAATTGTTCCTCTTTCAACAATTCCATTATATCATCTAACGTCGATAAGCTTTCAAACGTCCGTTGTTTTCTTTGCTTATATTCTTTCAACTTCATCCTCAATATACAGATAGTACTTAGAAGACACTTTATCTTTCTTATCGAAAAATTATTTTATTTACTTCACAATAAAATAGCAATCCTTTTTTATATATAAAAAAGAGGTGGGTACCCACCTCTTTAAATTTCAATTTATGATAGGCAAATATTAATTACTTATTTCTTCTTTGCTGGCTTTTTAGCAGCTTTTTTCTTATTTGCTTCCGCTTTCTTTGCTGCTGCAATAGCTTTTGCCAATGCAGCTAACTCTTTCTTTACAGCATTAAGCTCGGCATTCAATTTTTTGACTTTGTCTTTCTTTCGTGCTTCATCAGCCTGAAGCTGTTTTAATGACTTTTTCTGTTCCATCGATTACACCACCTCGATTTTTAAAATTTTTGATGCATAACGCATGGTAAAAAAATAAACAATTAATCCTAATGTTGAACATATAACATGTATATTTTAATATTGCAACAAAAAAATAATTTTGATATATGAAATTATTAATTTTTTCACTACAAATATATTATTTTAAAAAATTAATATTTCTTAATTTTACCATCGATTGAATTTAGAAAAAACATTAGAAATTAATTTCCAAACTGTTTAAATAACTATTGACACCATTATCATCTATACTTCGTATTATTATACATATAACACACACATTGAGAGGATTATCGTGAAGGAATTGCCT
>FMSI01000094.1_pt1 | contig 11338 bp, 13 predicted proteins | sample 1504471 | NCBI WGS metagenome assembly FMSI01 (sample SAMEA4475357, study PRJEB15587) | soil metagenome | biome: Soil; feature: Field | place: India | collected 2015-03-11 | depth 0 m
TTTTTTCGCAGCCATCATCATGGGGCTGCCCACAGTAGAGCGCGCGTTTTGGGAGGCTTTGCAACGTCAGGATGAATATGTGGTCATGTCCGGCCTGATGTTTTTCGCTTTTCTTCTGCAATCGGGGAACTTGTTAGGTGACATCATGTTGGCTTGGGTGGACCCCAGAATCCGCTATGACTGACCGGGCTAAAGAGCGGGACACAAGTGAAGAGCGTGGAGTAAGCCAATGGCGGTTGGCGCCGGTTCCGTCGTCACCGCGCGGAGCTCTTGAGCCCCTATCCTCATACCCAGCGGTTCCGCGACGCCACGTACGCTCCGCCCACCAAGAGCCACATCTTCGATGAGGATGGACGGTTGACCTGGCCTTTTGTATACGGGGTCAAGTGGACGCTAAACACCGAGCTTTGGCGGTGGGAATATGAAGAGGATCGAACCCGGAAGTACCCCATCCGCTTCTTCGTTCGTAACTTTCCGTACAAGCTTTTTTGCCTGATTCCCACCAACGTTCACCCCTTCGGCGTGGACGGGGATGGCCGCCTGTTCCTTTTCGGCACCGACGAAATGGGACGCGACCTTTTTTCTCGGGTCATGATGGGAAGCCGGGTCTCCATGGTCATTGGCCCCTTCGTAGTGGCCATTCCCTTGTCCATCTCCCTCATCCTGGGCGGGATCTCCGGCTTTTATGGGGGCGGGGTGGACATGTTCCTCCAACGCTTGCTTGAGATCGTCATGTCTATTCCCACTTTGCCTTTGTGGGTCTCCCTGGGGCTGGCCTTGCCTCGGGGCTGGTCGCCCACCCAGCGCTTCTTTGGGCTAGCGGGGAGCATGGCCCTGATAGGCTGGGCTGGCCGGGCCCGCGTGATCCGCGGGGTTGTGTTGGCCATTCGCTCCCTGGATTTCACGGAGGCCGCGCTTTGGGCGCTGGTGACCTCCGCATCATCAGCAAACACATTGTCCCTAACCTCGCCTCTTACCTCATCGTGAACGCGACCCTCACCATCCCAGGTGCCATCATCGGGGAAAGCGGTCTCTCCTTTTTGGGCATCGGCATTTCTGAGCCCATGGTGAGCTGGGGACCCCTGCTCTCCAAAGCCAACAATGCCTCCACTATCCCTGGCTTTTGATCCCGGGCGTGTTCATCACCGTCGCCGTTTTGGCCTTGAACTTCCTTGGGGACGCTCCGCGCGAAGCCTTCGATCCGGTCAGGGTTGTCTGACCCAGGCCAGAAGATCGGCCTCAAGCTGAAACCATGGCACGCCCAGCACTTCCAGGGAAGCACGGAAGATGCTGGCGCCATCGCTTAAGGCTCCCTAGAGCTTGGGGATGGTGGAGGGCCCGTATTTTTCAAGGATAAAGACAACGAACGCTCCTGCTTCCGCCTCGGCTACAGCGCGCGGATAAACGCCAAAAATGGGCTGAGGCAAGGAAATCCACCGCTCCTGAGCCAAAAGTTCTTTGGCCTTCCGGCGAAAATAGTGCTCAGGATAGGTCGCCCATAGCACCAACCCCTCCACCAGTGTGGAAAATGGAGGACTTCCAAAGGGGCTGAACGCTTCCAAAACCAGCCGGGCCGCCCTCTCAGGCAGGGCTTGTGCTGTGTCCACCCACACCACTCCCCAAGAGGTCTGGAGACTAGGAATGTCCTCCACCACATAAGACACCACCCGTTCTGGCAAAACGCTCCCATCGCTTCCCCACAGCGCAAGCAGGCGGCGGGCACTTCCCACCGCTCTCTTTAGGTCCTCATCCGTTACATCTTTTCCGACTACACACCACCGCCCAAGCTGGATCCTGGGGACACCCGTAAGAGAAACCAGTTTGGGAGGACATGTTGGGTTTTCCGCGCAAAAGCGGGAAAGCTCGCCCAAGGCCAACCATACCAAGGCTCGAACCTCGCGGGAATTCTCATTCCCTCGCTCTAAAAGCTGGGAGAACGCGGTTTCTGCGCGTCCTTGGTACAGGTGGCAAAGCGCGGCAAAGTACGGGCGTTGCGGACTTTCCTGACAAGCATGCTGTACAAAAGCGTGGAAAACTGCGATCAGTTGATCTGGAGCCACGCCCAACGCTGCGCTTGCTCCTTCCCAAGAGCTGGCCTCCTAAAAGGCGCGTACTCCCAAGGGGCCGAAGGCCTGCTCCCCTTGTCGCTGGACAAAACCTGCAAAAGGCTGCGCGTGGTTTCCCAAGTGAGGGTGGCACCCACCCAGCCGGCGTTGACCTGAAAGTACAGAGTTTCCCAAGGATCACGCGGAACCAGGCTTTCCGCTTTCTGCCAAAGGGATTTCGCATCAACATGGGAAAGCCAGGCCCCAGCCTCCGCAGCCCACGGGTATCCCGGGTTGTCAAAGTACACAGAAAGTCCGCGGGGAAAACAGGGTTCCCTGGCCGGCCCAAAGCCAGGGAACAGGCCAGCCGCGCTATTTCCCCGGCCCCCCGTTCACAGATCACCAAATCTGTCACGGCCGCGGCGGCCAGCTCCTCCTCGATTCGTGCGCTTATCCCCAAGTTGAGCTCTTCCGTCGCGGCGTAAATTCTCGCAGGAAAACCCGTGAGACCCAAAAGCTGCAGGATTTTATGCCATTGGTCGCGCGCCCAGTTCCTCAACTCCACGATATCCGCGGAGATAGGCGAGGTTTTCACGTAGCGCACAACGAAGGGCGGGGAGACGATCTCGCCGAGGGGGCTCCGGGCTCGCTGTACTGCGGGTTGCACCCAAAACACAAGCACGCCCACAGCCAAAGCGGCCAGGATGCCCAGGGTCAAGCCCCCCACCACCCAAAATGGCCGCTTCCACCATGCTTTCCCTTTCACTGTGGGCTTCAAGTATAGCTTGCCACGCATGTTCCCCGAATAGCTAAAATCACAGGCATGCGTGCCGTGGATTTAATCGAGAAAAAGCGGGACGGGGGGGAGATGACTCCTGAGGAGATCCGCTGGCTCATCCAAGGCTATGTGGCCGGACGCCTCCCCGATTACCAGATGGCGGCGTTCCTCATGGCCGTGTACTTCCGGGGCATGAGCGAGCAGGAGGTGGTGGCCCTGACCCAGGCCATGGTGGAAAGCGGTGCGCGCATCGACCTGACGGCCATCCCCGGGATCAAGGTGGACAAGCACTCCACGGGTGGGGTTGGGGACACGGTCACCCTGGTCCTCGTCCCGCTTATGGCCGCCGCCGGTCTGATCATGGCCAAGCTGTCCGGCCGGGCGTTGGGCCACACCGGCGGCACCATCGATAAATTCGAATCCATCCCGGGCGTGCGCACTGAACTCTCCCTCGCGGAGATCGTGGCCCAAGCCAAGCGCATCGGGGCGGTGGTCGCCGACCACACCGCAGAGCTCGTCCCTGCCGATCGTCTCCTCTATGAGTTGCGGGATGTCACGGGCACAGTGTCCTCCCTCCCCCTCATCGCTGCTTCCGTGCTGTCCAAGAAGATCGCGGGAGGAGCGGATGCCATTATCCTCGACGTGAAATGTGGGGACGGCGCATTCATGCGCACTTTCCCGGAAGCACGAAAGCTCGCGGAGACCCTTGTGCGTGTAGGCAATCGTTTGGGGAAGAAATTCGCGGCCCTGGTCACGGCCATGGACCAACCTCTGGGCACGCTGGCTGGGAACGCCCTAGAGGTTCGGCAAGCCATAGAAGTTTTACGTGGCCAGGGCCCTGCGGACCTGCGGGAGATCGTCCTGGCCCTGGGCGCAGAGCTCCTTGTTCTTGTAGGTGAGGCCTCCTCCTCTGGTGAGGGGAAGGAAAGACTGGCTCGCCTTTTGGACACTGGGAAGGCTTTTACTAAGTTTCGGGAGCTTGTGGCGGCCCAAGGCGGGGACGTGCGCGCCGTGGAGGAACCCGAGCGGTTGCCCAAGGCTGACCAGATCGTGGAGGTGGTGGCGCCGCAAGGGGGGTATGTTCAAGTGGTCCGGGCCCGGTCCATCGGGGTGGCCTGTGGGCTTTTGGGCGCGGGGCGGGAGGTGAAAGGCGAAAAGGTGGACCCCGCTGCGGGCGTAGAACTTCTGGCTAAAGTGGGAACACAAGTGGAAAAAGGCCAGCCTCTGGCGCGCTTGCACCTAGGCCGTCCCGACCGCTTGCCCGAGGCCCGTAGAATCGTGACAGAAGCGTTCATCATCGGTCCTACACCTCCTACTCCCTCACCTCTTGTTCTTGATCGAATCGTGTAAAATTCAGGTAGGAGGTGGTCTATGGCCTACGTGACCAAGAAGGAGCTTATCGACAAGATCAAGCCGCTGCTTTCTGAGCTGGCTGTGATGCGGGAGGAGCTGGAGTCCACGTTCGAGCGGGTCTCCGACCTCCTGGAGAAGATCGAGGACGCCGTGGAAGAGGCTGAGGACAAGGACTGAGGTCGCTACCTTTGTCCCCTCGGCGCCGCCCACGCGGCGCTTTTTTCTTTTGGGATTCACGCTAGGCTGAAAAACTGTGGGCACTTACGGCGGGGAAGCTTCCTGGTCCAAACTCCTGACCTTCCTACAGGAGCTGGCTGGGGTCTTTGGGCGAGGACTGGCTCGACTTCTTGATCTTATTCTTCCCGCTGGACGCGGGGTGAGCCCTGACCTCGTTCTGCCCTTGGGCTATCTATCTCTTCTCACCCTTCTCCTTGTCATATTCAACCTTATCGCTGCCGCGAGGAAGGTGATTTGGTTCGTGGTGGGAATTGGCTGGGTTCTCATCCTGGTGCGGATCCTTTTAGACGCTTTCGCCAGCTAAAACCCGAGGCCCCTGCGGATCATGTTCGTCGCCGAATACACTAAGATCAGGGCAAAAAGGCGGCGCAAGACCTTCTGAGGCAGGCGTACGGCGAGCCGCGGGCCAAGCTGCCCGCCCACCAGCACACCACCTACGAGGGGCAGGGCCAGGTCCCAGTGGGTACGACCGGCCAAAGCATGCAGGGCTGTGGACAATGCAGCCGTGGGCACCATCACCAAAAGGCTACCGGCCACAGCCTCTATCATGGGCAGTCCCAGCCAGATCAAGGCGGGAACCATGAGCACCCCACCTCCGATGCCAAAGAGGCTTCCCGCCGTGCCCGCACCCAGTCCCACCAACGCCACGGCCCACGCGGGAAAATGGCGGTCAGCCCGGGCCCGCACGAGCTCCTTGGGTTCTTTCCCCAGAGCAAGAACTGCGGCTGGGTAAAGGAGGAATGAGCCGAAGGCCAGGGCCAGGGCTCCGGAGGCAACCTTGCCGGCCAGGTACGCGCCGAGGTAGCTTCCTCCCAAAGCCCCGGGCACGAGACCCAAGCTCACCCGCCAGGGCGTTTTTTTCCGCCGCAAATAGGCCACAGATGCGGAAAATCCCGTGGCTAGAACAGCAACAATACTGGTTCCCGCGGCCTCCTGGGAAGTGCCTACTAAGCCGGTAAGGAGAAGGAGCGGGACGACAAAGATACCGCCGCCTATGCCCAAAAGCGAGCCCAAAACACCGATTCCAAACCCGGCCAATGCCAGAAGAAAGTAGAGCATCGGGCCGCGATTTTATCATGGCCCGGAAATCTGCGCTCCTTGTCACAACCAAGAAGTTTGACATGCCCTGTTGGGGCCTCTAAACTTGCGCGGCCTTTTGCGGAAAGAGCTTGCAGCAAAAGCGCAAGAAAAAACCGAATCGAAGAGGGTTCGAAAAAGAGAGGTGCATCATGCCCCGTGCCACGTGTCCTGTGTGTGATGCGGAGCTTCGGCTCTCCTCGGCGGAAGCGGTGTTTGGTCGCCGCATCACCTGCCCAGAATGTGGGTCCGTCCTGGAAGTGGTGGAAGAGGACCCACTGGAATTGGAAGAAGTGGCCTTCGGGTTCGACGACGAGTTCGAGGAAGACGAGGACGAGCTCTAGAAGTGACGACTCGTTCGGAGCGTTTGCGCAAAGTTGTGGCCACACGGTTGAAAAGCGTGGTGGCCGTTTGTGTGAACATTCAAAATCCCCATAACGTGGCTGCCATCCTCCGCACCTGTGAAGCCTTGGGCATCCTTGAGGTCTATGTGGTGGAGGAGGATGTACCCTTCCGACCAGCGTTGCAGGTGAGCCAGGGGGCAGAGCGTTGGGTGCGTGTTCTGCGCTTCCGCCGTGGAGAAGCAGTTTTTGCCGCCTTGCGCGCCCAGGGCTTTCACATCCTTGCGGCCACACCCGCGGGCCAGCTCTCCGCGGAGGAACTTCCAGGGGAGAGGCCTCTGGCCCTCGCCTTTGGCAACGAAGTGGACGGGATCCCCCCGAATCTCTTGGCCCAGTGTGACGGAACTTTTCGCGTTCCCATGTGGGGCCTCACGGAGTCCCTAAACGTCTCGGTGGCCGCGGGGATTTCCCTGTACTTCGCGGTGCGGGCCCGGCGCCAGGCCCTGGGACAGCCCGGCGACCTCACCCCTGTTGAACAAGAGGCCCTTTTTGCCGAGTACATGGCGCGGGTGTAGCCCGTGGATTTATCCGCCAGGTGGGGTGGCTTGAACTTGGGGCGCGGACTATAATGAAACTAGCGGCGGCGTAGCCAAGTGGTTAAGGCGAGGGACTGCAAATCCCTTATTCCCCGGTTCGAATCCGGGCGCCGCCTCCAGGGTGGTTAGCTCAGCCCGGTAGAGCACACGCTTGACGTGCGTGGGGTCGCAGGTTCGAGTCCTGCACCACCCACTAAGCTGCCCTGGGGATGTTTCCATTCTCTTTCTTGAACGGCGAGGGAACTTTTTATCTTAGGGGGAAAGTCATCGGCCTTTTTCCTCCCACTCCCGGCCACCTCAGGGTAGACCTTTTCCCAGCGCTTCCGTAACTCTGAGATCCCGTAGGATCTCGCGCCGTCCCCTTTGGTGAGCCCAAAGCCAAATAGACCGCTTCCCTCCACTCTCCCCGAACTTGCGCGCGAAAACCTCCGCCCACCCCAAATGATCGCAAATTAAGCTCGGTCCGCGGTTCTTTGTGCGTCGCTTGGGAAAGGAAGGGCCGGAAACGAGCCCTAAGATCCGGGGGAGACGCAAGGGGTTTCACCCGAGCGGGGATGGGCGCCGCTCGTGCGTCATTGTTCCCCAAAAGGAGGCCTTCTGTTCGAGGAAAAGCAGGGCTTCCTTGGCCATCGACTTCCGCCCTCTTTACTTAAGAACCGGCATCAACTCCGGCCTCTCCCTCGCAAGACCTTCCTGGTTGCGAGGATCTCTGCCACAGGCTTTGGCACCGAGTTTGCATCGCTGTTCCTGGGGAGGATTGCGCGCTGTGAACTCCTCCGAAACGTACGACTCGAGTTTTACGGCCTATTTCGCTCTGAGGGGGAAAAGCCTCCGTTGGCACGAGGGTCTGGCGGGGTGTCCAAAGCTCTGGAGTTGACGCCGGAGGCAACTTACGGGTAGTTTAACCAACCAAAAGGAGGAGGATATGGACCACTGGCATGATTTTCTGTCTTTTCGGAAGTTCATCACCCCGCAAGTCATGCCCATTGTGTTTTGGATCGGCGTGGGCATCGCCGTGATCATGGGCTTCATCACCGTAGTTGAAGGAGCACTGGCCGGAAGCGCACGCTTGGTGTTTTTGGGTATTGTCACCACCATCTTGGGGCCCCTTTTTGTGCGCATCCTGTGTGAGGTTGTGCTCACGTTTTTCCGGGAAAAGGAGTGAATCGCCCAGCCCATAGAAGGCTGGCTTCACTGCCTGATGTACAATACTTTCGATGCACAAGTTGTGGGGAGTGTTTGCCATTGCATGGGGCCTGGCTTGGCCTGGCTTGGCGGGGGAGATTCTGAAGCTCACCTTGGATGGCACGGTGAACCCCGCCACTAGCGCTTATGTGCTGCGCGGGCTGGGCGAGGCCCACAAGCGCAACGCGGCCTTGGTCATCCTCGTTTTAGACACGCCTGGTGGCCTTGATTCCGCCATGAAGGATATCGTGGAGGCCATCATGACCTCGCAGGTGCCGGTGGTGGTGTGGGTCGGACCGGCAGGAGCGCGGGCAGCCTCTGCAGGAACGTTCATCCTTCTTGCCGCCCATGTGGCGGCCATGGCGCCCGGCACGAGCACAGGTGCAGCCCATCCCGTTGCATTGGGCCAGGAGCGCCCAGACGAAAAGGACCCCACATTGCAAAAAATCGTGAACGACGCGGCTTCCCGCATTCGCGCCATCGCGGAGGCCCGCAGCCGCAATGCGGACTGGGCAGAGAAAGCGGTGCGCCAGTCTGCCACTGTCACCGCCGCTGAGGCTTTGGAGCTGAGGGTTATCGATTTGCTTGCAGATTCTCTTCCCGATCTCTTGGGGAAACTGGAAGGTTTCGCCCTGCGGGACGGGCGGGTGCTCTCCATCCGCGGTCTACCAGTGCGCGAGATTTCCATGACCTTCCGGGATCAACTGTTGGCGTACCTTGCTGATCCCAACCTGGTCTACATCCTGCTCATGCTCGGCCTTTACGCCTTGATCTACGAATTCCTCACGCCCGGGGTGGGGTTGGGCTTGGTGGTGGGGGTGCCCTCCCTCCTCCTTGCCTTTTTTGGGCTCCAGCTTTTCCCCATAAGTTTTGTTGGGGTGGGACTGATTCTATTTGGGATTGCGCTCATTGTGCTTGACATCTTCACCCCTTCATATGGGCTTTTGACCATGGGCGGGCTGGCGAGTTTGGCGCTGGGGTCCCTTTCGCTTTTTGAGGCGGAGTCGTCGGTGGCGCGGCTTTCCTGGACCACGGTGGCGGCCACGTTGGGGACGCTCACGGCTCTTTTGTTTTTCGTTTTGGCCAAGGGGCTAGGGGCCCAGCGACATAAGCCGCGGCCTCTCACCACGCTGGCCGGTCTTGTGGGCCAAGCCAGGGACGACCTCAACCCCGAGGGCTGGGTATTTGTGCATGGGGAGCTGTGGTGGGCGCGGGCTGAGGACCCACCTGTGGCCCGGGGTGAGCGCGTGCAGGTCGTGGCACAGGAAGGCCGCAAGTTGCGCGTGCGCCGCCTCCCCGAAGCATAGAGCCCCCGTACTTTCCAAGCTCGTGTCCTCGCGGATTTGCCCCGTGGGACCAGGAGATGGGGGACGAAAAAAGAAGGTCCCTATTGCTGACCAACCTTTGTGGGAGTCCGAGGAGAGGGGGCAGCGTCACGAAGTTTGTGTCAGTTTCTATGGTGAGGGGACCGCCCCCGGAACGTTTTGTCCGCTCCTCTTGGGCCTCCATAAACCCCTGTAGCTCGGCGCTTGCGCTCCCGAACGCCGTCCCCTTGGGTGAGCCCGTGCTTTTTGAAGCTCGCCTCCCGTAGATGGGGGTGGTGGTTCAACGCCAGCGTCGCGGCTGGCGAAGACTTGGTTTGAGGCCAGGGCTAAAAGGGCAAAAGGCCACACAAACGGCAGAGAATCGGCGCGATCTGGACGAGAAAATTTTGGGAAGCGACCGCGGAAAAACTGCGCATGGAAAATGGAGTACTATTTTTCTATGCCCAAGATCTTGGTGGCCGATGATCATCCCCTGGTGCGAGAGGGACTGCGCCGGCTTCTTTTGGGGGCAGGTTTTTCGGTGGTGATCGAGGCCCAAACGGGGGAAGAAGCCTTGGGCAAGGCCGCTGAACTGCGGCCGGATTTGGTGATCTGGGACCTGGTCATGCCCGGCGGCGGCCTGCAAGGCCTCCGGAAACTGCGCGACAGGTGTCCCGCCGTGAAAATACTCGCCGTCACCGCCCTGGGCGCGCCGAACCTGGCCCAGGAGGTCGTGCGCGCCGGCGCCCAGGGACTGGTGGCCAAAACCGCAAGCCCGGAGGAGATCATCGCTGCCGTCCACGCGGTGCTGGGGGGCGAGCTTTTCATTCCCAAGGAGGCCGCGCTCACGGCCCGGGAACAGGAGGTCCTTGCCCTCTTGGGCCGCGGGCTGAGGCTTCCGGAGATCGCCGAGGCCCTTGGAATCTCCACGAAAACGGTGGAGTCCCATCTGGAGAACATCAAAGGTAAACTGGGCTGCCGCTCGTTCACGGAGCTCAGGGCGCTCGCCATGCGCACCCAAAATCCTACGGATTCCCCATCTCAAGGAGCGGAAGGGGAGCGCTAGGATTAACACCGTGCGGGTCCTCGTGGTGGATGATCATCCGGTGGTACGAGAGGGGCTCAAGGCCCTGTTGAGCCGGGCCGGTTTTTGCGTGGTGGGCGAGGCGGCGGACGCCGCCCAGGCCCTGGAAATCGCGGCCAAGACCAGGCCGGGGCTGGCGGTGGTGGACGTGGCCCTGCCGGGGATATCCGGCCTTGAGCTCTGTCGCCGCTTTTCCCGCCGCTTGCCGGAAACAAAGGTGGTCCTCATCTCCATGTTCGACGAGCCGGAGTGGCGGGCCGAGGCGGCCAGGGCTGGTGCCCATGCCTATGTCCTCAAGGACGCCGCGGCCGAAGAGCTCCTGGAAGCCCTGCGCCGGGTGGCCCAAGGCGAGAAGCTTCTCCCGCCAGCAGAGCCCGCCCTCCCCCTCACCGCGCGGGAACGGGAGTTGGTGCGGCTCGTGGCCCAGGGCAAAAAGACCCCGGAGATCGCGGAGCTCCTCTCTCGCTCGGTGACGACGATCCGCTCCCACAAGGTCTCGGCCATGCGCAAGCTGGGGGTGCGCACGACAAGGGAGCTGGTGCAGGCCGCGGTGCGGTTGGGCCTCGTGCCCAGCATGGACCGTCCTCCGCCATGAACGCCTGGGCTCGCTATCGGCCGGTGGTGGTGGAGGAGCTGGGCCGCGTTTTAGCCCTGGACGGGCCCTTGGCCGCGCTGGCCCGCTATCCCTTGGGGTTGGTGGAGGCGGACGGCTCCCCTGGCCCAGGGATCAGCGGCAAGCTCCTGCGGCCCTGTCTGGTGCTCTTCGCCTGCGAGGCGTTGGGTGGGGAGGTCCGGCCAGCCGTGCCCTTGGCGGTAGCCCTCGAACTGGTGCACAACTTCTCCCTGGTTCACGACGACATCCAGGACGGTGACGAACTCCGGCGCGGCCGCCCCACGGCCTGGAAGGTCTTCGGCGTGGGGCAAGCCATCAACGCCGGGGATGCCCTGTTGACCCTCGCCCTCAAGGAAGCTTTGGCCGCGGATGTTCCCTGCCCCACCAAGCTGCAAGCTCAGGAGGCCTTGGTTTTCGCGACCCTGCGCATGATCGAGGGCCAGGTCCTGGACCTCGCTGCGGAGGGGAAAGCCCTCAGGGTGGAGGACTATTTGGCCATGGCCCGCCGGAAGACCGGGGCCCTTTTGGGCTGCGCGTTCGTCTTGGGAGCCCTGGCTGCCGGGCGCCCCCACCTGCAGGGGCTGTCCCAGGAGCTGGGAGAGGAATTGGGCCTGGCGTTCCAAATCCAAGACGACATCCTTGGCATCTGGGGCGATCCGGAGAAGACCGGAAAGCCCGTGGGCAGCGACCTTTTGCGCCGAAAGCGCTCTTTTCCCGTGTGCTTC
>FMSI01091608.1_pt1 | contig 11334 bp, 13 predicted proteins | sample 1504471 | NCBI WGS metagenome assembly FMSI01 (sample SAMEA4475357, study PRJEB15587) | soil metagenome | biome: Soil; feature: Field | place: India | collected 2015-03-11 | depth 0 m
CTTTTTGTGCCGCTTCGCTTAAAGAAAGCCCGGAAAGGTAAGCCTCAAATAGTTTCTCAATCTTAACTGCTTCCTCTTCATTAACAACAGCACTGCCGTTTTGAATGGTATATCCAAAAGGTATATGGCTCATTATTTCACCAGCCTTTCTCTTAAGTTCAACCCGCATTTCATTTTGAAACTTATTTCTTCTTGTGAAAACACAATAATTTCTTCAATAAAATCCTCAAATATTTCACTTTCAAATGCATTAATCTGCTTTTCACCTTTCGTTGCAAATTTAAGAAGCTTCTCAACCTCAACAAGGATAGTCTGACTCCCATCGATTTCGCGTTTTAAGGTTTCTTTTTGTTCTTTTAATAAAGCCGCTTCTTTTAGCAGCTCATTTTTCTGTGTATTAAAAAGAGCGGATTCCAGGTATTCCCTAGCCATAAGTCCCATAGTCACCTGAACCCGCTCTGTATTTTCTTTGATTTTTGCTTCCAATTCTTGAATCTTCGCTAGATTATCTGAGCAATTTGTTTTCTTTAAGCTTTGTAGCAATGGTCTTAGAATGAATTTATGACCGAAAATAAGCTTATTGATCATTACAACAAAGGCCTGATGGATTGCATCCTCTCTAACAAACTTCATTGAACAAGACGAAGCGTCCTTTATGTGCTTTGTGCAGCACCATGCAATATATTTACTGTCACCGCTGCCATGAATTCGACGCTTAAAACTGCTGCAACATTCTGCGCATTTGATTTTCCCAGAGAAAGGGTAGCGTTTTTGATGCTTGCTGCTTCACTTAATTACACCTTTTTCTTTTCCTCTTTGCTTTAATATCTCTTGGGCGGCTTCAAATTCCTCATGGGATATAATGGCTTCATGATGATCTTTTATCATGTATTGATCTTTTTCCCCACGATTATAATGCCGCTTAAAATTCTCATCTGTATAGGTTTTTTGCAGAAGGACATCCCCAGTATATTTTTCATTGGTAAGAATACCGCGGATAGTGGTCGCTGTCCAATGCGAACCTCTCTTTGTTGGGATTTTATCCAAATTTAACCCATCTGCAATTTTCTGTGTACCTTTACCTGCCAAAGCTTTAGAAAAAATCTGCTTTACGATTTCAGCCTGTTCTTTATTGATAAATAGCTTTCCATCCATATAATCATAACCATAGGGAGGATATGCAATCTTGTATGTTCCGTTTTGAAACCTGCACCTGATAGACCACTTACTATTTTCTGCAATGGATAATGACTCGTTTTCTGCAAGGCTGCTCAAAATTGTCAGCACCAATTCGCCTTCCATGCGCTGCGTGTTTATATTCTCTTTCTCGAAATAGATGAAAACACCGAGATCAGTAAGTTTTCGCACCATCTCAATGCAGTCGGTTGTATTTCTGGCAAATCTGCTGACTGACTTGGTTATAATAAAGTCAATTTTCTTTTTTTCACAATCTGCAAGCAGCCTTAAAAGTCCAGTCCGATTCTCCTTTTTTGCACCTGAAATGCCTTCATCATAATAAATCCCTGCAAATTCCCAATCAGGATTTGCTCTTATATAGGATTCATAATGGTCTTTTTGTGCTTCCAGGCTTGCCATTTGCTCATCACTATCGGTTGAAACCCTGCAATAAGCTGCCACTCTTACCTTTGGTTTGAAAGCTTGGAGAGCATTGTTTCCATCAATCCTTGTTACCTTTCTCACTGTTTTCACCGCCTTTGGGCATGTGACATGTTACCTCTGTGTGCCGCTAATAGCAAGCTAATTAGGCCATAAGCTGTGCGTACATCGGAGAGAAAGTTTTAAGATTTAACTTGTCGATTTTATGGAATTCTGCCTCTGAAATCAGTCCCGCTTTAAGCATCTTTTGCAGGATTTTATATGCCCGCCAGTAATCAACCTCTCTTTGAATTACCTCCTGTGTTATCTTTGTATAGTTCGTTTCCTGCGGGTTATATGGTAAATGATTAGCCGCCTCTATCATTCAAGCACCTCCTATAAAGACTTAGGACAGCCACGATTAGCTGTCCTTTATCGTTATTCCGGCAATTTGAGAACTTGTCCGGGGTAAATAGTATCTGAAGTCAGGCCATTGAGTTTCTTAATCTCCGGAAATCATGTTCCTCTACCGAGTTCTTTTTCCGCTATTCTCCATAAGGTATCGCCTTTTTGCACTGTATAGGTTCTATTGCCCTTGTTATTAGGAATGCTGTTTACAATTACAAGGTTTTCTTTTGCTACCCAAGTGTTTATGCCTGCGATTTCTTGACCGCCGGATTTCTTAACCTTTTTGCCAAGCAATACACATTCTTTGCCGCCTTTTATGACCGGCTTGCCTTTGTATAAAGTCTGTGTGACCCTGTGGTAATAGTCATTTTTGACCCACGTTGGAACTTCCACACTGCCGGGGTAGTAATTCTTTACACTGACCTTAAACTCCACCATATCTCCAATTCCAATATCAGTATTGATATCTGTACTGTTCTCCAGCGCTTTTTTTACTGCTTTACGGAAAGTGTCCATATTCTCCCCATGCTTGGGAAACCAGTGCATCACATCAGCATGGTTGCTGCCAATACCGAGCTTATATCCTTCGGAGTGGCAGATGATGTCATTCTCATTAAGACAGTCTTTATGGGGCTCTGACCCCACGTGCCGGTTATAATGGCTTTATTCAGCTTTTCATGAAGAAGCAGACAACCCTGATCTGGCATTGGTTCAACAACATGCGAATCTTTTTTATAAAAACCTGTATGTGTGCCGTCTGATTGCAGAGTAGCATGGCTTCGGTAGTGGTAGCGTTCACTGTGGTACAGTTCAATTGATGGTACAACATCTAAGGGAAGAGCACCAATATGGTTTAAAGTGTTTTTGAATAACTCTTTTTTTAATCTGAGTTCATCCTCATAAGTAATATGAAGAAAATCACACCCACCGCAGTGAGTAAAAGCAGGACATTGTGGCACAATACGATGTGGGGAAGGAGTTATAATATTGGCGATAGTTGCAAAACAGTAATTTTTTGCCTGACGTGTTATTGTCACTGCAACAACATCACCGACTGCGCTGTAGGGAACAAAAATTGTTTTACCATCAATAAATCCTATTCCGTACCCATTATTGGCATATCGTTGGATTGTGAGAATATATGTTGATTGCTCTGATCTCATAATTATTCTTTGCTTTTGCTAGTTCTACTGTTTTAGTATAATACGCTTCTTTACGCAAGGTGAGTAAAAATTACAGAGAATGTTAGCTATAAATAGTGCATATCACATGCACAAATTAAAGACAGGTGCAGGTGGCATTGTATTTCCCATCTTTGGTGAATCAATTCAACAAAGGTGATTATTTTACAGTATTCAAGAAGTTTTTATAAAATCATAGCAGTTTTTTAAAATAATGCTAAAAAGAGCTTTTAATTTTTTGGTACTATCCAATAGCACATTGAAAGATTACTTCAATTATACAACTGATTACTTTTGTTCATTATTGGTGCTATCAAATTAGTCTGTTCAACCAGCTTAGCAACCATGGTTATAAACAAGATTAGTGAATATATAAAAGCTTAAGATAGAAAATATAATGTTTATTTTAGTAATATTTGTAGAGAACAAGAGAGCTTTGACTAAGATAAATATCCTTTGGTAACTGTTAATATTAAATAATGGCTCTTATAAGAATCACCAAATATTTTTTACAAAAATAAAAAAAATATTGACAATATTATGATGCTGAGCAATACTACCAAAAAGGTTATAATAGTAGTATTTTGAGGTGCTTAATTATGCGATTATCAACACGAAGCAGATATGGTGTGCGAATGATGTTTGAGTTTGCGCTTAAATTTAATCAGGGTCCTGTATTTTTGAAAGAGGTTGCTTCAATGCAGGGGATATCGTTTAAATATTTAAGCAAACTGGTGATCCCCTTGAAATCCGCAGGGTTGCTTCAATCAGTACGAGGTGCTAGCGGTGGTTATATGCTGGCAAAACATCCATCTGAAATTACCATACGCATGATTGTCGAAAAACTGGAAGGTGACGTTTCCCTGGTTGAATGTACTGGAAATCCAAACGCGTGTAAACGCAATACAAATTGCGTAGCACGTACTATCTGGAAAAGGACCGATGAAGCGATAATGAAAGTTCTAGATGACATTACATTACAGGATATGGTGGATGAATACAGACGTTCATCGGGATGTGTATATGAGATTTAATAATTAACTCAAAAGACGTTGCGGAATAGTTGCTGATTCAAATTTAGAATATGAATGCTTAAAGGAGAATATTATGTCAAGATATACTACGATAATAGAAACAATTGGCAATACACCACTTATTAAAATAAATACATTAGCACCAGAAGGTGTAGCCATTTATGCAAAGGTGGAGTCACGCAATCCTCTGTCAAGTGTCAAAGACCGCATTGGCTATGCCATGATTGAAGATGCTGAAACAAAAGGGGTGCTTCATCCTGATTCTGTAATTGTGGAGCCAACAAGCGGTAATACAGGAATAGCTCTGGCTTTTGTAGCAGCAGTAAAAAAATATAGGCTCATACTCACGATGCCTGATACTATGAGTATTGAGCGACGAAAATTACTAGCAATGTTAGGTGCTGAAATTGTGCTTACTGATGGTACGTTAGGCATGCGTGGTGCAGTGGAAAAAGCTGAGGAGATAGTTGCTAAAACAAAAAATGCCTTCATGCCACAGCAGTTCAAAAATCCTGCAAATCCTGAGATTCATCGCAAAACGACGGCAGTTGAAGTATGGAATGACACTAAAGGTGAGGTTGATATATTCGTAGCTGGTGTTGGAACGGGTGGTACCATCACCGGTGTTGGTGAAGTACTCAAAGCAAAAAAGCCCTCAGTTAAAGTTGTTGCAGTTGAGCCAGCAAAGTCACCAGTATTATCTGGCGGCAAACCGGGTCCTCACAAGATACAGGGAATTGGTGCGGGATTTATTCCTGCGGTGCTCAACCGGGATATTATTGATGAGATAGTACCTGTTGATGAGGCTGATGCCGGAATTATCGCCAAAAAATTATCAAAAGATGAAGGTATACTTGCAGGTATCTCTGCTGGTGCGGCGATGTGGGCAGCACTCAAGATAGCACAGCGGTCCGAAAGTCATGGCAAAACAATAGTTGTGATACTGCCGGATTCTGGTGAGCGTTATGTAAGTACATGGTTATTTGATTAACAATATTTAAGGAGATAGATATGGCAAGACAGTATCATATTGAAACAATTGCGCTGCATGGGGGGCAGAGTATTGATGAAACTAAATCTCGTGCAGTGCCTGTATACCGTACCAGTTCGTATGTGTTTGATACGGCTGAACATGGAGCAAATTTGTTTGCATTGAAGGAAAAAGGCTACATTTACACACGAATCATGAATCCCACTCAAGATGTGCTTGAAACACGCGTGGCACTGCTTGAAGGTGGAAAGGCAGCATTGGCGCTTGCATCAGGAACATCAGCTATATTTTATTCAATAATTAATGTGTGCCGTGCTGGTGATGAGTTTATAAGTGCAAGCAATTTATATGGTGGTACCTTTACAATGTTTGATGCAATTTTGCCGCAGTTTGGAATAACCTGCAAAATGGTGCCATACAATGATTATACCGCGTATGAAAAGGCAATCAATGAAAAGACACGTGGTATCTTTATTGAATCAATAGGTAATCCTACACTTGGTGTACCTGATTTTGAAAAGGTTGCTGCCATTGCACAAAAGTATCATCTACCACTTATTGTGGATAACACTTTTGCAACGCCGTATCACTTTAAGCCAATTGAGTATGGTGCCAATATTGTAGTGCACTCACTAACCAAGTGGCTGGGTGGGCATGGCACTGCCATTGGTGGTATTGTAGTAGATGCGGGTAACTTTGACTGGACTGATAAAAAGTTTGCTCTTTACAATGAACCTGATGCTGGGTATCACGGTTTGCGGTTTGCGCAAGATCTGGGTGATGCAAATCATCTTGCGTTTATCCTTAGAATGCGGCTTGTTGCGCTGCGTAATCTGGGTGCGGCAATTTCACCTGATAATGCGTGGATATTTTTACAGGGTCTTGAAACATTTCCTCTGCGCATGCAACGCCACAGCGAGAATGCATTGAAAGTGGCACAATTTTTACAAAGCCACAAAAACGTTGCATGGGTACACTATCCGGGACTACAGGGCGATAGTTCCTATGAAGTAGCTTCGCGCTATTTTAATAATGGCTTTGGTGGCATGGTAGTCTTTGGTATCAAAGGAGGGTATGATAGTGCAGTTAAATTTATTAATTCAGTGAAGCTACTTTCACATCTAGCAAATGTGGGTGATGCAAAAAGTTTGGTATTACATCCTGCAAGTACCTCGCATTCGCAGTTATCTGAAGAGCAGCAAAGGCAGGCAGGTATAACGCATGATTTGATACGTCTGTCGGTAGGTATAGAACATATTGATGATATTACTGAAGCGCTTGATGCAGCGTTGTAAAATTTTTATGTTTTATTATGTTTTTGCCAGCATTTCGGGTGGTATTCCCCATATACATCGGTATGCTGGCATATTTTTTACATATGAAAAGTCAAATGTGTAATGCATAAACCGATAACTATAGGTATGTTCTTCTTTCAATAGTGATTCAACAAACTCTATTAGAATATTATCAATACAATACTCAATCAAAAGAGCCACACTCATCTTCCAAAGCTTTTTGATATCAAGCAAGAATTCATATTCATGATATAGTAAAGAAAGATGCAAACGCCGCCATTTTGATGTGTTACGTTTTCGATACTTTACATGAGTAAACGGCTTATTCTTCCTTTTCTCATTCATAACAGCGTAATTACACATGGAAATAATAAATTTACTCATGGTTAAATCGCAAAGATCTGCATAATATTGAAGCAATTGACGGTTTTGATGTGATATACAGGTTGTTGTTTCAAATTCCATAGTATCCCTCTTATTTTTATTTTGCATTAGCCTATATTAGGCCTTAATAATAATCAATTATTTTTTTTATTAGTGCATTTAAAAACTACTTTAATTCTTAAAAGTTAGAATAATAGAAAGCAGTTTTAACTTAGAGTGCATCCTAAAATGGTATAAAGTTAAAGATATGATTCAATCGCTGCTAGGAAATAGTTGATACATGAATTGTTCCGCATCAATGAAAACGGGAAAAAAATAGGTTAAAAATAAGTGAGTAAATCCTCCGAAAAATATAATGGAGGATCAAATGAGCAAGAAGAAGAGAAGGCACTTTAGTCCTGAGGAAAAGTTTAATATCGTCAAGCAGGTACAAAGCAAAGCTAAAACCGTATCTGAAATATCCGATGAGTACAGCATCAATCCCAATCTATATTACAAATGGCAGGCGGAATTTTTTGAAGCCGCTTTAAGTGGTTTTAAAGAAAAATCTCAGGGGCGTACAAAGGCGGCAGAGGATCGTGAAAAGATGCGGTTGGGACCTGAAATCCAGCGGATGAAGGATGTCATAGCTGAGGTTGTCTCTGAGAATATTGCCTTAAAAAAAAGAATATGAAATAGCACCAGGTCGGCATTACCAGGGGACTTATTCAGAAGAAGATCATGGAAGCTATTGAACGTGTAATAAAATGGACAGGCTGGAAGCGTACTGAAGTTATGACGTTATTCGGTATCAGTTCCAGTCAGGTCAGCCGCTGGAACCAGGAGAAACCGGCTCGTCCAAGCCTTATTCACCCTTTTCATATTCTTGATGAAGAAATACAGAGAGTTGTAGATTATCGCAATAGTTCAGAAGAAATCAGGAGTATGGGATATCGTAAATTGACATGGAAGATGGTTGATGAGGGGATAGCAATCCTCACAGAATCGTCCGTATACCATATTTTAAGCATGTTTAAGCTGCTTGGGAAAGCTTTTAAAGAGAATAATGGAGCGCAGAAGGAATACGAGAATAAACCGCTTTACGTGCATCATCACTGGCATACTGATATTGCATATGTCGCAATGAGCTGTGTCCATTATTATCTGGTATTCATGCTTGATGGCTTTTCCAGGTTCCTTCTTCATTGGGAATTGATGACCGATATGACCGGTTTATCTGTTGAGTTGTTCACTCAGAAAACCATAGACATGTATCCGGAAGCCCGGCCGATGGTGATTCATGACAATGGGTCGCAGTTTATCAGCCATGACTTCAAATGTATTTTGTCTGAAAACAATTGTATCGATGTTCCGACACGCAGGAAACATCCGGAGACAAATGGCAAGGCTGAGCGTTTCGTTGGTCTTGTCAGGACTGAAGCATTACGGCCTAACAGCCCGTCATATTATGGTGAGGGTGTAAAAGTAATTGAAAAATTTGTTGATTAACATAATAACAACAGATATCATGCTGGCATTGGTTATTTAAAACTTGTTTGTGTTTTTCATGGCAGAGGAGCGGCTATACTTGCCGAGAGAAAAGAAAAACTGAAACAGGCCAGAAAGGAAAGATTTGCCAGAAATACTGAATTAAATCGCATTTTAATGGGGGAATTACTCGCTTAATTTAACCGGTAAAAATTCCCATTTGATTGAAGCGAAACAGTATACTTAACCTTGAATGTGAGAAGTAGTAGGAAAGATTAAAGCTGACATTCCGAAAGCACCTAAATTAATATTTTTATGGAGGAATGTCATATAAGAGAGCACAAAAGATAATCAGGGACAAGATTGGGTCGCTAAATTTAGCACAGGAACTTGGGAATGTATCTTAAGTATGTAAAATAAACAATAGTGAGAAACTGTCAGATGAAATCTAACTTAATACATTATTCTCTTATCAATACAATTAAAGAGCATTAATTTTCTTGACAAAAGTATAATTATAAGTTAGAAGATATTTAATAGATTTTAATTATAAATAATAATATCGATTATGATGAACTAAGAAGATAGTGAAGCGTTCTGAATATGATCCATATTATAAAATGTAATGAAGATACTCTAAAAGTTATCATCCCCTATAATCCTGAATTTGTAGTTAAGATAAAAACAATTAGGGGAAGAAAGTGGCATCCCGATGAAAAATACTGGACTGTTCCAAATAATAATGAAACAATAAATCAAATATCAAAACTTTTTGAAAATGAAAATCTACAAATAGATTCAGATTTGAAACTTGCGCAAATAAATTATGATTTTTCAGATTTAAAAAAAGAGCTTGTTTCAAGAAAATATAGCTATAAAACTTTAAAATCATATATCTATTATAACAGAGAACTCACTGCCTTTGCCAGCAAAAGCCCATCTGAAATAACAAATGAAGATATCAAAAATTTTTTAGTTTATTTGACTGAAACTAAAAATGCTGCAACAGCAACTATAAATCAGGCAATAAATGCTTTGAAGTTTTATTATGGGGAAATACTTAAAAAGAAATTTATCTATGAAATTGTCCGGCCAAAGAAGGATAAAAAGCTTCCAGTGATTTTGAGTAAAGAAGAAATTGCAAAAATCATAAATTCAGTTGAAAATCTTAAACACAAGACTATTTTGATGACTGTATATTCTGCAGGATTACGAGTAAGTGAAGTTGTGAAGTTAAGACCTGAGGATATTGATAGTAAGAGAATGCTTATTTTTATCAAAGGTTCAAAAGGGAGAAAAGATAGATATACCTTGCTTTCAGAGACTGCCCTAAATGTTTTGAAACAGTACTTGCAGGCATACAAACCAAAGCAATGGCTTTTTGAAGGGGCAAATGGAGAGAAGTATTTATCAACAAGAACAGTTCAAGCAATTTTTGAACATGCAAAGGAAAGGTCAGGTATCAAGAAGGAGGTTTCAGTACATAGTCTCCGGCATAGCTTTGCAACACATCTTCTTGAAGGTGGTACAGACTTAAGATACATACAAGAAATTTTGGGACATGCTCACAGTAAGACGACGGAGATTTATACTCATGTTAGCACAAAAAGCATTGGTAAAATAAAGAGTCCATTGGATAGTATAAAACTTAAAGAATGAAATGATAAATAACAGGATTTATTAGGGTAAAATAAAATGAGCTTTTCAGAAAATGAGGATATCCGCATTGCGTCTATTCTTCTAAATAGAGAGTATATACGCAATGCGGATAGGAAGGAGTTATAGCCAATGCTAAAAAGACAGACCAATGGAAGAAATAAATAAACAGCTTGACACAATTTTAAATTTAGCAGACCATTATCTTGTTAAATCTCGACAGGACAAAAGCCATTATTACGATGAGTTTTTAGAAGCAGCGACAATTTTAAAAAGTGTAATGACTGAAAAGGAGTTTAAGTTTTGGTTGGCTGAAAAAATGCTAATAAAACAACAAGCCTTTTTGCCAAAAACTTTTATTCAATATGCTGTTGAAACTGCAACTGTTCGATATTTTGCTGAAAAGCATAATGAAAATTTAAGAGTTGAAGCAAAAATAAATCCTAGTAACGATAAGGACGTTGACGTTCAGTTCACAGACAAATCCTATTTATACAATATAGAAGTAAAATGCTCTGACTTTGTAGCAAAAGAAGCAGTTGACTCTCAGGACGCTTTTAAGTATGAAACAGTTGGTAGAATACCAGAAAGACAAGAAACGAAAGAAGTTATATCAAAAGCATTAGATGAAGGAATGGCCAAAATAGGTGAACAGACCAAACCTCATTTAGATGCTAAAAATATGGACAATAACCTAAAAGGTTTTCTTGAACTTGCCCACGACAAATTCAATCCAAAACCGAATGAAAATGAAGTAAATATTTTGCTTGTCGGTTGTGACGATGAAAGAGACATCCAAAAATGGCATTATTATTTATTCGCAGACCAAGGACTTTTTACATCTGAAAGTTATGCGGACAGAACCAAATACAACAACGTTGACTTAGTAATTTTCACAAATCAATATTTCAAACACAACGAATACTATTCTAAAAAAGTAAAAAACTCTTGGACGCTTGAAAAGTGCTTCAATCTTGTATTTAGCAATCCGTTTAGACGATTACAAAAAGAAGAAGCGATAAAGAATTTTTTAGACATATTCCCACATTACACTTGGGACTTGTGTAGTTATTCTGTTCCGGGTGACGCACCATCATACGTTAAGGACAGCGTGAGAATATCTTGGTTTGTAAAAGACAATTTGGAAAAAACAAAAGGAATTTACTTGTTTAATGAGAATGATTAACAGAAGCACTGGCTATAACAGCCGTTTGCCGCAATGGGGGCTGACGCGGTTAAATCAACTGCAGTACTTCTATCAACATTTGTGCTTGGTTGACAGTGAAGTGCTCCGAAATCCCCCACTGCGGCAAGCGGCAAAA
>FMSI01019123.1_pt1 | contig 11321 bp, 8 predicted proteins | sample 1504471 | NCBI WGS metagenome assembly FMSI01 (sample SAMEA4475357, study PRJEB15587) | soil metagenome | biome: Soil; feature: Field | place: India | collected 2015-03-11 | depth 0 m
CTCCAGCGGCTACGCGCCCGGCTGCGTGTGTGGCACCAGTGAACATGTGTGTTTGGCATGATTGCCAAAACACGGCTGTACATTCGCAAAATTTTGCGTTCTGCCAAAAACAGGAAGGCTAGAGCATTTCCGTAGTAGATGTGGCGGTGTGTCCCGAAGGCCATCCAAGTTCCCTCAGAAACGCAGCCATTAGTGTAACAAACCGCTGCATAATTCGTGGAGTTGTTCTATGCAGTACGAGAAAATTTTCTTTCTGTGTTTGGCTGAATAAAGCGATGAATTGCCCGCAACAGGCCGGCGGCATATTGCAGTTGCGACTGGGGAAATGTGGGTTAACCACCTGCGTTGGTCCTGTTAGTATGTGTTTTGACAGGCGCAGTTGCTAATTGACGTCGGTTCATAACTAGACCGCATCTTGACGAGCGCGTGTACGTAACAAGCTTATGTTAGCCGGGTTAGAATGGCGCGCCCCGTGTTAAACGCCGTCTTCATGCCGGAGTTTGCTCGGCGGACTAAGCATCCTGAATAAGCAGTACAATGGTCGGTTTGGTGAATGAGTTTCAGTATGCTAAAGCACAGCGCACGAACCGATGTGCTGTGTGCTGAGCTCAGTAGATCACCATGCCGAGTATGTCTTCGCGTCGTATGGGGCCGTAGTCGCGGCTGTCAACGCTGCATGCACGGTTATCGCCGAGCACGAAAAATTCGTTTGGCCTGCAGAGATGGAATCTGACCTCTGTTGGTGTTTCGGTGTTCAGTGCAGCCTTAGAGGCAGTTTTTGGGTGGCGTTGTAAATACGGTTCTTTCAGTTTCACGCCGTTCAGTATTACGTGCTCGTTTATGAATCCGATTGAGTCACCTGGCGTGGCAATCACGCGTTTGACGGACAGTAATCCGTCAATTGGATCGCGTATGACCACAATATCGCCCACACGTGGTGCTCTGAACAAATACACAAGTTTGTTGACAAGGTACCGCCCGGAGTCAATCAAGGTTGGCTGCATACTTGTGCCCACGACCTTTACTGATTCAACAACGCAGTGTCGTGCTACAATATAGCTTGCGAGGCTAAGCAACAGCGCACAACTGATGCGCTGGATATGGTCGAGTGAGCGGTGTGTGCCGTGGCAAGACAATACCGCCGATTTCTTCCGAACAACCCTTTTCCGACTCGGTTCGGCGCCGAATTGTAGTTTGCAATAGGGGTTCCACATAGGGACATACTAGGGCTGCAATTAAATTCCGCTATGCTAACGCGCCTATGATAGGAACTGCGCGATTTTCTGCAACTTAGGGATGTGGCGTATTTTGGTTTCCGTAATTTTGCTTACAGGACAGGTTCGATTTGTCCCGTTGAATATTGCAGGGCCATATTTACCCAAGCTGAGCTTGACCTAGTGAGCTTGAACGTTTGAATTGTGCCGTGCGCGCGATGGTGCTTGAACGACCCGGTGAAACACTCCGGCTAGGTGATGTTGCATTACCTGAGCCGGGGCACGGGCAATTGCTGGTGCGTGTCTTGGCATGCGCAGTGTGTCGGACTGACCTGCATGTTGTGGATGGTGAACTGCCGAATCCGAAGCTGCCACTTGTGCCTGGACACGAGATTGTTGGAATTGTAGTTGGGACCGGGGCGGGTGTTGACCTGTTCAAGGCCGGAGACCGCGTTGGTGTGCCGTGGTTGGGGTGGACATGCGGTCAATGTGAAGACTGTCGCAGTGGGCATGAGAATCTTTGCGAACACGCCAAATTTATTGGTTACACACTCGATGGTGGGTATGCCGAGTACGTTATCGCCGACCAAAGGTATTGTTTCAAAGTTCCACTGTGCTATTCGCATGTTGAAGCTGCGCCGTTGCTTTGTGCTGGGCTTATTGGATATCGTGCGTTGCGAAGGACGGCCGACGCAAAGCGACTTGGCATATACGGGTTTGGTGCCGCCGCACATATACTGACCCAAATTGCGCGCGCGCAGGGACGCGAGATTTATGCTTTCACGCGCCCGGGTGATGTGGCAGCCCAACAGTTTGCGCGTAGCTTGGGCGTTGTGTGGTCAGGCGACTCGACGCATCCAGCTCCGGTGCAGTTGGATGCAGCAATAATTTTTGCGCCTGTAGGTGCGCTGGTTGTGAATGCGCTCAAGTCGGTTCGCAGGGGTGGTACAGTGGTTTGTGGCGGAATTTACATGACGGATATTCCAGCTTTCCCATACCAGTTTCTCTGGCATGAGCGGCGGATCGAGTCTATAGCAAACCTGACGCGCGCAGATGGGGAGGAATTTTTTGCCTTGGTGAGCAAAACCCAGGTAAGCGTAGCAGTGGAAAAGTTTGCGCTCGAGGACGCGAATAATGCTTTGGCAAAGCTACGGGCGGGCAAATTGCGTGGTGCAGCAGTGCTGTGCGTTGTGCCGGAAAATGCGTCCTGCTGAAACCTTTTGCACATTTGCCTGCGTTGCGAATGGTTGTGTTGCCGAGTAAGGTTCCTGCGAAATGGCGGATATTGTTTTAGGCACACTGAATGCCAAATACATCCATACTGCATTTGGCCTGCGCTATCTTTTTGCGAACTTGGGTGCACTGAAGGAACGCGCCTGCATAGTTGAGTCAGACATCAACAAGCGCACGCTTGAGATTGCAGAGGCGATTCTGGCGCATAAACCCCGGATAGTTGGGCTAGGGGTTTACATTTGGAATGTGACGCAAACGACCGAGCTTGTGGCTGTGTTGAAACGGCTGCGCCCAGACCTAATGATTGTCATAGGCGGGCCAGAGGTAAGCCACGAAACAAATCAGCAGCAGATTGTCGCGCTAGCCGACTTTGTGGTGACTGGCGAAGCAGACGTTGCATTTGGCCAATTGTGCCATGCATTACTTGCCGCAGGGACAGGTTCAGCTACGAAAGCAGGTCTGCAGAAGATAATGGTTGCTGAGCCACCCGATTTGTCCGAGCTTGCCATGCCGTATGAATATTACTCTGCTGAGGACATCGCGCACCGAACGATTTACGTCGAGACGTCGCGCGGGTGCCCGTTCGGATGCGAGTTTTGTCTATCCTCACTCGACAGGCGGGTGCGCTATGTGCCGCTTGAAAGGTTTATTGCGGAGATGCAGAGACTACTTGATCGCGGGGCAGCTCGGTTCAAATTTGTTGATCGCACATTCAATTTGGAGTTGGAGCGGAGCCTGAGAGTGCTTCGGTTTTTGCATGAGCGATGTCAGCCTGGGTCTATGTTTCACTTCGAAATTGTGCCGGACCGGCTCCAAGATGAGTTCCTTGAGTTTACGGCTCGATTCCCTGCGGGCACACTCAGGTTCGAGGTCGGCATCCAAACATTCAATCCTGAAGTGGCCGCTCGTATTGGCCGGCATCAAGATTTCCGGAAGCTGAAGAAAAACCTACGTTTTCTGCGCGAACGAACCGGTGTATTGCTGCATGCAGACTTGGTTTTCGGGTTGCCGGGTGAGACCTTGGAGAGTTTTGCCGATGGCTTTGATGAACTTGTCGAGCTGCGGCCGCACGAGATTCAGCTTGGCATACTGAAGCGGTTGCGTGGTGCCCCGATTGCACGGCATGACACGGAGTGGCAGATGGTGTACAACCCGAACCCGCCTTATGAGATACTGCAAAATAGGACGGTGGACTTTGGCACTGTACAGCGTGTACGCCGGTTTGCGCGGTACTGGGAATTAATTTGGAACAGCGGTAATTTTGTACGGACAGCACCCATGATTTGGGCGCGGGCAGGCTCGCCATTTCGGGCATTTATGCGTTGGAGTGACTGGCTGTATGAGCGCACCCAACGTACTGACAGTATCTCCTTAGTGCGGTTAGTCCAGTTGTTGTTCGAGTATTTGACAGTTGAGCTGCATCTTGACCCGGATGAAGCTGCTGCTGCGCTGGCTGAGGATTACAAACGCGCTGGCCGACGGGATCTGCCAGGCTTTTTAAAGCGCCGGCTCGAGCTGGGTTGCAAAACTGAAATAGGCGCGCAGGGCGGGTTGGCAAGCCAAGCTGAAGCTGCTCCAGATTAGGCCGCGCACCAGAGCGCGCAGATTGTTACTCTGAAATCTCGGACTACTGTTTAGCCTTGCCGTTTGCGCTGCTGGCGAAAGTGGTTTCACCGGGTCGTTTCGCGCCCTTCAATGAGCTTGCCGTCTTGATCAAAAGACAGTCGCAAAACACGCTCGCGAGGTCCGAACCTGTCGGTCGCAGGAGCGGTTACAGGGCTTGGTTGTGCTGCAGGTCCGGTACCGAAAGCGGAACGAGTAGGCCTGCGCGTTACCCATTCGGCGACGAACCCGCCTCCTGAGATAGGCCATGTGCGGTCTGGTGGGCCAAGCTCGCCTAACACGTCCTTATAAGTAGTTTTCCCGACTCGATCCGCCCATATTGTTTGCTGTGGTTTAGCCGCACAGCCGATTAAAAATGCTGCAAGCGCAATTGCAGCTGTCGATTTTAAGTTTTGCATTATTTGAGGCATATGGACTGTTTTTGAAACAGAGGCAAAGTAGACAGTTTCTCACGTTTCGACCGGTGCAGGTTCGGTTTCAAGGAACCCCTGTAACAGGCGGGCGCGGGTGGGGTGGCGCAGTTTACGGAGTGCCTTGGCTTCGATTTGCCGGATGCGTTCGCGGGTGACCTTGTACTGTTTGCCGATTTCTTCCAGTGTGTATTGGTACCCATCAATGAGGCCAAACCGCATTTCCAAGATCCGGCGCTCGCGTTCTGTAAGTGTCTTGAGCACTTCAATAAGCGTGCTTCGCAGCAGGCTGTAGCTTGTCATGTCGGATGGGTTTTCGGCGCTTTTATCCTCGATGAAATCCCCGAAGCAAACGTCGCCTTCATCGCCGACGGGCGCGTGCATTGAGATTGGCTGCTGTGCCATGCGCAGCAGTGATGTAATGCGCTCGACCGGCATGTGCAGTTCATCGGCCAGTTCTTCAGGTGTAGGCTCGCGGCCAAGCTCCTGTGTGAGCTGGTTTTGCGCACGCCAGAGTTTGTTCATGATCTCAATCATGTGTACCGGTATGCGGATCGTTCTGGCTTGGTCTGCAATGGAGCGTGTTATTGCCTGGCGGATCCACCAGATAGCGTAAGTAGAGAATTTATAGCCGCGCCGATACTCGAATTTCTCAACGCCTTTCATTAGGCCGATGTTGCCTTCTTGGATCAGGTCAAGGAAAGACTGGCCGCGGTTGGTGTATTTCTTTGCCACTGATACCACTAGCCGGAGGTTGGCCTCGGCCATATGAGTTTTTGCTTTGTGGGCTTCTTCTGCGGCGCGTTTTAGGTCGGCAAAAGCTTTCTGATACTCAGCACACGGCATTCTTACAAGCAACTCGAGCGACTGGAGCTTGCTTTTTTCGGCCTGAATTTGTTGGTCTCTGTCAGGTGATGGTTGCATAACCTCAAGCTCAGCAATGTGCTTGAGGCTGTTTGCAAACGAGTCGTGGATATTTTGTGCCACGACAATCATTTCCTCAAGAATCTTTTGTTTGTAGTAAAACTTCGGGAACGTCTCCTGCAATTTCGCGTCGAGTTTTTTGAATTCATTGAGCAGTTGGGCGCGTTGTGGTTCGGGTGCCTTTTGTAGCGCTGCGTATTTGAGGTCAACTTTTTGATCAAGCAACCTGACTTTCTTGATCAACTTGCGCAGGTCGCGCAAATGTTTTTCGCGGCTTGGAATTTTTTTGTCAACAATGACGCGGTCAAAACGTTCTTTTGGAGGTTCAGCAAGAAGTTTTTCGGCAATTGCAATATGTTCCTTCGCGCAAAAGCCGAAGCTGTAAATGATTCGTTTCATTTCGAGCTCGGCTTGTTCGATGCGCTTGCAGATCTCGACCTCCTGTTCCCGGGTCAGAAGCGGCACCTTGCCCATCTGGTTCATGTACATCCGGACTGGGTCATCCAAGTAATCGAGTCTGGTGTCTTCGTCTTCCTCGGCCTCGGGTTGCTGTTTGAACCGGTTTATTTCCGACCGATCAACCACATCGATGTCAAGGTTGCGCAGTTTGGTATAAATCTCATCGAGATCGTCCGGGGTGAGCGAATCTGGCAAAATGTCGTTTATATCGTCGTATGTCAGATAGCCATTTTCTCTGGCTAAGGCGATCAACTCTTTCAGCGTTTCATTGACATCGGCGCGGCTGGGCGGCCGGAAGGCTTCAGAAAGGGGTCTGTGCGTTTCTCGGGTGTGCGGCCTGCCGGGTCTAGCTGATCTGTGGCCGGCAGTTGTTTCTTGTTTGGCGGCGCGCGCAAGCTCAGCCTGTGCGCGCAGTTTGCGGCGCGACGCCACGTTAAGAAACAACCGTCTTCGCTTTGGAGCCGAAGGACTGCTTTGAACAGACAATTCCGGTTGTCGGGTTGCTTTTTGAGTCCGACTTCGATTACTACGTTTTGATGTTTTAGTTTTTCCCATCCGAATAAACAAACCCAAGACAAATCCGCAGCCGTACAATTAAGTTCAAAAATACTCGACATGCGCATATTGGCCTCGGCGGATTTGGGATTTTAAACTAAGTTCCCGGCCGCTTATGCGCTCCATCCAAATGCGAAAGGTCGAGTCCAACGAACGATTAGACACTAATGTTACAGCGTTGTTTCAGAATTTCAAGTGCATAAATTCACTAAATTCTAACTCGAACCCCGTGGTTGTGACGCAACCGCTAGGGCGCTAAACGCTGGATTTGCCATGTGTTTTCTGCAGTTTTAGTGTAACGAAAGCGGTCGTGGAGTCGGTTAGCTCGCCCCTGCCAAAAATCAACCTCTTGCGGTGCAAGCACATAACCGCCCCAATTGGGCGGTAATGGTATGTCTGCGCCTTCGAACTTTGCAGCGAACTCTGCCCATTTTTGCTCCAGAGCCAACCGGTTAGGAATGACTTGGCTTTGCGGTGAAGCCCAAGCGGCGATCCGGCTGCCCTTTGGACGTGTTCTGAAGTAAGCCTCGGATTCTTCGCGTGGCAATTTCGTTGCTTTTCCATAAATACACACCTGTCGTTCCAGCTCGGGCCAGTAGAATACCAACGCAGCTTCGGGATTATCGGCCAAGTCACGGCCTTTGCGGCTGTCGTAGTTAGTAAAAAATATGAAACCACGATTATCCACGCCTTTGAGCAGCACATAGCGCGCTGAAGGCCGGCCGTTTTTGTCTGCAGTGGCAAGGACCATTGCGTTGACCTCTTCGGGTACACGCCCGATAATGGCCTGAGCGAGTTTGTACAGCGCTATTCCGACGCTGCGGAACCAACCGCCGCCTCGGCTCCGCTCAGCCTGCTTGAACCACTTGTTAAACTGCGCAACCGGGTCTGGATCCAAATCAGTCTGACGTAACGCACCTAGTCCGTATTCACGCCTTAATTGTGAGAGCTGCATATTGGTTCAACCTTTTATACCATCCTGCAACTTTGCTGTCCATTTGGTGATGGTTTTCATACGGTTTGGATCCGAGGGAAAAATGTTACGGGCAAATCAAACCGGGCCAGCTAGCAGTGGGATTAATCCAAGTGCACGCACACCCTGAGTATTGAATCACCGGGACCGATGGGCCGCGGTGAGTGAAATGTTTGGTTGCAAACTATTATTTTGCTATCATACCAGTGGCACGTGCGTATTTGAATATGCCACCTGCGTCAATTACGGCGCGCACTGCACCCAACGGTTTCAGCTTATGAATATGGCCGGTGGACTCGACGCGCAGGGTCTCGGTGCTTAGGTCAACAGTGACTAGATCACCGGTTTTAATCTGCGCACATAGACGTTCGCTGGTTTCGCATGGGTACAATTCGCCTGTGGCTATGCAGTTTCGGAAAAAAATCCGGGCGTAACTTTCAGCCACTACGACTCTGCAACCTGCCGAGCCGAGTGCAATTGGTGCATGCTCGCGCGAGCTGCCGCATCCGAAATTTTTGCCGGCAATGATGATCGGGTATTCCGTGTCAAGTGCGCCCGGCTTGACAAATCTGACCGGATAAAGTGCCTCGGGTAGTCCACACATTGCGTAGCTGCCCAGTTTCTCGTATTCTTCGGGTATTGTCGGGACAAGGTTCAGGTATTGCGCAGGTATAATCTGGTCAGTGTCAATGTTATCCCCTACAACATAAACTTGGCCGCTAAAAACCGGTTGCATGCGGTTAGAATGATACAGGAAAGGGCAGTTTTCAATTAGATTTAACCTGCACCCAAGCGAATTGAAGTACGCGGCTTTGGCTACAACTTTCAATACGCCGCGGCGTTGGCATTCTGCCATTGCGGGGAACGCTTTGCATTTCACCAAGCAGGTGTCCGCGCTGTTCCAATGTTTTAACCGAAAGCACGCCTTGGTAACTACCTGCTGGAGGCGACAACGGGATTGAATTTGCAGGTAGCTTCACGGTAGCGTACCGGAAATTTACTGCCAAGTTGTCAATGGCTACCGTCAACAACGCAAGTACTGGTACTAACCAAGGCGGTGTGTTCCGGCCTTACATACCGGCCGAGGTGCACTTGCGCGAGTTCACCTTACGGGGAGTTATTGCTGGAACGTTGCTGGGCGTGGTATTTGGTGCGTCGTCGCTTTACCTTGTTTTGAAAGTTGGTTTGACGGTAAGCGCCTCAATACCTGTGGCTGTGATTTCACTGGCGATGTTTCGGCTTTGGTCAAAGTTTGGCGGGCGCGACGCCACCGTGCTCGAGAACAACATCGTCCAGACCGCAGGCTCAGCGGGCGAATCAATTGCATTTGGCATCGGAGTGACGATGCCGGCCATTTTAATCCTCGGGTTTGATCTTGAGATCAGCCGTGTAATGCTTGTTGCGTTGCTAGGTGGGTTACTCGGCATATTGATGATGATTCCACTGCGGCGTGCGCTGATTGTCGGGCAGCATGGTCAGCTCAAGTATCCGGAAGGCACCGCATGTGCCGAGGTGTTAAAAGCGGGCGCAGATGCCGAATCGCGCGCAGTCGCTGTACGCGCAGGTACACAATATACCGCACTTGAGGCGCCAGTCCGAGCTGTGCATCGGCCAAGTGCAAAGGCCATTTTTACCGGGTTCGGTATCGGCCTCGTGTACAAGACAATGATGTCGGCGTTTAAATGTTGGAAAGACATCCCAGAAAAGATCTTTGGTCCGCCGCTGAAGGGCGGCTCGATCTCAGCCGAAATTTCGCCCGAGCTACTTGGCGTGGGCTACATCATCGGCCCGCGCATCTCGAGCATTGTTATGGCCGGCGGCGCAATGTCGTATTTGTTGTTCATCCCGTTGATCAAGTTCTTCGGTGAGGGACTCTCGGCGCCTGTGGCCCCGGCCAACATACCCATACGCGACATGTCACCTGACCAGCTCAGAGATGCTTACATCTTGTACATTGGGGCTGGTGCTGTTGCAACAGGTGGTATCATCAGCTTGTTAAGGTCGTTACCGATAATTTTGCATGGTATCCGAGCCAGTCTTTCGGATTTAACCTTGCCCCGACTTACCTTTGGCAAAGCCAGAGGAAAGCCCACTGATCAAGGTGTTGCATCTGCGCCGAAACTGCGTACCGAGCAGGATCTTTCAATGCGGTTTGTTTTGGGTGGCATTGTTGTTTTGATTGTCGCGATATTGCTTGCCCGGCCGCTGCACATGAACCTGTTGGGGGCGATACTTATTGTCATTTTCGGGTTTCTTTTCGTGACCGTATCGTCTCGGCTGACGGGTGAAATTGGTTCATCATCAAACCCAATCTCGGGCATGACGGTTGCCACGCTGCTTCTGACGTGCTTGGCATTCTTGATCGTTGGTTGGAAAGGCGGTGTGTACTATGTGACGGCGCTTTCGGTAGGTGGGATTGTATGCATTGCAGCGTCCAATGGTGGCACGACATCGCAGGATTTGAAGACCGGATTTCTCCTCGGTGCGACCCCAAAATACCAGCAGACCGCCATTCTGATTGGCGCCAGTGTGTCTGCGCTTGCTCTTGGCCCAATTTTGCTTGGCTTGAACAACGCTGGCACAGTTTACGTGCCGGCGGCGCAAGTTGCGCCCGGCTTGCGTGTACCGGCAGAGGTAAAGCTTGAAAAAGTTGAAAAACTTGTGGGTCCACAGGCCAAGAGTGATCCCCACGGCTATCGCGTTTGGCACAAGACCGACTCGACGGACGGCCCGGCTGGGAAATATCTTGTGGATGATACAGGTGCTGCGGTTTGGTATGTGGACCCGGGTATAAACGGCGTTTACAAACAACGACCCGATGGAACCGAGGTGCGAAAGTTTTTCGCGCCGAAGGCCACGTTGATGAGCTACATCATCAAAGGGATTTTAGGGGGTGAATTACCGTGGGCATTGATGTTGTTTGGCGTTATGAGCGCGATTGTACTTGAACTGTGCGGTGTATCGTCTCTTGCATTCGCAGTGGGTGTGTATTTGCCGATTTCGGCGTCAAGTCCCATCTTTATTGGCGGATTAATCCGGTGGCTAGTTGATCGGGCATTGCGCCGGCAGTTGCGCGGACACAACCTCGATGCAGCACAGCTTGCCGCTGAGAGCGACAAAAGCCCGGGGGTGCTGCTGGCAAGCGGTTACATCGCCGGTGGCGCAATTGCGGGTATTGTCATTGCATTTATTGCAGCAGCGTTGAGTGAATTTGACACCAAAATCAGCAACTGGATGCAGTTGCACAATGCTTTCTTTGCAGGGCCATACGCAGACCTGCTTGCGCTTATGCCATTTGTCGGGCTTGTGTTGCTGTTGTATTTTGTGGGGCGCGGAAAACTGCTGAGTATGCGCACAGCCGAAAGGTAGTTTTCAGCAGGAAACTCAGTTTATGATCAGGAGCTTAAAACCACGTTTTGTTGAATTAGCTCTGTTTGCGATGTTGAGCACGGTCCAGATTCAAGCCAGCGAACCCGGCTCGGTCGCAGCCGAAGCTAAGCGGTTTTTAGAGTTTTACAATGGTATATACCAGCGGCTTTACACCGTTGCACAGGAGGCATCCTGGTTAGCCAGCACTGATGTCACACCTGAAAACACGGGCCGACGCATAGGGGCTGAACAGGCGAAGGCAGCTTTTGTGGGTAGTCGGTGGGTGATCCAAAAAACGCGTGCGTTTCTACAGCACACAAACCAGCTTGATGAACTTACAGTGCGCCAGTTGCGAATGATCTGGCTGCGCGCAGCCGAGGCGCCGGGGACAATTCCAGATGTGGTCAAAGCGCGTATCGAGGCCGAAGCACAGCAAAGCGCGATCCTGGACGGATTCCAGTTTAGATGGACACCGCCCGGTGCAGCTGCACCGGAGTCAATCACACCAAACCAGATTGATTATTTACTTCGGACCTCCACAAATCTGTCCGAGCGACTTGC
>FMSI01005905.1_pt1 | contig 11296 bp, 8 predicted proteins | sample 1504471 | NCBI WGS metagenome assembly FMSI01 (sample SAMEA4475357, study PRJEB15587) | soil metagenome | biome: Soil; feature: Field | place: India | collected 2015-03-11 | depth 0 m
GGAGCGCTCAACTTCGGTCACCGACACCCAAAAATTCTTGAGGCTGTCAAAAACCAACTTGACAAAATTCCTCTTTCAAGCCGAGTTTTGTTCAATGCACCACAAGCAAAACTCGCCGCTGAACTGGCAGCAATAACTCCAGGAGAACTTCAGTTTTGCTTCTTCTGCCACAGTGGTGCTGAAGCCGTTGAGGCTTGTATTAAATTCGCTCGTCTGGCAACAGGCAGGAAAAAAATCACCGCTATGAAAAATGCCTATCACGGCAAAACTTTAGGCGCACTCAGTGCCTCTGGTCGTGACATTTACCGAGAGCCTTTTGAACCCCTCCTTGACTGGTTTGTCCATGTCCCCTTCGGTGACAAAGAAGCGTTGGCTCAAGCCGTTGACGAAAACACCGCTGCCGTGATAGTTGAGCCGATACAAGGCGAAGGCGGAATTATTATCCCACCCGATGATTTCCTTCCTTTCGTGCGAAAAGTTTGCGATGAACTTGGTGCGTTGCTCATCGTTGATGAAGTTCAAACAGGTTTGGGACGAACGGGTAAAAACTTCGCTGTTGAACACTGGAATGTTGAGCCTGATTTGATGGCGTTGGCTAAATCCTTAGGTGGTGGGATTTTACCTTTAGGCGCTGCGGTTGGAACAAAGCAAGTTTTTGAGTCTCTCTTTGACCGACCCCTTCTGCACTCGTCAACTTTGGGCGGAAACCCGTTAGCCTGTGTTTCAGGTTTGGCTGCGTTGCAGGTTCTGCGAGAAGAGCACCTTGCCGAACACGCAGCGGAAATGGGCAAACTTCTCATGAACGGTTTGAAAACGCTACATGAGCAATTCTCCGACCTAATCGTTGATGTTCGCGGAAAAGGGTTGCTCGTCGGCGTTGAATTCGCAAATGAAGACTTCGCCGCTTTAACTGCTGCAGGTTTGTTGCAACGCCGCATCTTGATTGCCTATACCCTCAACAACCCGAAAGTCATTCGGTTAGAACCACCCTTGATTGTCCAACACCAACACATTGAGAGAGCGTTAAGTGCATTTGCCGATTCGTTGGAACAAGTTCGCAACTTAGCAGCCATCTTGACCTGACATTTGCTCGGGAGGAAGAAACTGTGCGCGGTGTGAGTATCATTGGAGCAACTGGCTCAATCGGTCGTCAAACCCTTGACATAATTTCAAACCATTCAGACAAATTGAGAGTTGTCGCTTTGACCGCTGGGCGAGATGTCAAAGCCTTGACAGAGCTTGTTTTTCAGTGGCGCCCAAAATTGGTTGCTTTTAGCGACCCCAAGGCAGCAGAAGAGTGCAAGGGAAAGTTTGACTGTCCTGTCCTGTCAGGTATTGATGGGTTGACAGAAATTGCAACCCATCCTGAAGCCGATATCGTCGTCATTGCCATTCCGACAGCGAAAGCCCTTTTTCCCACCCTTGCGGCGCTGAAAGAGGGCAAAAGGGTCGCTTTGGCTACGAAAGAAGTTTTGGTCTCTGGCGGTCACCTTGTGACACAACAGTTGAAGCAAAGTGGAGAACTCTTGCCCATTGACAGTGAGCACAGCGCCCTGTTTCAATGTCTGCAAGGTGAAGATGTGTCAAGGGTTGACAAGTTGTTGCTAACGGCTTCTGGAGGTCCGTTCCGAACCAGACCTTTAGACGAACTCAAGCAGGTCACCGTTGAAGAAGCGTTGGCTCATCCGACCTGGAGGATGGGTACAAAAGTGACTATTGATTCGGCAACTTTGATGAACAAAGGCTTGGAGATAATTGAGGCTCGTTGGTTGTTCGGGATTCAACCTGACCGAATAGAGGTCATCATTCACCCTCAAAGCATTGTCCATTCTCTCGTTGAGTTTGTTGATGGTTCCGTTAAGGCTCAACTTTCTTTGCCCGACATGAGGTTACCCATCCAATATGCGCTCCTTTATCCTGAACGACACCCGTGCCCAATTCAACGGCTGGACTTGACAAAAGTTGAAACACTAACTTTTGAGCCACCTGACGAGAACCGCTTCCCTTGCTTGAAGTTAGCGAAATTGGCGGCTCAAATAGGAGGGACGATGCCAACAGCCATGAACGCTGCCGACGAAATTGCGGTCAACGCTTTCTTGCAAAGGCAAATTGGCTTCATGGACATCCCAGCAATCATTGAAGCGGTAATGGAAAGGCATCGCCCAACCCAGCAGCCTGACCTAAACACCGTTTGGGAAGTTGACGAATGGGCTCGCAATTTTGCTTCAGAACTCGTGCAAAAATTTGTCGCCAAAAAGTGAAAGAACTGACGGTTAACGCTTTTCATTCAACTCGCCAATCGGTTTTTCGGACCAGCAAACTTTTTGCTCCGCGATAAGTGTCAAACACTCGTTCCATCTCAGCGACATCTTCAAAGTAGCCAACCAAGTGGACAGCACCGAAACTTTCTCCCTCTTGGACCTTCCAACCGCCGATTTCCTGAATGAGGCAAACATAACCTCGCTGGTGACACCATGCCTCGTAAACTGTTGGTGGATGCAATGTCATGCCAGCAAGCCAAATTCCACTACGAAGCTGATACGCTCGGATGAACCTTTCTGGGACTTTGCCGTTTTCCCTGCGATACAAAAATCGCTCATCTGGGGCGAAGTCTTCAATGAAAGCGTCGGAAGGAATGAAACCGTAGTAACTTAGGTAAGCTTGTCGGAAGGTATCACCTTTTTGATGGCGGATGTGGCTTGGCATGTCCATGCGAAGCAGTAGGCATTCAACCGTGTTCGCACTTTTGACTTTATCGTAAGCTAAAAACCAACGGACTCCGTCCGGGAAAACCAACCATTGTTCCCACAGCGAACCTGGCTTATACAGTGGGCGAGCGATTGACCATCTGAACCACTGCTTAACAGCGACGAAGTTTTTGCCCTCAACAATTTCAAAAGGCAAATTTTTCGCTTGGGTGCAAATTTGCGGCAACTCAACATATCGTTTTGGGATGTTGCCGTGAATTTTGTCTCCCCAACGGTATCGTAAGTCTTCGGGAGTTTGATCGTCATCCATGACCGGCTCAAGAAGGAAATCAACAATAACGCACCCAAACCCTAAATCCTTGCTCCCTGTTTGCTTGTCAACGAAACTTCCTGCCATTACGCCGCTGACATAGCCTTCAGTTTGAACAGCAGCAAAATACTTGTCAGTTTCAATTCGCAGTATTGGGCCGTCAATCCGAACTTTCGCCATCGTTGGTCACCGACTGAAACTTTGCTACATTTAGGAACTGCAGTGCTATAATCAAAGGCGTCAACCGCAAGGGAAAGGAGTGAGATAAACATGGCGAGTGGCGGAAATGGACGCAAAGGCGTCTCTCGTCGTGAATTCTTGAAAGTTACGGGTGCTGTTACGGGTGCTGGGGCTGCCTTGACAGAATTGCTCACCGGACGGACCGAAGAAGCAACCGTTGCTCCACAGAAACTTGTGAGAATCCCCAAAAACCAAACTGTCCCAGTAACGCTGAAAGTCAACGGCAAAGTTTACAAACTTAAACTTGAACCTCGTGTCACTTTGCTTGACGCTCTCCGCAATCACCTCAACTTGACTGGCACAAAGAAAGTTTGCAATAAAGGCGAGTGTGGAGCCTGCACTGTGCTCATGGACGGTAAACCTGTGAACTCCTGCATGATTCTCGCAGTTGATGCTGAAGGCCATGACATAGTGACAATTGAGGGGCTTGCAAAGGGTGGGAAACTTCACCCCGTGCAAGAGGCATTTGTTGAGCACGACGCAATGCAATGTGGCTTTTGCACTCCAGGTTTCATCATGGCTGCGGTTGGAATAATCAACCAAAATAAAACCCTGACACTTGAGGAAATTCGCAGAGCCCTTTCCGGAAACATTTGCCGCTGCGGTGTTTACCCACGAATCCTTGAAGCCGTCGCAGATGCAGCCAAACGAATGAGAGGCGGAGCATGAAAGGTTGGTGACAAAAATGTCCCGAACCACCACGCTACACGAAGTTCGGGAAGAACGAACTTTGCTATTGACAACAAGACCCTTGACCTTTGATGAATTCGTGCAGTTGTTCGGAGAAGACGACGATGTTGAGTTGGTTGACGGTGTGGTGGTGCAAAGAATGGCAGCAAAGGACATACACGAAGATTTGTTCCGATGGCTTCTTTTTTTGCTTGTTGGTTACACGGAAACGAAAAGTCTCGGCATAGTTCGTGGTTCTCGGACACCTGTCAAGATAACTGAGTATCGTGGTCGTCTACCAGACATAGTTTTTGTTCGCAGCGAGAACACCCACATCGTTCAAGAGGACGGCATCTTCGGGACACCAGATTTGGTCGTTGAGATTTGGTCTGTAGGCGACAGACCTTCTGAAATGCTGGCAAAGGAGGCAGATTACAGAAGCATCAAAGTTCCTGAGATTTGGCTCATTGACCAAGTGAAAGGACAAGTTCGGGTTTTGAGGAGGCGGGGGGAGAGGTATGAGGAGCAGGTGATGAGAAGGGGGATTTTGAGATCTGAGGTTATTGAGGGTTTCTGGCTTAGGGTTGACTGGATTTTCAAAAAGCCGCTGCCCAATGTCTTGGAAACGCTACAGAAAATCCTGAGGGTTAAACCGTAAGCGTGGTTGTGCACTGTGCCTAAACCTGCTGCGTTGGACAATAGGGGCAAAAGGGAAAAATTCGTTTCGTTCGGATGGTGGCTCTCTTGAGCCGTCCCAAGAAAACATACACTGTCAAGTTAAAACTGCGAAGGAGGGTGGTAAAAGATGGCAATGCAAGTTGGCGTGACGGGACAACGCATTCCTCGCTTAGATGCGATCGCAAAGGTGACTGGACAAGCCAAATACACCTACGACATTAACTTGCCCGATATCGCCAAACACACGGGCAAGCAAGATTGGCAAGGGATGCTTTACGGCAAAATTTTGAGGTGTCCGTTACCCCATGCCCGTGTCCGCAAAATTGACACAATCAAAGCGGAGAAATTGCCCGGCGTTAGAGCGGTTTTGGTCATCGCCGGTGAAGGTGCTGAACTCCGTTACGCTGGTGAAGCAATTGCAGCGGTCGCTGCCGTCAGCGAAGAAATTGCGGAAGACGCATTGAGGCTTATTGAAGTTGAATATGAGCCTTTGCCTTTTGAAGTTGACACTCAACGAGCATACGAGAAAGGGTTACGGGGCAACCCACGAGTTCAGAGAGGAGGGAGGGGAGAAGAAGGTCTTGACGAGGCTGAAGTAACAGTTGAAGTTACATTGCGAACACCTGTCCACATTCACACCCCCCTTGAGGCTCACGGCAGCGTGGTTGGATGGGAAGCGCCAGACCAGGTTATCGTCTACGATAGTACGCAAGCACTGTTCGCTGTCAGAAACAGTTTGGCGAAGGAACTAAAGTTGCCACCAGAAAAAGTGCGAGCAATTTGCGAACACTTAGGTGGCGGTTTTGGGAGCAAACTTTGGATGCACCATTACACGCCCATCGCAGCCCGCTTGAGTCGCATGGCAGGTGGAGCCCCTGTCAAGCTTATGCTCTCCCGAGAAGAAGAGTTCTTGACAACTGGCAACAACCCTGATTCTGTCCAGAACATTCGCATCGGCGCCAAAAAAGACGGGACTTTTGTTGCGTTCGTTAGAAGAGCCTACGGAACTGCTGGAGTAGGTGGCGGGTTCGGTTTGCCAGGTCCCGTCTATCGCTTCCAACACTATTACGACGAACAAACGGACGTCTTCGTGAACGCTGGACCTGGGGTACCCTTCAGAGCACCCGGGTGGCCGCAATCGGTTTTTGCAATAGAAAGCACCATAGATGAACTTGCGAAAGCATTGAACATGGACCCTCTTGAGTTGCGCCTCAAAAACGACCCTAACGAAATCCGCCAAAAACAATGGCTTATAGGTGCGGAAGGAATTGGTTGGAAACAAAAATGGCAACCTTGGGGTTCGCAAACAGGTGTCAAGAGGCGAGGTCTGGGATGCGCAGCCTCCGTTTGGGGTGGTGGAGGCGGTCCGGGTTCACAACCGGAAGTGAGAATCTACCCTAATGGACGAGTTGAAGTTTTGCTCGGGACTCAAGACATCGGCACAGGCACGAGAATTGTTGTCGGTGTTGCTGCTGCGGAAGCGTTAGGGTTGACACCTGAGTTTTTGCGGAGCGAAAAGTTTATAGTCCAAATCGGAGATACTCGTTTGGGACCCTCAGGCACAAGTGGTGGAAGTGTGACAACCGCAACGGTTTTCCCTGCAGTTTACAATGCAGCTGAGAAAGCACTTCAACAACTTCTCAAAGTTGTCAGTTCTAAACTTGGTGTCCCTTCGGAACAACTTGTCGCTCAAGGTGGACGGATTTTTGTCAAGGAGAACCCACAAAAGGGGTTAACCTGGGAGGAGGCGACAAAACTGTTGAAAGAACCCATTAGCGAAAAAGGTCAATGGCGTCCAGGTTTGAGCGGTTCGGGTGTAGCAGGCGCTCAATTCGCCGAAGTTGAAGTTGACACGGAAACAGGTAAAGTCAAGGTGCTCAAAATCGTCGCTGTCCACGATTGTGGGCGAATTGTGAACCTCTTGACAGCGGAAACTCAAGTTATGGGTGGGGTTGTAATGGGACTCAGCCTCGCGTTGCTTGAAGGTCGCATCATGGACAGGCAAATTGGACGCATGCTCAACCCCAACATGAGTGACTACAAACTCGCTGCAATGATGGAGATTCCAGAAATTGAAGTGATCATGCTTGATATGCCCGAACGAGGTGTGATTGGGTTGGGTGAACCGCCAATTATACCAACGGCTGCCGCAATAGCCAATGCCGTCGCCAACGCTTTAGGCGTCCGCATCACCAGTTTACCCATAACTCCCGACAAAGTTCTGGCAGCATTGGGGAAGTAGAAGACACACCGATGTACTCTTAGTGGAGAATAGCACTCAATGTGGTTTGGTCGAAGCTGCTGAAGGGGGGAGAGTGAGGCTCCTGCCGATTTTTGGATTGTAGGAACGACTTTAGTCGCGACGAATGGTGATAGGAGCGGCTTTAGCTGCGACGAATAGCAAAAACATAAGTTCGGGGCTAAAGCCCCTTTTACAGTTGATGTAGACATCGGCGTCTCAAAAGATGCGATCTTCAAAGAACTGCCGAAAAGAAAATTCAACGAAGCAAAGGCTGTTTGAGAGTTTAAAGGGCGAAGTGTAAAGTGCTCACTCATTCCAACCTTCCCAACGGTTCTAATTGCTCAGGGTCTAACCCCCGTTGGAGAGTTCCGAAAATTTCTTTGGTCACGGGATCAACGAGATGGTCGTGGTCAAGGTAGAGGCGAGGTGTCTTCCATAACAGTAGCAACGCTTTCCACAAAGGCAGTTCGTTGTATCGGTCAGGCCAAAGTTCCTTGACCAGTTTCTTGACCATTGGGGCATATTTGGAACTCATGGCGGGGAACAAGTGATGCTCTGTGTGGTGGCTGAAATGCAAGTGCAGTATATCCACCCACCAAGGCACTGTCACTGTCAAAGTTCCCACTACAGGGTCAACTTCGTCCATTTGAGGGTTAAGCAAGTGATTGGTGGCAATATAACTCATGGCGATGAAGTTTCCCACCAAGAGAGGAATGATGTAAGCCCAAAAGAAACTGCCGATACCCAATGGGACAATCAAACTCAACCACGCAACCATTGGAAGTAAGCGCTCAAACCAAAGGATAAATCTCGTTCGCTTATCGGCGACTTTTTGCAACCGCCAGAACATTTGGGACGAGTGCATCGTGAACCAAAGACTCAGCATTGGAAAGAACAGGAAACCATTGCGCCTTACAAGACGATAAAGCCATTGCAAAGTAGGACGACGCTGATAGTCTTCGTAAGTGGCTGAGGTGTCGGGGTCCTTTTCAGGATGCTGAGTGTGGACATGGTGCTGGACATTGTGCCACAACCTCCACATTGTCGGTCCTACCCAGAAAGGGGAAAAGCAAATAGCGGCTGTCAAGTTGCGAAGCCATCCTTTCCGAACGACTGCCCCGTGCATGATTTCGTGACCGAGGAAACCAAGGCTGGCAAATGAGTTGCCGATAAGCACGGCAGCTGAAAGTTTACCGATGAGACCACCTAAACCGTAAACGATGGCGACAATACCACCGGTGATGACCAACGCGTGAGGTAACATCCAAAGCAAGCGGTGGGGCAATGGCTTGAAGAAGTGATCGGGTAACAACGGACGCAAAGTGCGCACATACTCTTTATGCGAAACTGCTGTTAACGCTGTCATGCGATATCCTCCTTTGCGGAAAGGTCTGTGGATTGAAGAGGAAGATGTTCGTAAGACACGATCTCCTCTGCCACCACTGATGAGCAAAACTATAACGCAGTGACGCCTTCAATGCAAGGGTTATGTTGGGCGAAATTAGTGGCACCTTTCTCCTTCCTGTCTCGCCATCCTTTTACCATTAATTTGCCTACATAACCTTTTGCTTCCTACCCCATAGGCAATGGCACAACTGTCCCGAGAACGACGAGATTGGAATTAGGCTATGGAGTATGAACTACAATGATGTCGCTCGGACTAATTGATGCGATTGAAAGTGTCGTAACGGCAGGGGGTTGAAAGCCACCTTGTAAGTGAGAGGATTTGAAACAGTACAGGTAAAAGAGACTGCTACTCAACGTTGGGTGCGAGCAGTGAACCGTCACGGCGAGTTTGGAAGACGAGAGAATTCACTGTCTACCGTAAACTTCAAAAGATGCTGTCTTTGTTTCGCTAACACGATCAGAACTGCTGACAAAGTTGCTCCATGCCAGTCTGTTTACTCTCCAAACTGTATCTTATCCAATTGCTGATGCTCAATAGGCACCGTGCCACAATTATGAAAAGCGGATCTGTTCAATCTTCGTTGAAAGGAGGAACGAGGATGAAGGTTCTGGTTGTTGGTGGTGGAGGGCGCGAACATGCGCTGGCTTGGAAAATCGCTCAGAACACGAAAGTGAGTGAAATTTATTGTGCGCCAGGAAACGCAGGAATCGCCAAATTAGCAAAGTGCGTGAACATTAGTGCTGAAGACATCAACGCTTTGGCTGATTTCGCTGAGCGGGAACACATTGACTTGACAATTGTTGGTCCCGAAGCGCCCCTTTGTGCCGGCATCGTTGACGAGTTTCAGGGACGGGGTTTGCGCATCTTCGGTCCGACAAAAGCGGCAGCGGAAATTGAAGGCAGTAAAGTTTTTTGCCGACAATTGTTGGCTAAGTGGGGCGTGCCTTCACCAAAATTCGCCGTCTTTGATAACCCAGGGGAGGCAAAGTCTTACATCCGACAACAAGGTGCTCCCATCGTCGTCAAGGCAGAAGGTTTGGCTGCTGGCAAAGGTAGCATCGTCTGCTTAACTTTGGACGAAGCAATTAGCGCCATTGACAGAATTATGTTTGATCGGGAATTCGGTGATGCAGGTAAACGGGTCGTCGTTGAAGAGTTCCTTGAAGGACGAGAGGCTTCAGTGATGGTTTTCACCGATGGAAAAACTGTCAAGCCAATGCTCCACTCCCGCGACCACAAGCGGCTGTTGGACAACGATCAAGGTCCAAACACAGGTGGCATGGGAGCGTATTGCCCTGTGCCTGATATTGACCCCGCCCTTTACGACCAAATCGTGGAAACCATCATGAAACCGACAATCGCCGCATTGTCAGCGGAAGGTCGTCCCTACAAAGGTGTGCTCTACGGCGGTTTGATTCTCACGAAAGAAGGACCAAAAGTCTTGGAATTCAATTGCCGTTTCGGCGACCCAGAAACTCAAGCAGTGCTGCCGTTGCTGAAAACCGATTTGGTTGAAATTTGCGAAGCCGTAATTGACGAGCAGTTGCATGGGGTTAAAACTCAGTGGCTCGATGGCGCTTGCATTTGTGTCGTGATGGCATCGGCGGGTTATCCTGGCGCTTACGAGAAAGGAAAAGCCATCACAGGAATTGATGATGCGGAGCGAGAAGAGGGTGTCATCGTCTTTCATGCAGGCACAACCCAAAAGGACGGTCAACTTGTCACCTCTGGCGGGCGGGTCTTGGGCGTAACAGCAGTTGGCAACAATTTCGCTGACGCCGCAGAAAAAGTTTACCGAGCCGTAAGCAAAATCCACTTTGACGGCGCTCATTATCGGCGAGATATTTTCCCTCGCTGAGAGGCAAAGGGCTATTGACTTCCCCAACCGGCGATGATACCCAGCGTTTTGAACTTGAAAGCAAACAAGCCGACCCTTACATCGCCGGCTTTGAAACTTAAAATGCCGTGCCAACTTTTTCCGTCCATTTGCACAGTTGCGGAAACTCCTTTGACAATTTGGGCCGATGTGCCGAACAGTAGCTTCCACTCTCTATCTAACGATTTACCTTTCACCGTGATGCGCCGTCCAACGCCGAGATACAAACTAGAAGGTGTTTTGAGGAAAGGGGTCAGCGCCCAATTAGCAGTAGCAAAAATCCCAGGGTTACCAGCGCCCTCTTCCTGCAAACCGACACCGACAGTCAACGACGGAACGCTCCCTTTTTGTCGCCTCAACTCATAGTTAGCCATCAACCGTGCCGTTTTCGGCCGCTCCAGCAAACCGATGCCCAATTGCAAGTTGCCTTTAGGCTTGTGCCAAATGAACAGTTCCGACCTCGTCGGCATCCCACCGTTAAATGCGCTGCTGAGCAACCATTGCCTATCACTCAGATGTGCGCTGAAACGACCCTCCAATTCACCCGCTGGACCAGCAGGCTCTCCTTGAACGGCATAGCCAGAAGGTGGTCAGAGGGGACAACCTGTCCCCGCTTGCCCTACTGCTGCTCCGATTGAGATGGTCAAGCAAACTGCTATTGTTAACCAACGCATGTTTTTTCTCCTCCTTTTCCTTTCTCGTTTCGATAGTGTGGCGGATAAAGCATAGCATCAGGAAAGCGCGTTCATCGTAGACCCTAAAACCGCTTTCGCTTCTCTCCTCCTTCTTGAGACCAGCAGTTTGGGAAAACCGCTGCTAAAACTGAGACGAAAAGGCAACGCATGGGCATCAACCTTCTTCGACATGGTTTCTCAGCGCCAACTACCGAAAACGCAAATATTGGATTTCAAGTTCCAATTTTAACCTGCAACCTTTCAACTCCTCAGTGGCAAAATTTCAGCGAGGAAGTTTCAGGGCTTAAAGAAGGGATCAGACGCACCAGAAGATGCGACTCCTGAGAAACCAACGAAAGGAAGTTCGTCTTGCTCGTGATCGGCTCCCTTGAGAAACCAAAAGGAAAAGAGCGGCGTAAAGTGAGCTGACACAGCAGGAATTGCGTGGTTGAAAAATCAACTGCGTAAGTCCTGTCCGTATTATTCACTGA
>FMSI01039238.1_pt1 | contig 11290 bp, 13 predicted proteins | sample 1504471 | NCBI WGS metagenome assembly FMSI01 (sample SAMEA4475357, study PRJEB15587) | soil metagenome | biome: Soil; feature: Field | place: India | collected 2015-03-11 | depth 0 m
CTCAATTAAATTTTCCACATCTAAGTTGTCAAAGTCCCCTGCCTTGAGTTGGGCAACGGTCTCGTTAAGCCAAAGGTAATAGTCGGTCTCATAGAGGAGTTGGGTCTCAGGACGAGGGGTCATAGGGGCTAGATAACAACGGCAACTGGTTTTCTGGTGGAGTATAGCCTAGGTGTTGCCAAGCGCGGGGAGTGGCAACGCGGCCTCGGGGGGTTCGTTGCAGATAACCCATCTGAAGAAGGTAGGGTTCATAGACCTCTTCAATGGTTTGCACATCTTCGCCTGTAGCTGCGGCAAGGGTTTCAATGCCCACAGGCCCCCCTTGGTAGGACTCAATCATCAGACTGAGGAGCCGGCGATCGTTCCAATCCAAGCCTGCTGGATCCACATTGAACAGTTCAAGGGCAGCGGTAGCCACCTCTAGGCTAATCGTGCCATCGTGCTTCACATCGGCATAATCCCGTACCCGCTTCAGGAGTCGCAGGGCAATGCGGGGAGTGCCGCGACTGCGCCGGCCAATTTCCAGAGCGGCTTCGGGGGTGATGGGGGCTTGTAAGAGGGCGGCCCCCCGCTGAACAATTTGCTGGAGTTCTTCGGGATGATAAAAGCGCAGCCGCTCCACTAAACCAAAGCGATCGCGCAAGGGGGAAGTCAACGCGCCGGCACGGGTGGTTGCCCCCACAAGGGTAAAACGATTGAGTTTCAGTCGTCGCGTGCGTGCTGTTTGCTGTTTGCCCACCGTCAGATCAAGGTAAAAATCCTCCATGGCAGGATAGAGGAGTTCCTCGGTCATGCGTGAGAGGCGGTGGATCTCATCAATAAAGAGAATATCCCCCGCTTGCAGGTTCACTAAGAGACCCACAATGTCGCGGGGGCGTTCCAAAGCTGGGGCACTGGTTACTTTGCAGTTGACCCCCATTTCTGCCGCCAAGATCAAGGCAATGGTGGTTTTCCCTAAGCCCGGCGGGCCATAGAGCAGCAGATGATCAAGGGGTTCTTGGCGTGCCTTGGCTGCTTCGATGGCAATGTGCAGTACATCCTTTAGTTCCTGCTGGCCAATGTAGTCCTGCAAAGAGCGGGGACGTAAGGATTCCTCCGCCAGGGACTGCTGTTCCTCTAGGGTGGGTTGATTGGAAAGCAGTGAAGGGGGGCGCGATCGCTCCGGCGGTGAATTTTGCGACGAAATAATCACCATCGGTGCCCCCTAGGGCAAAGCTTAAGCCCGTTTTAACCAGCTAAACATGGAACGCAGTTCTTGACCCACGTGTTCAATGGGGTGTTCTGCTTCCCGTCGCCGCATTGCAGTAAAGCCCGGTTTACCCGCCATGTTTTCCAGCACAAACTCACGGGCAAATTGACCCGTTTGAATTTCGTGGAGAATTTTGCGCATTTCCGCGCGGGTTTCATCGGTAATAATCCGTGGGCCACGGGTGAGGTCGCCATATTCTGCGGTGTTGGAGATGCTGTCGCGCATTTTGGCGAGACCCCCTTCAACAATCAAATCCACAATCAGCTTTACTTCATGGAGACACTCAAAGTAGGCCAGCTCTGGCTGATAACCCGCCTGCACCAACGTTTCAAAGCCAGCCTTAATCAGGGCACTGAGGCCACCACAGAGCACCACTTGCTCACCAAAGAGATCTGTTTCTGTTTCTTCACGGAAGGTGGTTTCTAGAATGCCGGCACGGGTGCCACCAATCCCCTTGGCGTAAGCCATGGCTAAATCCCGGGCTTGACCACTGGCATTTTGATAGACCGCAAACAGGCAGGGTACCCCTTCCCCTTGGGCATAGGTGCGGCGAACGAGGTGACCGGGGCCTTTCGGAGCCACCATCACCACATCCACATTGTCGGGGGGCACAATCTGGCCAAAGTGAATGTTAAAGCCGTGGGCAAAGGAGAGGACATTCCCCGCGTGCAGGTGGGGGGCAATCTCCTGCTCATAAACAACCCGCTGAACTTCATCGGGCAGAAGAATCATAATCCAGTCGGCCATTTGGGCAGCTTCCGCCACGGGGTGTACCGCTAGACCATCGGCACGGGCGCGCTCTGCAGAACGACTGCCGGCATAGAGACCCACCACAACATTGAGACCGCTATCCCGCAGGTTGAGGGCATGGGCATGGCCTTGGGAGCCATAGCCAATAATGGCGATCGTTTTGTCCTTGAGGAGTTCTAATTGGGCATCTGCGTCGTAATACATGCGCGCCATAGTGATGATGTTCCTTTCCAATTGCATTCAGCAGGTCGTTATTATTTCTCTACCATATTGGCAGAGCCGATATAGCACCTCCTAGAGGGCTAATTGCGGGAGTTAGCGATTACGGGAATAACGATTGTTGCCACCGCCCATGGCTTCACGGGGGCGTGCCTTGTTGACCTTGAGTTGCCGTCCCATCCACTCGGCACCGTCGAGATCGGCGATCGCCGCATCTTCTTCAGCATCCGTGGACATTTCCACAAAACCAAAGCCCCGCTTGCGGCCTGTTTCGCGGTCCACCGGTAAATAGACTTGTTTGACGGAACCGTACTCGGCAAAAACGGCCTCTAGGTCTTCTTGGGTGGCCGTGTAGGAAAGGTTGCCGACATAAATAGACATAATCTGATCTGCTCCAAAGCAAAAATTGAACCCTGTGTTGACGTTGACTTCGGAGAGACGACTGTCACGTAACCAACCTTCCCTAAAACCGAACTCAAGAATCGCTCTACTTAAAAAACTCAAGCGGCGATTACTCGCCAACCTTGTCTCCTGATTATAGCCGATTGCAATGGCCTGCGCTGTGAAAGTAGGGATGCTACCCTAAAAGAGGTAGATTTTTTGTGAATCTTAACAATGTCCGATTTACCGGCGGTTGTTGTTGGCCTTTCCGGCGGTGTTGATAGTTCCGTGGCCATTGCCAGCCTCAAAGCTCAAGGGTACCCCGTTGTTGGTCTGACGCTGTGGCTGATGAAGGGTAAGGGGCAGTGCTGCTCTGAGGGGCTGGTGGATGCGGCGCGTCTTTGTGAGGAGCTGGGAGTCCCTCACCATATTGTGGATAGCCGTGAAATTTTCGAGAAATATATTGTGAACTATCTGGTCAGTGGCTACGCCAGTGGGGTGACACCGCTGCCCTGTTCCCAATGCAACCGTTGGGTGAAGTTTGGGCCGATGTTGGCCTATAGTCGGGAGCAACTGGGGATTGACTACATTGCTACGGGGCATTATGCCCAAGTGAAATACAATCCCACTAGCGATCGCTATGAATTGTGGCGGGCGGTGGATCGCCATAAGGATCAAAGCTACTTTCTCTACGACTTGCCCCAAGAGATTCTCGCTCATGTGCTTTTTCCCCTCGGTCAGCAAACCAAGGCCGAGACCCGTGCCCTCGCGGCGCAGTATGGCCTGCACACCGCCAGTAAACCGGAAAGTCAAGATCTCTGTCTGATTGAAGCCCATGGCTCCATGCGCCAATTCCTTGAAGGGTATCTGCCCAGCCAGAAAGGGGAAATTGTCGATGTCCATGGCCGGGTGCTGGGGTACCATCAGGGGATTCACCACTATACGATTGGCCAGCGTAAAGGTTTGGGAATTGCGGCACCTGAACCCCTTTACGTGGTGGCCTTGGATCGGGAACACAATCGCGTCATTGTCGGTGATCGTGCCACCGCCGGCCGTCGTGAGTGCACAGTGGCCCGGGTGAACTGGGTCTCGATTCCCCCCCCCGCAGAACCGATGACAGCCACAGTACAAATTCGCTATCGCACTCCCCCTGTGCCAGTGACCATCATTCCCGCCGCCAACGCTGAGCAGGTACAATTGGAATTTGCTGAACCGCAATTTGGGGTAACGCCGGGGCAAGCGGCGGTTTGGTATGCGGGCGATCGCCTGCTGGGGGGGGGCATTATCCAGCCCTTTGTAACACCGACACCACAACCCCTACAAGCCATGGCCACCCACGTTTAAGGAAAGACCGACCATGCAAAAGCGCCTTCATTACTCATCCTTGGAGATTAACCGTCGGGCGGAAGAATTAATCAAGCACTCCGCCAATCGCTATCGAATTACGGTGCAAATTGCTAACCGGGCGAAACAGCGGCGGGGGCTAGAGGCCAGTGAAGATCTCGATGATCTGCCCCTGAAGCCGGTGACCCGTGCCATTATCGAAATGTCCGATGAAATTGCCCAACCGGAGTTACTGGCAGATTAGGCGCCATGGGGAGACGACGGGGCTGGACATTTTTGGGCTGGGTGACGTGGGGGTGCTTGCTGGCACTTCTGTGGTTGCCCCTGAGCAGTACTTGGAGTGCGGGGCGATCGCAATCTGACCCCAACGTGCCCGATGCCACGGGTCAAATTCTCATTAACCCTCGCTTGGTGGCGGAAACCCTCTATCCCAAATTGCCTGGTTTCCCGAAGGAGAATCACTACATTCGCCAAGACAATCGTCAGCCCGCGCCGGAGAGTACGCTTTTAGAGCGATTCATTGTCTATCACACCACTGTCAAAGGGCGATCGCCCCTCTACCGCTTTGACTGGAAAATTTCCCTTGCTGACTATTTGGGGCTGAATGAATTTCTGCGGGGAGAAACCTATCCGGGACGTTCTTACCTGACAGTCAACCCAATGGAAGGGGATATTGCTGCCATTCGCCAACTCAATCGACAACAACGGGATGCCTTGGTGAGCACACTGGCAACCTTCTACGCCCAGCAAGCGGGGTTACCCACCACTACACCACAGCGTCCCCAACCCCAAACAACGCTGCCAGAACCAACACCGAGATCCCCCACCGTTCTGCCCCCGCTTCCCCAACCCGGCAGTGCTGAACTTTTGGTGCCTCCCAACCCCCCCCGCCCGATGCCCACTGGGGAATCTCGCTTTTTACTGCCCTAGATGTTTGCGATTGGGTTCATGAGTCATGGCTGTTCCGATAACTGAGTTGCTCACTCCAGATATTCTCAAACCTGCTCGCTATTTAGGCAATGAGCGAGGTGCGGTTCATAAGCCGTGGCAGGACGCAACAGTGCGCTGGGTGCTCAGCTATCCCGAAATCTATGAGGTGGGCGCCTCGAACTTGGGACACATTATTCTTTACAACATTCTCAATGCCGTCCCCGATCAACTCTGCGATCGCGCCTACCTACCAGCAGCGGATTTAGCCGCCAAATTGCGAGCTACCCAAACTCCCCTTTTTGCTGTGGAATCGCGCCGTGCCCTGCGGGAATTTGACATCGTTGGCTTTAGCCTCAGCTATGAGTTGGGTGCCACGAACATTCTGGAAATGCTCGACTTGGCCGGCTTACCCCTGACTTGGCGGGAGCGACAACAGGCACCCCTAGAAGAGATTCCCCTCATCTTTGCCGGCGGACAGACAGCAACATCAAACCCCGAACCCTACGCTGACTTTTTTGACTTTTTTGCCCTGGGAGATGGCGAAGAACTCTTGCCCGAAATTGGCCTCGTGGTGGCAGAAGGCAAACGAGCCGGCTGGAGTCGGCAGGACTTGCTACTGGATTTGGCACAGGTGCCAGGGGTTTATGTGCCGCAATTTTACGATCGCCAAGGGGATGGCTCCGTCAAACCCAATCGCCCCGATGTGCCTGAGCGCATTTTGCGGCGAGTAGCTACCCCAATGCCCCACTATGCCATTGGGTTGGTGCCCTATGTAGAAACGGTTCACGATCGCCTGACGGTAGAAATTCGCCGGGGCTGTACGCGCGGCTGTCGCTTTTGCCAACCGGGGATGCTCACCCGCCCTGCCCGCGATGTTGCCCCCGAGGAGGTGATTGCTGCCATTGAAACTGGCATGCGCGCCACGGGCTACAACGAATTTTCGCTACTGTCGTTGAGTTGCTCCGACTATTTGGCTTTGCCCGCCGTAGGGGTGGAAATTAAAAACCGCCTGCAAAACGAGAACATCTCCCTCTCACTCCCCAGTCAGCGGGTGGATCGCTTTGATGAAAACATTGCCCATATTGTGGGTGGCACGCGCCAAGGGGGACTCACCTTTGCGCCGGAAGCGGGAACGCAACGGCTACGGGATATTATCAACAAGGGGCTGACCAATGAGGAACTGTTGCGGGGGGTCAAAACCGCCTACGAACAGGGCTGGGATAAGGTCAAGCTCTACTTTATGATTGGCCTGCCGGGGGAAACCGATGCTGATGTGTTGGGCATTGCTGAAACGATCCGTTGGCTAAAGCGGGAGTGCTGGATCAAAGGACGCAAACCCCTGAGCTTTAACCTGACCATTTCTAACTTTACCCCCAAGCCCCATACTCCCTTCCAGTGGCACGCGGTCTCCACCAGTGAGTTTCTGCGCAAACAGGAGCTACTGAAGGCGGAATTTCGCACGATTAAGGGGCTAAAAGCCAACTTTACCGATGTGCGCATCTCAGCCATGGAAGACTTTGTCGGTCGGGGCGATCGCCAACTGGGGCCAGTGATCCGCCGCGCGTGGGAATTGGGGGCACGGGAAGATTCTTGGTGGGAAAACCTCGATCGCGCCTATGCCGCTTGGACGCAGGCCATTCAAGAAGCCGGGTTGGACTGGAAATACCGCCAACTGGAAGCCGGTGAGTGGAATGTCTTTAGTGGTGGCAGCCACAACCTCGATGCTCCCCTGCCTTGGGATCACATTGATACCGGCATTAGTAAAACTTGGCTGAAGGAAGACTTGCACCGTGCCCTAGAAGCGCTTGTCGTTCCCGATTGTTCCTTTGAGGGCTGCTCCCATTGTGGCGTCTGTGGTATTGACTTTGGCCATAACGTGGTTATACCACCCCCACCGATTCCCCCTATTCAAGGGCAGCCCCAAGCCCCTCAAGAACGAGTGCAACGTCTGCGCCTCACTTTTGGCAAAACCGGGGAAATGACGCTTGTGAGTCATTTAGATCTGCTGCGCCTCTTTGAGCGGGCAGTGCGTCGTGCCCACTTGCCCATTGCCTTTACGGGGGGATTTCATCCTTCACCCCGCATCTCCACCGCCAGCGCCTTGCCCCTTGGGGTGACCAGCTATGGTGAAATTGTTGATCTGGAGTTTTATCGCGAGGTGGAGCCGCCAACGGTGCTGGAGCAACTGCGGCAACAACTGCCGGCGGATGTGCCCCTTTACACCTGTGAAGTGGTGCCCCTCAGTGAACCGGCTGCTAGTCAAGCCCTGCGGGCCGCCACCTATGAACTGCTCATCCGTACCCCTGAACCTGTGGAGTGGGACACTTGGCAACAGTGGTTAGAGGATTTGCGAGCCACGCCTGAAATTCTCTATGAGCTAACCACGAAGTCGGGGAAAACCCAAGTGGTGAATTTGCGCGATCGCCTGCTGGAGATCCACCTCAAGGAGCACCAAGACCACTGGCCAACGGTGAGCGTGATCTACACGGGGGTCTGTCGCAACGATGGCACGTTCCTGCGGCCAGAGCATTGTCTCTATTTACTAGAGAAGGTCAGTGGTCACTCCTTAGAACTGGGGGCGATCGCCCGTCAGAAATTACACCTCGAAACATCATGAACCTGGCAACGCAAATTCGCGGCGGTTTAATTGTCTCCTGTCAAGCCCCACCAGATTCCCCTTTAGCAGCGCCAGAAATCATTGCCGCTATGGCAAAGGCAGCGGTTTTGCGGGGGGCAGTTGCCGTGCGCATCAATACCCCAGCCCATATTCAGGCAGTGCGCCAAGCGGTAAATGTGCCCATTATTGGCCTCTGGAAGCAGGTTTTGCCCGAGTACCCTGTGTATATTACGCCTCGCTTTGCCGATGCGGTGGCCGTTGCGACAGCAGGTGCTGATGTGATTGCCCTCGATGCCACAGCGCGATCGCGCCCTGAACCCCTACAGGACTTGATTCAGCGAATTCACAATGAACTGGGCAAGCCCGTCATGGCCGATATTGACTCCCTTGAAAGTGCTGAAGTGGCGGTTGCTGCGGATGCCGATTGGGTAGGCACGACCCTCTTTGGTTACACCGCAGCCACGGCGCATACCCCACCCCCCAGCTGGGCACTCCTGGGTCAGCTTGTTGAGCATTTCAACGTGCCTATTCTCTGTGAAGGGGGGATTGTCAGTCCAACAATGGCTGCAAAAGCCTTGAATTTGGGCGCTTGGGCAGTGGTGGTGGGCACCGATATTACGGGTATTGACCTCAAGGTGCAGCAGTATGTCCAGACCCTAAAGGCAACGACGATTGAAGATTCTCAACGCTAAATCCTATTCAATTCTATCGCTTTGTATATTTTCCTCTATATTCCGACCGATAAACGAGAGTTTGTGGCAAGATAGAATCCGTAGCTAAAGATACATCGTTAGCCTAGGAGCCACCATCTATGAGCCTAAAACTTGGGGATGTCGTACCCAACTTTACCCAAGCCTCTTCCATGGGGGAAATCAACTTCTATGAGTGGGCAGGGGATAGCTGGGTTGTATTGTTTTCCCACCCAGCGGATTACACCCCCGTTTGTACGACAGAACTGGGCGAAGTGGCGCGGTTACGCTCAGAATTTGAGAAGCGCAATGTCAAAACCTTGGCCTTAAGTGTGGATAGTGTGGAGTCCCACCTCGGTTGGATCAAAGACATTGAGGAAGTCAACAACGTCAAGGTGGATTACCCGATTTTGGCAGACGAAGATAGAAAAGTCTCCAACCTCTACGACATGATCCACCCCAACTCCCTCAACAACCTAACGGTGCGCACAGTCTTTATCATTGACCCGCAAAAACGCCTACGCTTGACCTTGACCTATCCTGCGAGCACGGGGCGTAACTTTGCTGAAATTCTGCGGGTGATTGATTCGCTGCAGCTGACGGACAACTACAGCGTGGCCACCCCCGTCAATTGGCAAGACGGGCAAGAGTGCGTGATTGTGCCTTCCCTCAGCGATGAAGAGGCGCAGCAGAAATTTCCCAAGGGCTTCAATGCCGTTAAGCCCTATCTGCGCTTGACACCTCAACCCAACAAATAGCCTAGATTAGCCTAGAAAAGTCATAGCGACACCCTGAGCTGTTCGGGGTGTTTTTTTTTGTGCCTTGGCAGCATCCCAAGATAGGATAATCTTGCATGGCAAAACCCAGGAAAGGAATAGAGGCGGAATGCAGCGCTGGATACTTTGGCTCTTGATACCCCTTGTGGTCTGTTTGAGTGGATGCGTTCAGGTGGATATGGTTATCCAGCATCACGGACAAACTGGGGGGAGCCTAACCTACACGCTGACGCTACCCCAACCCGATCTCCCTTTTACAGAGCAGGTGATTCAGCAGGCGCACCGCTTGGGGGGAGCGGTCAAGGAACGGGATAAAACCCATCTTCAGGTGACGATTCCCTTTGACACCAGCCAGCAATTGGCCACTGTCCTCAACCGCAGTGGTGGTGTGCCCTATCTTCCCCAAGTCACTGCTGAGGCGGATATTTTTGACCAGAACTTGTTGCTCTTTGTGCGGGAGCGCTTTCGCTATGACATTGATCTGCGCCCCTTGGGCATTGAGTCCCGTGATCAAGCTGTTCTCTTGGCACCGCAGTCGCTCCTGAATTTTCAACTTGCCCTAGAAACCCCTTGGGGGGCACGCCCGATTGAGCGCCCAGCCACTACAGCTGATACCGTGGTCAATCCTCATCTTCAGCGGGGGGGCGATCGCCTGACTTGGACATTGATACCCGGTTATCTGAATCACCTAGAGGCAGCCTATTGGTACCCGAGTCCCTTGGGTTGGGGCACACTGGCGATCGTGGGCTTGCTGGTGCTGGGCAATTGGTTACGCACTCGCCTGTCTAGGAATCATTCAACCTAGATTCTCATGAGATGGTCTGACCCGCCGCAGAGTTGGCAACGGTATCTTGCCTATTTAATAGCGGGGCCTCTGATTGTCCTCAATCTCTGGGTGGTGGAGCAAGTTTACCTCTATTTTGAATACCCGATTAATATCCTTGTCATTGCCGCCATTTTGGCTTTTTTGCTCAATCAAGTGGTGATTCGCCTCTGTGCTCGTGGTTTGGGGCGGCGGAATGCGATCGCCCTGGTGTTACTGATTACCCTTTTGGTGGTCAGTGTCTTGATGCTGTTGCTGCTCCCCCTTGCTATTCAACAGGCGGAAGAACTCCTAAATCAACTGCCAGAGTTGGCGGATACGGGCAATCAAAATTTGCGCCATTTAGATCAAGTGCTGCGCCGCTACCAGTTCCCTGTGGGGGTGAATGACTTGATGGAAGAGCTGACGATCCAGCTCAAAGGGATTGCAGCTATGTTACCCAGTGTTGCCATTACAACGCTGACTAAGTTTGTTGATGTGCTACTCGTGCTGATCCTAACGGTGTATATGCTCTTTTATGGCAGTGAGATTTGGCGCGGACTAATGAAATTGGTACCCAAACCTTGGCGACAGATGGTGGATTACTCGCTGCGGCTGAATATTCGCAGTTTTTTCTCGGCACAGCTTTTTTTGGGGCTGTTTATGTTTCTTGCCCTGATTCCTTTTATGATCGCCTTCAAAGTCAATTTTGGCTTTCTCTTTGCCCTGATTATTGGTATTGCCCAGCTCATCCCGGTAGTGGGGGCGACCTTGGGCATTGGTTTAGTGACGCTGCTCATCCTCTTTCAGGATGCGTGGCTGGCTTTGAATATTTTCGTGATTGCCGTGGTCTTGCAGCAAATTAAGGATAACGTGCTCACCCCGAAGTTACTGGGAGACTTGATGGGACTCAATCCCCTCTGGCAGTTTATTGCTCTGCTCATTGGCGGACGGGTGGCGGGTTTCTTGGGCATCTTGTTGGCGATTCCCCTAGCAGCAACACTGAAAACCGTCCTCGAGTCTGAACCTGTCGAAGACACCTAACTGACGGCGGGGGATCGAAACATTTTGATCACCGTACACATCCCATGACCGCAAATGTTCATCATTACGGCATTCGTAGCGCCGCCAATCACGCCACTCACAAGGGGAACGGCTCGCGAGACTTTTCCTCGAGACCTTGCCCAAAATCTGCCGCAAAAGGGGACGCGTGGGAATCAGCATTATCAAGACATCCTCCCTTGCAGGATGCAAGCCGTGGATGGTGAACAAAGCCGCTGCCAGCTTGATTTAGGCGTCGAGGAGCACACCAGCCCAACCCATGACGCCAGTGGCGACTCCAAAACCTACTGACCAGAGGGTGGCTTCATAAATGGCGTGGTTGGCCATGCGATCGCCCCCCAGCGAGGATCACAGAGAAATGGGTATCCCCGCTGCCCTCCCTCTTCAATGGCAGGGAGCATGAACTTGAGCAACCAAGGGGGGGAAAGTTGCTCTCAACGCTAGATGATGATGCCCCATTCATAGGCTTAT
>FMSI01003239.1_pt1 | contig 11281 bp, 13 predicted proteins | sample 1504471 | NCBI WGS metagenome assembly FMSI01 (sample SAMEA4475357, study PRJEB15587) | soil metagenome | biome: Soil; feature: Field | place: India | collected 2015-03-11 | depth 0 m
CGGGGAGGAGGCCGCGGACGCCCTCCATCGCGCGCTGGACCTCGCGGAAATCGCGGACCTCGCGGAGAAAAAGGGGGAAGAGCTGGATTTGCTGGGGCAGAAGCGCCTGGGTTTAGCCCTGGCCCTCTGCCAAAACGCGGCCCTGGTTTTGGGTGACGACCCCCTGCGGGGCCTGGAGGCCCCAGCCCAGGACAAGCTTTTGAGCACTTTGGAGCGCATCCAGCAAGGCGGCGTGACCCTTTTGTGCACGGCCAGGGATGACGAGAAGCTTTTGGCCCGCGGCTTCAGCCCCACCCCAGGCGGCAAGCGGGCTTTGGTGTACCTGCGGGAGCCGGTGCGCACATGAGGGGTTTCCCCTACGTGCTCTTGCAGTTCCTTCTGGTCAACCTCCGCCAGGCGCTGAACCTGGTGGGCTGGTCCCTGGCCTTGACCTTGGTCCTGGCCAGCGCTTCGGTTCTCCTTTTCCTCCCCCTGCACAATGGCCGCATGACCGCAGCTTCTCAGCATCTGTTTGTGCTGACGCTGGACCCCTTGCTCTCCGAAGGGGAGATCAACCGATTGGCGTGGCAGATTGCGGGTTGGCCGGAGACGCTGCGCGTGAACTTCCGCTTCGCCGGGGAAACCGATCCCGAGCCCTTGGCCGAGCGAGCGCTGGTGGTGGAGGCGCGGCCCGAAGGACGGGAAGCCCTGCTTGCCAAATTGACGAAGCTTGTAGGGGTCCGCAAGGTCACGGCTTTAGAGCGCCGGGCCGAGGGGCACGCCTGGCCCTCGCGGGCGCGCCTGGCGGCCTTGGCGGCCCTGGCCCTGGGCTTGGGCGCCACCTTGTTCTTGGGCCAGCGGGCCACCAAGCGCGCCCTTTCCCTTTGGCGAAAAGAACGGGAGATCCTGCGCCTTGCGGGCCTCGGCCCGCTCTATTGGCAAGGGCCGCTGCTTTTCTTGGGACTTTTGGCCGGCCTCGTGGGGGCCGGGCTGTTCGCCCTCGCGCTACACTTGGGGCTTCGCTTCCTCCCACCGGAGGCCCGCTGGGGCGCGTTGGTCCACAGCGTGCCCTGGCTTACGGGTTTGAGCTTTCCCACCGGCGCGCTGCTTGGGGTTTTGGCCAGCCTGACACGCGCTCATTCGTAGCGCAAAGCCTCCACCGGCGGGAGCTTCGCCGCGCGAACGGCCGGGAACAGCCCGGAAAGAGCTCCCACCACGAAGGCGAAGAACAGGGAACCGAAAACCAGGCCCACGGTCAACGCCGGAGCAAACGCGCCCTGGGCCTCGAACACGCGGCTCACGATGAGCGTGGCCACCCAGGCCACGCCGAACCCGCTGACCAGGCCCAAAGCACCACCGGCCAGCCCCATGAAGCCTGACTCGAACAGGAACAGGAAGAGCACATGGGAGTCCTTGGCCCCGATGGCCTTGAGCACCCCGATCTCCCGGGTGCGCTCCAAGACCGCGGTGTACATGGTGTTCATAACCCCTACCCCGCCCACCAGGAGGGCGATCCCCGCGATCCCCGCCAGGAACGCTTGCACCCCACGGATCACCGATTGGATGTTGCGGGTGAGATCCTCGAAGTCCGTGAGGGAGGCATTGCGCTCGCCCACGGTGCGCAGATGGTCGCGGATGCGCTCCCGCACCAGGGCCATGTCCGCCCCGTCCGCAAGGCGCACCACCGCGTAGTGCACCAGCTCCGGGCCCGGGAAGAGCTGGCGCAGCTCAGGGAGGGAGATCACAAGAAGGTCGGTGAGGCTCAGCCCGCCTGTGGCAAAACCCCCGGCCCGCTGGGCTTGCAGGATCCCCACCACCCGGAATCTTTTGCCCTCGATGGTCACGGTGTCCCCCACCTCTGCGCCCAAGACCCGGGCCGTGCGGGTGCCCAAGAGAACCTCGCCTGAGGCCTCCAGAGCACGGCCGGCGGAGACAGCCAAGTTCATCTCCGCCACGAACTCCAACATGATCGGCTCATAGCCCAGGACGGCAAGGAACCCCTTCCCGCCCGGTCCTTCCACGTAACCCGTCTCGGTGCGCACGGCGATGGCGCTGCGCACTCCGGGGAGGCCGCGGATGGAGTCGATATCCAAGCGGATGCGCTGACCAAGGTTGAGCCCGCGCGAGGTCACCAGGATCGTGTTGTACCCCACGATCCGCTCCACCTGGCTGGTGATGGCGCGCTGGAGGCCTTGGCCTACGGAGATCAACGCCACCACAGCTGCGGTGCCAATGAGGATCCCGATCACAGTGAGCCAAGAACGCAGGCCACGATGGCGAATGTTGCGCAAGCTCAGGCGCAGGATGTCCAGGGTCATCGCTCCACCCCCACGATCTGGCCGTCGCGCAGCCGCAGGCGCACTTTGGCCACTGCCGCGGCCTCCGGGTCATGGCTGGCCAACACCACCGCCCTTCCCTGCTGGTTCAGCGCGGAGAAGTGAGCGAGGATCTCTTTGCCCGTGGTGGAGTCCAGGTTTCCGGTGGGCTCGTCGGCGATGAGCAGGGCTGGGTCGGTGACGAGGGCCCGGGCCAGGGCCACCCGCTGCTGTTGTCCTCCAGAAAGCTGATTGGGACGGTGGCGCAGACGATCACCCAGCCCCAAGCGCTCCAGGACTTCTTGGGCCCGACGGCGCCGCTCCCGCCAGGACACACCCAAAAACACCAGGGGAAGCTCCACGTTCTCCAAAGCCGTGAGGTTGGGGACGAGGTTGAACATTTGGAACACAAAGCCGATGCGGCGGCCGCGCCGCTCCGCCAGCCTTCCGCCGTTGAGGCGCGTTACATCCGCGCCCTCCCACAACACCCGGCCGGTGGTGGGGCGATCCAGAAGCCCAAGGATATGGAGAAGAGTGGATTTCCCTGAGCCGGAGGGGCCCATAATGGCCAGGAAATCACCAGGAGACACGGCCAAATCCACGCCCCGCAGGGCGGGAACCGCCACCTCCCCCAAGCGATAGACCTTGGTGACCCCCTGCAGCTCCACCAAAGCCGCGTTCATGGCCGCCGGTACTCCACCAGGATCATTTCGAAGGTCGTGCGCCCCCTCTCCCGCACCCGCAGAAGGGGGAGGAAGTAAACCGGATCGCTGAGACTAAAGGCCACCTCGATGACGGTCTCCAGACGATCGGCAGGCCGGAATTCGCCCACAAGGCAAACCACCCCGGCGATCTCCTTGTTCTCGCGGGCCAGGAACTCTCCGCCGGGCAAAGCGTAACGCTCACCCACGTGGAGGGCCTCCCGCCGGCGGATGAGCACGGAAAGAGCCGAGAGGTCCAGGGTTTGGCTGCCCATGGCCTGCACGAGCAGGGGGGCGCCAAAAAAGCCCAACACCGAAAGCTCCGCCGCTGTTCCCTCCAGGCTTAAACCCATGCTCACCAGAAAACGCCCTTCCGGCCGGCCCTCCACACTGAGGCGCAGCTCCTGAGCTGGGCCAACGCCAGTTAATGCCCAAACCATCTCCGTTCTCCCCACCGGGAAATCCCTGATCTCCGCCTGGGCCCAGCATAGGAGGCCCCAAAGCCCCACCAGTGCCACCGCTAGGATGCGCTGCATGTTCACCCCCACATCCTATTATGCTACCCGGAACGGCGCTTTCGCACTATAGGGACCGCGAGCCGTCCAGATCGCCAGTGAAGAAGCCCCTGCTGCATGAGAAGGTATAGGCCAATCCCGACCCGGATGAACTCGACAAAGCGAAACAGAATGCTGTAAGCAAAAGCGCTGGGCAACGAGATCCCCAGCAGTTTGAACACCCCGACACGGCCCCCGTCCGCCAGACCCAGGCCACCAGGAGTAAGCCAGAGGAAAGCCCCGATGAACACGTTCAGGGTGAAGAACAGCGACAGCTGAGTAAAGCCGAACAGGGGTTGGTTAGTGAAGTGGAGGAAAACCTGGGGGCGAATGTAATGGAGGAACACGGTGACGAGTTGCAGGACCAGCGCGATCAGGGCGTGGCCCGGGCAGCGTGAGAAAACCTGGTGGATTTGGTTTTCCATCTCTGCGGCGCTCACGGAGAGGCGGGCCAGAGTCCCGCGCCAGGGGATGAGCCGGCCCAAAGCCCTCAAGCTGCGCGAGAGCCATTGGCGATTGCCCGTGAAGGACACCAGGCCTAAAGCGAGAAAAGCGGCCATGAGGCCGAAGCCAACCCCCATCGCCCCCTTATCCGTCAGGGAGAGGGTCGGCGAAAGGAAGGCGAAAAACCCGCCGATGCCGGCAAAGGCCAACAGGGACGCCCCGGCAAAGAGGCGTTCCACGAGGACGGTGGCCGTGACGTGCGCCAGGCTCCGCCCTGTCTCCTTGGCCACCCAGTACACGCGGACAGGCTCGCCCCCAAAGTACGCAGAGGGGGTGAGGTAAGTGACCGCGGCAGCGGCCAGCATGGGCGAGAGAACCTTTTTCCAGGGAAGGAAGATGCCCGCACCCCGCAACAGAATGGACCAGCTTAGGACCCAGGCCAAAAAAGAAAGCGCCTCATTGGCTACCACAGTGAGAAAGCCCCACGCACCCACCGCCCTGAGTTCCTGCCAGACGAGCTTGGGGTTGGAGGCGTAGATGAGGCCAGCAAAGAGCCCCAAGCCCCCAAGCACCAAACCCAGGGCAAGAATTCGGCGCAGGATCTTCACCTCCTGTCCAGGAAGCGCCGGAGGAGGGCCAGGGCCGCCTCGGTCGCGGACCAGCGCACGCCCTGGCGCGAGCCGCGAAACGCATGGCACTCCACCTCCACGCCCTGGGGATGGGCCAGGGCTATGTACACCAAGCCCACGGGTTTTTCCAGTGTACCGCCCGCGGGGCCGGCAATGCCCGTGATGGCCAGGGCCAAGTCCGCCTGGAGAAGCTGGCGCACGCCCTCGGCCATGGCCCCTGCACACCCCGGGGAAACCGCGCCCTCCCCGGCCAAAACCGCCTTGGGCACCCCGAGCACCCTCTCCTTCACCGCGTTGGAGTAGGCGATGACCCCACCCAGGAAGTACTGGGAGGCGCCGGGGACCTCAGTGATGCGCATGCCCAAAAGGCCGCCTGTGCAGGATTCGGCCACAGCCAGGGTGAGTCCGCGCTCCCGCAGAAGCTCTCCAATTTCCACCTCAAGCAAGGTTCACCTCCAGCGCCCGGGCCAAAAGCGCACACGTGTCCCGTAGATCCCCGCGGAGAAGAACATCGGCGTAGGGATCGTAGGGGGTGGGCTCAGCGTTGGCGATGATGAGCTGCGCCCCTCGGCTCACCGCGAAGGGCACAAGGCCGGCCACCGGCCACACCATGAGAGACGTGCCCAACACGAAAAGGAGATCGGCCTCTGCCACCTCCTTTTGCGCCTCCTGGAAATCCGGGGTCAGGGGCTCGCCAAACAGGACGACCTGGGGCTTCACCAGGCCGCCACAGGCGCAGCGCGCCAGCCCCGTGCTCGCCACCTCCTCCGCCACCCAGGTCATGGCGTATGAGGCCCGACAGGAAAGGCAGGAGGCGGAACGCACGTGCCCGTGGACCTCTAAAACCCGTTTGGAACCGGCCAGCTGATGGAGACCATCGATGTTTTGGGTGATGATCCCCCGCAGGAGACCGCGCTCCTCCAGGGCGGCCAACAGTCTGTGCACCACGTTGGGGTGGGCCTGACGCATGAGCTGAAAGCGCCAAAGCCAGAAGGCATAAAAATCGCGGGGGTTTCGTAGAAAGCCCTCCAAAGTGGAGACCTTCTCCAGGTCGTGGGTGTGCCAAAGCCCATGGGGGCCACGGAAATCCGGGAGGCCCGAGGGGGTGGAAACCCCGGCTCCAGTGAGGGCCCAGGCCCGCTGCACCCCCTGCAAAAGCCTGGCCGCCAGGCGGATGGCCGAAGGCTCAGTGCCCACAAGATGAAAGTCTCGGCTCTCTTAAGCTTGGGGACAACCCCCGTTGTCCCCAACACTCAAGGGGATTATAATTTGTTTGAGGAGCTATGGCCGGTCACTCGAAGTGGGCCAACATCAAATACCGCAAGGAAAAGCAAGACAAGAAGCGGTCCAACCTTTTTTCCAAGCTCACCCGGGAGATCATTGTCTGCGCCCGGCAGGACCCCAACCCCGAGACGAACCCCGCCCTGGCTCAGGCCATCGAGCGGGCCAGGGCTGCCAACATGCCCAAGGAGAACATCGAGCGGGCCATCCAGCGCGCCGCCGGCGGCCTGGAGGGCGCCAACATCCAAGAGGTCGTGTACGAGGGTTATGGCCCAGGTGGGGTGGCCATCCTTCTCCGCGCTTACACCGACAACCGCAACCGCACCGCTGCCGCGGTACGACACATCTTGGAAAAGCACAGCGGAAACCTGGGCGGTGAGGGCAGCGTGGCTTGGCAGTTCGAGCGCCGTGGCATCATCCAGATCAAAGCCCTGCCCCAGGGCATGGATAAAGAGGCCCTCATCCTTCTGGCCGCCGAGGCCGGCGCCGAGGATTTCGCCGAAGAAGACAACGCCCTGACCTTCTACACCCAGCCCAAGGACTTGGCGGCCGTGCGCGACGCCTTGCGCGAAAACGGCGTGGAGATCGAACGGGCGGTGATTGGGTTCCTGCCCAAGACCACGGTGCGGGTGGAGGGCCCGGAGGCTGAAAAGCTCCTACGTCTCCTCGATGAGCTCGACGAGGCCGACGAGATCCAGGAAGTGGTGGCCAACTTCGACATACCCGACGAAATCCTGGCCAAGGTGACGGGAGCTTAACCCCGCCAGAGCAGGGCAAGGAGGGCAAACACCCCCACCACAGCCACCGTGGTGTGGGGCACCCCGAGGGGCAAGGTTTCCCGGGGCCGGAGGATTTCGTAGTGACGGATCCCGTCAGGCCCCAGGCGGAGAAAACCCACGGTTCTGCCACGGCTGCCGGCTTGCACGATGGGTGCCCCCTCCACGTAAAGAGGCGTTGTGTACACCTCGTGGGCGTGCCCCAGGACGAACAGCGCAGGCTTGCGGGAAAGCTTTCGGACGAGCTCCGTGGCGCGTCGCGTATCCATGTGCCCAAGAAGCACGAAAAGATCGTGAGCGGGCGCGGCAGCCAGCGCTTCCTCCAGGGCGTAATGGGGATCGAGGAGTTCCCAACCGGGCCAGATCAACGCCAAATCCCAGAGCACACCGAGGATCAGCACGCGTAGGCCCTTGACCTCCACCACCGCCCAGGGCTTTGTGGGCAATGGGGCGCGGAGGTTTGTGGCCACCAGGAAAAACGGGGTCTCCGCCAGGATCCTTTGCAAAACCTGTGGCCCCAAATAGGTCTCGTGATTGCCCAGCACCATCGCGGTATACCGGAGCTCCGCCATTTTGCGCATCGTGGCCCAGGCCTCGGGCTCAGAAGTGAGGCGGTGCGTGTCCTCCCACGCATCTCCTCCGTCCAGGACAAGATCTGCGTTCAAAAAGAGATCCCTGAATTCCGCAAGCCGCTCCAGGGAGGTATGGAGGTCGGTGGTGAAGACGACGGTGAGCTCCCAGCCTTGCCCAGCCCAGAAAAAGCAAAGCGCTAAAAGTACAGCCCACACCATGCGGAAATCCCCCCTTGACGGATGAGGATTGCGCCCCACAAATATTTTCGGCGCAACCGCAGGCCCAAAGCGTTATCCACGCCCAGGCTGCCGAACAGGGAAAACCCTGGTTCCTCGGAGATCTCCCACGCCAGGGAAAGCCCGGTTTCCGTGCGGACCAAGGCCAGGAGGGCATGGCCGGGAGCGCGGGCCAGGGCCACCCGCGGCGGGACCTCCGCCCACAAAAACCACGGTCCGACAAGAAGATGTAGGCGCAGGGCCCAGGGTGGCTCCGTGCGCCCCAAGAACAATTGGACAGGGGCGAAGGGGAGGATGAGCCAGGGCTGGGGGCCCAGGGCCAGGCCCCCTCCCCCGGCCATGGCCAGGGGCAGCGTCCCCAACGCCCACATCCACACGCCCAACTCCATTGGCAACCCCAGGTGTAGCGCGCATTATAAGGGGAAATGTTGGAGAAAGTGCGGGAAGCGCTGCGCCGCTGGCGCATGGTGAGCCCGGGCGAGAAGGTCCTGGTGGCCGTCTCAGGCGGTGCCGATTCCATGGCCCTTCTTTATGCCCTGTTTTGGCTGCGCAAGGAGTTCGGCATCGAGCTCGCCTTAGCTCACCTGGACCACGGAATCCGTCAGGACACCTCCGCGGACCTCCAGGTGGTTCGAACGGCCGCGGAGGACCTCGACCTCCCCCTCATCCATGGACGGGTGGACGCCCCAAGCTACGCCAAGGAGCACAAGCTCAACTTGGAGGAGGCGGCGCGGCGGCTGCGGCGGGAGTTCCTCCTACATGTCTCCCAGGAGGTTCATGCTCAGAGGATCGCGCTGGGCCACACTCGTACCGATCTTGCCGAGACCATCCTTTTGCACCTTCTGCGGGGAGCAGGCCCTCGCGGGTTGCGTGGCTTCCTTCCCGTGAACCCCCCTTTCATCCGTCCCCTCGTCCTTGTGAGCCGCGAGGAAACCCGGGCCTTGTGTGAGAACCACGCCATCCCTTTTCGGGACGATCCCACCAATTACGACACGCGCCTCACGCGCAACGCTATTCGGCTGGAGCTTTTGCCGGAGCTTCGCCGCTTCAACCCCCAAGTGGAGGAGGCCCTGGCTCGCGCAGCCGAGCTTTTGCGGGAAACCCAAGAGGTCCTGCAGTGGACCACACAGAGGCTTTTGGGCGAGCTCCGGTGTGGCCGAGGCCTGGACCTGGCCAAGCTGCGCGCCCTTTCCCCCCCCGTTCAGGCCTTGGTTGTGCGGGCCCTGGCCCAAGAGCACGGGATCTCCCTCTACCGCAAGCATGTGGAAGCGGTGTTGCGGGGCCTGGCCAGGGGCGGAGCCGCAGAGATCCATCTCCCTCACGGCCTGGTGGCTCGTCTGGGCGGCGGAATGTTTGTGGTGGAAAGGGAAACCCCGTCTCCCACGGGACCATGGCCCCTCGCCGCCCCTGGCCGCACCGAGGTCTCCGCCCTGAGTCTGGCCCTCACGGTGGACAAGCTCCCACGCCCGGAAGACTTGGACACCAAGGACAGTTTTTCGATCTACGTCTCGCCCGCCCGGGTGCAGCCCCCCCTTTTTGTGCGCACTCCTCGCCCGGAGGACCACATTGTGCCCTTCGGCCGCACAGACCGGGCGCGGGTGTGGGACTTCCTGGCCAAGGAAGGGATCCCCCGCTGGGAGCGGGCCCGGTGGCCCCTGGTCACGGACGAAAAAGGCGTGGTGTGGGTGGTGGGCCTCCGCCTCAACCAGGAGTATGCTGTGCTACCAGGGGACCTGGAGGTCCTGAGAATTTGCGCGCATAAGTTATGAGCACCTTTGTGCTTTTTGTGGGGACGATCCTCATTCTCGTGGGTTTCCACGAGCTGGGTCATTTTGTGGCCGCCAAGCTCGTGCGCATTGGGGTCATCGAGTTCGCCATCGGCTTTGGCCCGCCCCTGCGCACATGGAAGCGCGGGAAAACCCGGTATAGCTTGCGTCTTTTCCCCTTTGGTGGGTACGTGCGTCTGGCCGGCGAGAGCTGGGATTACGGCGATTTTCCCGCGGAGGAGACGTACTACGGCCGGCCGGCCTGGGCCAGGCTACTTGTGGCCTTCCTCGGTCCGGCCTTCAACCTCCTTCTAGCCCTGGTCCTGGCCTTCGGGGCCTTCTGGACCATCGGCCTTCCCCGTCTGCGTGTGGCTGGCCTCGTCCATGAGAAGCCCGCGGAAAAAGCCTTGCGGGTCGGCGACGTCATCCTCGCCGTGGACGGAAAACCTGTGTGGAGCACGGACCAAATCGGCCCCCTCATCCAAGCCAAGGCTCCGGAGCCCGTGCGGTTCCAGATCCAGCGGGAAGGGGAGCTCTTGGAGGTCCACATCGTCCCCGTCTATTCCGAAGAGGACGGGCGCTACATTGTGGGCGCGTATTTCCTGCCCCAGGTGGTGCTGGCGGAGCTCCTGGAGGTCCCGGCCCTGACGCCCCTTTCTGCGGCGGGATTCCGCAGCGGCGACCGCATCGTTTCTGCCTGTGGGAAACCAGTGGGCTCCTATCTGGAGCTCCGCCGCGCTTTGGCCGAGGGATGCCGGGAGGTGCTAGTTCAGCGGGGCGAGGAGTTCTTGCCCCTGGATCTGCCAAATAACGCGGCCCAGGTCCTGGAATCGGGGGCTTGGAAAGCCCTTCCCTTTGCGTACGGAGCCATAGGGCCGCGGCGGTCCCTGGCCCTGGCCGTCCAGCAAGTGGGGCAGGCCTTGTTCCTTGTGGCCGCAGCCCTCCAGGCCCTGGTGGCCAGGCGCATCCCCGCCGGTGAGGCCATAAGCGGCCCGGTGGGGATCGCCGCGGTTTTGGCCGAGGGCATTGCTGCCGGCCCCTTGGTGCTCGTTCTTCTCGTCGCCGTGATCAGCGTGAACATAGCCCTGTTCAATCTCCTTCCCTTACCAGCTTTGGATGGATCGCGCCTTCTTTTCGCTTTGGTTGAGCTTCTGACGCGCCGGCGCATCCCGCCCCGCGTGGAAACCCTCGTGCACACCTTGGGCTTTGTCCTCCTCCTTGGGCTTTTGGTGCTGATCACCGCGCGCGATCTTCTCAGGCTCTTCGGATGAGGGCCACGGCCCACGCCCCGATCCCCTCGCCCCGGCCCAGTGCGCCCATCCCTTCCGCCGTGGTGGCCTTAATGGACACGGCCTCCTTGGAAATGGCCAACGTCTGGGCAATGTTCTTGCACATCGCGGCCAGGTGAGGAGCAAGGTTGGGCTTCTCCGCCACCACGGCCACGTCCAGTTGCACGGGCACGTAGCCGTTTTGGGCCAGGATCTCCCGCACGCGAGCTAGCAGCGTGAGGGAGGAGATCCCTTTGTACTGGGGGTCGGTGGGCGGGAAATGCTGGCCAATGTCGCCGAGGGCTGCCGCGCCCAATAAAGCGTCACAAACGGCATGAAGAACGACATCTGCGTCGGAGTGGCCCGAAAGACCAAGCTCATGGGGGATTCCCACGCCGCCCAGCACAAGGGGTCTTCCGGGTGTGAAGCGATGGAAATCAATGCCTATTCCCACACGGAAGTCCACGGGCCAAACGCCTCCTCCGCCACCTTTCGCGCCAGCTCAGGGGGAAAGCCGCGCCGAAGGAGGAAGGAATAGGCTCTGCCCAGGGCAGCCTGGCGCGGCAGGCCTTCCCAAAGCCCGCGCCGGGAGGCCAGGGCCCGGCGCGCAAGCTCCTCCTCGGAGAGCTCGGGAAGAGCCGCGCGGGCTGCCTCCTCCGCCAACGCCTCCTCCACCCCGCGGGCCCTGAGCTCCCACGCCACCCTCCGGCGCGGACAGGGCCGGGAAAGAAGGCGGTCCTGGGCATAAAGGCGGGGGGA
>FMSI01067755.1_pt1 | contig 11281 bp, 8 predicted proteins | sample 1504471 | NCBI WGS metagenome assembly FMSI01 (sample SAMEA4475357, study PRJEB15587) | soil metagenome | biome: Soil; feature: Field | place: India | collected 2015-03-11 | depth 0 m
TGATCGTCGCGCAGGCGCGGGGGAAGACCAGCCGGAGCAGATGGGCGCGCGGTACGCCGATCATCGCTTCCGGAGCCGCTTCGGCAATGCACTGGGCCAAATTGCGCCGGCCCATGGCCGGATCGATCAAGATCGGCACACACCCCATCTTCAACAGGGCAAAGGTCAGGCTGATCAACGGCCCACCCGCCGGCACCATCAGCAAGACCCGCATCCCGCGGCTGACGCCATACGCGGTCAGGCCCCACGCCAAGCGGTCGCTAGCCGCGTGCAAGCCAGCAAAGCTCTGCCGGCGATAGATCACCTTGCCGGCCCGATCGCGCCCAACGCCGGTAATCACTGCCGTCTGATCGGGCACATGCTGCGCCATCCACGGCAGATAGCGGGCGATATTCGCGCCTTCCGGCGTGGCGTGCGCACGATGCCGATCAAGCGCGTTAGAGTAAGCCATGGGTGCTCCTTGCTAACAAACCGCTCCATGAATGCGAGCAAGCCAACCAAGCTAGCGCCGCTTTTGCGATGCATGCAGCCCAACGAACATTCTAAGGATCACTTTACAGGCGGGGCAGCGCACCACCGTCGCCTGCCCACCGGATGCTACTCCGCGATCCCCAATGCAGTCAAGATAAACGCATATTCCCACGCAAACTCCTCCAGCCGGGCGAAGCGGCCCGAATGGCCGCCGTGTCCGGCTTGCAAGTTGGTGCGCAACAGCAACATCGTGTCATTCGTTTTGACCGTGCGCAGCTTGGCCACCCACTTGGCCGGATCCCAATAAGGCACCTGCAGGTCGTACAGGCCGGCGGTCGCCAGAATGTGCGGGTACGGCCCCGGCTTGAGATTGAGATACGGGTCGTAGGAACGCATCAGCCGGTATTCGGCCTCGATCGCCGGGTTGCCCCACTGCTCCCATTCGGTGACGGTCAGCGGCAGATCCGATTTGAGCATCGCGATCACGACATTGGTAAACGGCACACCGGCCACCACGGCCTGAAACAGGTCGGGCCGGGCATTGACCACCGCACTCATCAATAAGCCGCCGGCGCTGCGGCCACTGATCGCCAGTTGGCGCGGCGCAGTGTAACCCTCGGCGATCAGATGCTCGGCGCACGCGATAAAGTCGCTGAACGTACTGGGCTTGTGGAACATCCGGCCCTGCTCATACCACTGCCGGCCTAGCTCTTGGCCGCCGCGGACATGGGCAATCGCCACCGCAAAGCCGCGGTCAAGCAGGCTCAGCCGTTTGCTGTCGAACGAGGGATCGTAGCTATAGCCATACGCGCCATAGCCGACCAACAAGCACGGGCCGCCGTTACGGGGCCGGTCGCGCCGGTAGACGATCGAAATCGGCACCTGCGCCCCATCAGGGGCCGTTGCCGCCAACCGCTCGCTCAGGTACAGCGACGGATCGTAGCCGGACGGAATCTCTTCCTGCTTGAGCACGTGCCACGTACCGTTCGCCATATCGTATTCCACCACCGAGGCCGGCGTTACCAGCGAGCTGTAGCTCAGCCGCAAGCGGCTAGTGTCAAATTCATCGTTCACGTGCGGGCCACAGGTATAGACCGGCTCTGGGAAAGCGACATATCGCGGATCGCTGCCATCAGGCGCGCTAACCCGAATCTGGTGCAAACCGGCCCGTCGCTCGTAGACCACCAGATAGTCAGCGAAACAGTCGAGATAATCGATCAGCGTGTCGTCACGGCCCGGCAACAGCTCGACGGCTGCGCTTGGATCGGCCACTGGCGCTTGCAGCAAGCGGAAGTTTTCGGCGCCGTCGTTGGTGCGGATGAAGAAATAATCGCCGTGGTGATCGACAAAATAGTCAACTTTAGGCCGGCGCGAAGAGATCACACGCCACTCGGCGAAGGGGGTAGCAGTAGGCAAGTAGCGCACCTCGGTACCGCCATGGCTAAAGCAGGTCAACAACAGGTAAGCGCCAGAGCGGGTGCGGCGCAGACTGAGGCTAAACCGCTCGTCGGTCTCTTCGTAGATCAGCGCATCTTCACTGGGAGACGTACCTAACACGTGGCGGTACAGCCGGTAAGCGCGATGGGCATGATCGAACACGGTATAAAAAAGAGTCTGATCATCGGCCCATGCCACATCGTCAACCTGCTCGATCGGCGTATCGATCAACGCGCCGGTAGCGAGATCTTTGACGAACAGCGTGAAGATAATCGAACCGGTAGTATCAAGGCCATAGGCAAGCAGTTGTTGATTCGGCGACGGCTCGTAAGGGCCGAGCCGGCAAAAGGCATGCCCGGCTACCAGCGCATTCAGATCGAGCAACACCTCTTCCGGCCCATCATCGCCCTCTGTCCGGCACATCAGCGGGTATTCCGCGCCGGTCTCAGTGCGTGAATAGTAGCGATAGCGGCCACGCGGCGCCGGCGCCGAACGGTCATCTTCTTTGATCCGGCCCCGCATCTCGGCGTAGAGCCGCGCGCGCAACGCCGCCGCCGGGGCCATCACCGCTTCGGCGTAGGCATTCTCAGCTTCAAGGTAAGCGATCACCGCCGGGTCGTCACGATTCTCCAGCCACGCAAACTCATCGACGATCTCATCACCATGGAGATGGATCACCACCCGTTTCCGCTCGGCAACCGGCGGGTTAATCGGTTCAACACTCATGAGGTTCCTCCAATAACCACCTTGCCAACCGCCCAATCATCTCGTCGGAGGCATCTTCCAACACATAATGGCCGGCGTCATCGAGCCGGGTGACTTCAGCGCGCGGGAAGCGGGCCAGCCAGCCGGCTAAAAATCGGTCATCAAAACACCAATCGCACCCGCCCCAGAAGATGCGCACCGGCTTGGCACGCAACCCAACCAGTTCGCGATCAATCGCATCAACCACCGGCCATGTGGGATGAGCCGGATGCAGCGGAATATCCTGCACAAAACGGGCAATCGCAATCCGGTCAGCCGGGTTTTGGTACGGCCAGAGATAGCCTGCGCGCACTTCCGGCGGCAATGGCCGCACCACCGTCATGAACGTAGCGGCAAGGGCAAAGGCATTGAGTTGGCGAATCGCCCACTCGCCAATCTTCGGCATCTTACCGGCGGCGATCCGCAGCGGAATATGCGGCGAGAGGAACGCAGCCGTATTCAGCAGTACGATCCGCCGCACCTGCTCAGGATGGCGCACGGCCCACCCCATCCCGATTGCGCCACCCCAATCGTGGACGACCAAATCGACCGGCCCCAGCTTGAGGTGCGCCAACAATTGTTCGAGATTGGCAATATGGTTGGCGAGGCAATAGTGATACTGTTGCGGCTTATCCGACAACCCGCAACCGAGATGGTCAAGTGCGATGACCCGGCGTTGCCCGCGCAACGCCGCGATCAACCGCCGGTAAAAGAACGACCACGTGGGATTGCCGTGAAGCATGACAACCGGCGGGCCAGCGCCTTCGTCAACGTAGCGCAACACCCCGGCGGGCAACGCATATTCGCTAAGAGCAAACGGGAAGAGGGTACGGATAGGAGACTGGGCAATGGCGCCATTGATCTGCATACAACGCCGACTCCTCGGCTGGACGCACTACAACTCTCTGAGAGTATACACCGAATAGCGGTTGTGTGTTAGGCAGGAGGATGAAACGTTGTGCGGTTGATCAACACCTGCGTGGCATCATCAGCCGGCAGTGGATAGCCAATGAGATAGCCTTGGCCATACTGGCAGCCGACCGCACGCATACGCTCAATTTGGCCGGTGGTCTCTAAGCCCTCGGCGACCACTTCGAGATTAAGACTGCGGGCTAAATTCACGATCGCGCTGACGATGGCCTGCGAATGCTGCGCCTGTTCGAGCTGGACGATAAAGTTGCGATCAATCTTGATCTGATCAATCGGCAATTGCACCAGATAACTCAACGACGAATAGCCCACACCAAAATCATCAATCGCAATCTGAACACCATATTCACGCAAGCGCATCAACACCGCCGCCGCATCACGGCTATACTCCATCAAGGCGCTTTCGGTCAATTCGAGCTTGAGCGCAGATGGCGGCAGCCGGTGCTGCTCGAGCAATTGGACAAGGCGTAGATAAAGATCGGGCAACATAAACTGGCGCGCCGACAAGTTGACGCTGACTGACAAAGCCGTCGCTTGGGGCAACGACCTGCGCCATTCGGCCAATTGCCGGCAGACTTGTTCGAGCACCTGCCAGCCCATAGCATCATTCAGCCCGGCTTCCTCGGCCACATCGAGAAATGCCGCCGGCGGCAATATGCCGCGGGTTGGATGTTCCCACCGCACCAATGCTTCAAATCCCACCAAGATGCCTGAGCTAATGTCAATAATTGGCTGGTAATAGACCCGAAACTCTTGGTGCGTCACGGCCCGGCGCAGTTCGTTTTCGAGCGCCACCCGCGCCTGCGCCGCTTCGCGCATCGCCGGATGAAAGACCTCATAACGCGACTTGCCAGCTGCTTTTGCCCGGTACATCGCAATATCCGCGTCGCGCAACACTTCAGCCGGCTCTTGATACTCTGCCGAACCGAATACAATCCCCACACTAGCCGCTATATGGAAAATCCGGCCTTCTAACTCCAGCGGACGGCTCAACCGCTGCATAAGCCGCTCGGCAATCCGGATCGCCGCCGCTTGCGACTCGACATCATCGAGCAGCACGACAAACTCGTCGCCGCCTAACCGCGCGCATGTATCAACCGCGCGCAGACAACAGCTTAACCGTGAGGCGATGGCAATCAACAAACGATCGCCGGCCGGATGGCCAAAACTATCATTCACGAACTTGAACTGATCGAGATCAAGGAACAGCAGGGCATAATGATAGTTCGGGTTGCGCTGGCTACGCTTAATCGCCAGCGCCAGCCGGTCGCTCAACAACAAGCGATTGGGTAAACCGGTGAGGGCATCGTGCAAGATGCCGTGTTGCAAGCGTAACTCCATTAACTTGCGCTCGGTAATATCACGATAGTTGACGATCACACCCTGCACTGCCGGATCGTCGAGCCAATTGGAACCGGTGACCTCCAGCCAGCGCCAACCGCCATCGGCATGCCGCACGCGAAACTCGATCGTTGCCGACGCGCTGGCTTGCTGGATCAGTTCGCCAAACAAATGGCAAACACGTTCACGATCTTCTGGGTGAATTAAGGCAAAGCCATTAACCGGCTGCGCCAGCATCCCGTCTATCGCATACCCCATCAAATTGCGCGTTGAGGGACTGGCATAGCGGATCTGGCCATAGCGGTCGGCAATCAAAATGCCGTCACTACTCCGCTCGATCATTGCCCGGAAGAGACGCTCGCTCTGTTGCAAGGTCTGCTCGGCCTGTTGGCGCTCGATCAATAACCGCCGCTCACGCAACGCGCGCTCGGCGATCCGGGGTAAATCTAACAACGCTGCTGGCGTTTTAACTAGATAATCGAGCGCACCAGCCTTCAGCGCCGCCACCGCAATCCGCTCATCGCCGTGACTGGTCATCAATACGACCGGCAAAGGCAATGGCCCCGCGGCAGCGCTCAACAACGCATCGCCTTGCCCATCAGGGAGAAAGAGATCACAGATAATGAGATCGAATGTCTGCACAGCGAGATGCCGGCGCGCCTCACTCAACGACGAGGCCAGCGTAAGCATCACGTCACTTTGTTCAAACGCTCGCCGCGCCAATTCAACATGGCTTGGATCGTCTTCCACCAATAAGAGATTGAGCGTCACTACCTAGCACTCCCCCCGATATTAGGCTGATGACGGTTAACGACTAGGACGTAGAAACACCATACCGATCACCAAGCGTCTGATTCCAGTCTAACCAGTAATCGCCAAGATCGTTCAACATCCGCGTGAACTGTTGAAAATCCACCGGCTTGACCAAATAGCTATTCGCGTAGCGTTGATAGGCAGCCTGCAGATCACGCTCGGCGCTCGAAGTAGTCACGACCACCACAGGAATATGGCGCGTCTCGGCGCTGGTCTTAATCTCTTGCAACACCTCTAAGCCACTCAGCCGCGGCAGCTGCAGATCGAGCAACACAATATGCGGTTGGGGGCTAGTGGCTGGATCGGCGAATTGGGCGCGCCGCCAGAGATAATCGAGCGCCGATTCGCCATCGATGACATGGATGATCCGGTTCGGAATCCGATGATCGTTCAATGTCCGGATGATCAACTCAGTATGGTCAGGATTATCTTCGACGAGCAGAATGATAGCCGGTTCAATGCTTGTCATATCTATACCTCTCTGCAGGCGCTTAGGTTGGCAACGCCGTTGGCAACGTCAGATAAAACGTTGAGCCTCTGCCCAATCCCTCTGATTCCACCCATATCTTACCACCGTGCGCTTCCACAATCCGGCGCACGAGCGTCAACCCGATGCCAGTGCCTTCCACCCGCTGGTCAAGACGCTCAAAGAGGCTGAAAATCCGTTGGGTATGGCGAGGATCGATGCCAACCCCATTATCTCGCACACTCACCAGCACGAACTGAGGGTTATCATCAGCGCGCGCTTCGATCCAGATCTGCGGCGATGGTTGATCACCCATGAATTTGGCCGCGTTATCGATCAAGTTCTGAAACACTTCGCGCAAACGGGTGCGATCAACGTAGATTTCCGGCAAATTCGGCGGCAGATGCAGGTAGACATTGCGTTCCGCCAACCTCCCGCTCACCCCGGCGCCGCTTCGCTAATCAGCAACCCCAGCCCGATTCGTTCCGGCGGATTGAGTTGCCGGCCTGCGCGCGAGAGATGCAAGAGATCTTCGAGCAGTTGGTACATCCGATCCGCCGCTGAAATTATGCGTTGTAAATCGGACGGGATGCGTTCAATCTTGCCAGTCGCGAGATCGCGCTCGATATAACTAGCAAAGCCTTTAATCGTGATCAGCGGGCTTTTCAAATCGTGGGAAACCGTGTACGTAAACTGCTCTAACTCGGCATTGCGCGCTTCAAGTTCGGTAATGAGCCGCTCACGCTCAAGTTCGGCCCGCTTGCGCGCGGTAATGTCCATTCCCAACGCCTGATACTCAACCAGTTGCCCCTGATCATCGAGCAGCAGGCGATTGACCCAGCGTTGCCAGCCGATCGAGCCATCGGGATGCAACACTTCGTGTTCTTGCTCCATCACCGGCTGGGTTGGGCTGAGCTTGGCAATTCCTTCTGCCACCAACGCGCGTTGGGGAGGGGGAATGAGTTCGTAGAAGTTGAAACCAATCAGTTCATCGCGGGTACGCTGAAAGGTCTGGCAGTAGAGATCGTTGACAAAGGTGAGCGTACCGTCGGGTTGAAAGCGGCAGACCATCGCCGGCAGATCATTGACAAGACTACGATAATACAGCTCACTCCGCCGCAGTTCAGCTTCAATCGTCTTGCGCGCGGTGACATCGATTTGCAACCCATACATCCCTTGCAGCGCACCCTCAGCATCGATCACCGGTTGGCCGATACCGCGTAGCCAGCGCAGCGAGCCATTAGGCAATACAACCCGGAATTCAACGTCGAGATCAGCGTGTTCTTTGACCGAACGATCAATCGCTGCTTGTAAGGCAGCGCGATCTTCAGCATAAACTTGCTCGCGCCAGCGTCGGAACGTGAGGATATCGCGATCCGGATTAAGCCCCAGCAACGGGTAATTTTCCGGCGACCAACGCACCGTACGCGCAGCGGCTTCCCATTCCCACGCGCCGGCGTGCGCCGCCAATAATGCCATTCGTAAGCGTTGCTCAGCGCGACTCCGTTCGGTAATTTCCTTCTGCACTGCTAGAAACGCTGCTGACAATTGAATATCAACAATGACCAGAATGATGCCAGTCAAGAGTAAAATCGCCAGCAACATCAACGCATACCCTAGCGGTATGGAGAGCAGCGATCCCTCCGGCAAGCGCCCGCTTTGCTCTATCCACCAAATCAAACTGATCGCGGCGCCACTGGCAGCAACTGCAGCGATCGCGCCGCGCCGGCCAAAACTCAGCCCGGCTAAGAGCACGACAATCACATAATGTAAAATCGCCGAGCTACGCATACCGCCAGTAAACAACACCGCCACCGTGATCACCAACCAAAGCACGCCACAGACCATCCTGCCAGCAAGTTGAATGGCGCCACGCTGCACAAGCCAAGCCCCGCCGCCAAACACTGCCGTCATAATGATTGCAGCAGCCAACGGAATCTGTGGCGTTGGGTAAAGCCAAGGAGTGATGAGCGCGAATCCGCCCGCTACCACAGCCAGAAAGCTAAAAACAGGCAAGAGAAAGATCGCAATCTGCTGTCGTTCATCGGCAAAGAGGTGATTGAGCTGCTGGCCAGCCGGCCAGAAGGTTGAAAGAAGCTGGCGTAGGTTCATACCGCTTGCTTGACGCCAAAATCGCTGATAATGAATTCCGTGATATATCCGGCCATCAGTTCAGTTAGATCTCACCGCACATGCGAAAGATAGCGTATACTATGTTTGAGTACGAACCATTCGCGAGAAACACGATCACGGCGAACGCTGCGCCTAAGCATCCAATAGTATAGTATAATGAAGCGGCCGCTTCCACTATACACAACGGTTATGACCAAATCTAGTCCGTACCCAGCTCGTGAGACGATCCTTACCTCAGGCTTCCTTCACCCATAGGATCACCATGCGACATGTACTTTGGAGCGTGTTATTCAGCATCGTGCTTGCTTCGTGCAGCACAGTGCCTGCGTTACCCACACCATCACCAGTGCCAGAAGTCATCCAACCTACCCCCGGCGCACGGCTCTTGCCAGCCCAGTTGTATGTGCTTGATCGCGGCCAGATTGCCCGGATCGAGACCGATGGCGCGACTCGCCGCCAGCTTACCCGTGAACGCATTGAGCTGGAGGGTATTCCTCCGATTAGTGATATGGATCTGCATCCGGTGGCCGGCTTGGTCTACGTGGTTGGCGCCGCGAAAGGCGACCGCTTAGTGCGCGCCGCGCTTGATGGCAGCAATCAACAGGTGATTTACTTTGCGGAAGGCCATCAACTCAGCACCGTGCGCTGGTCGCCCGATGCGCAATTTATCTATCTCCGCTTCCAAAACAACCGCGAGGTACGTGACCTTCCTGATGGTCTGTACCGGATGCCAGCCACTGGCGGCGACCTTGAACTGGTGCGCGCCGATGATCCGGTTGATGACCCCCAAAATCCCAGCCGGTCGATCCGCAGCTATGCTCCGTTTCTCTGGAATCCGGAAGGCGATGTGTTATTAGTTGCATCGTTGGCCACCTTCTACGAGGATTGCGAACTCGTGTTTTGGCAACCACAGAGTGGAGAATTACGCCGGCCAACTGTCCCTGATGGGATGTATGGCTGGTGCGGCGAGGCATTGTGGCTTGGCGACGACCGGACGGCCCTCATGATAGTTGGGCCGCCGGAAGGCCCCGGCGTTTGGCAAGTTGATGCGCAGACGATGCAGGCGAACCGTCTCAGCGCCGATGGGGTGCTGGCCCGCGCGCCGTTTCGCAGTGGGCTAGACCTGCTCTTTGTCGCGGTTGAGCGGGTGAGCGACGGGTTTACCTTTACGCTCACCCGCCAGTCGCCTGATGGTAAGCTCACCAAGCTGCGCCCGCCGTTTCGTGAAACGCCACTACTTATCCGCTGGGCGCCTGATGCAAGCGGTATTGTGGCCTTAGTGCGCACCGAGACCGGGACGGCATTACGTTGGTATCCGATTGGCGATCGTCCGGCGGTTGATCTACCGCAAACCGAGCGTGGGGTGATTTGGTTGATGTGGGGGCCAATGCTGCCGCAGGGATAGCGACCATCATCTAGTAACAAATTGATAGGGTAGCGTTATGGGGAATCATACGCTATAGCCTGACATTCACCCTTGAGATGGCCGGCGTCGGGTTGCGCTATTGGGTTATTGTTTGGGCGAGTTCGCCGTTCTTAAGCGACAGCGCCGCTCACACCTTGGCGACCATCGGCGCAATGGGGCCGCCGTGCTATTCGTTGCTGGCGTGGGTTGGCCCGGAAGGCAACCGGATGATGCGCTGGAAGGTGCGCGGGCGCATACCAACTATCACCGAGCAAGCGATCCTTGACGAGGCATTCCGCGCGCTTACTAACCGCGGCATCACCCAGCCTTGCTTCATCTACACGGTCGATCAGCCTGACCTCAATGCCACTGTCATTGGCCACACCCCCTATTTGCACCGCGATCTGTATGCCAGCCCGCACCTTGTCGCCGTGATTGCCCACGAAATGGGCCACTACCATAGCAGTGACGGGCGCCTCGCGCTGGCGCTGCACCGGCTGACGATTCCCGGCGGTTGGCTGGTTGTTTCGTTTACCATGCGCCTCATTGGCTTGATCGGGAGCTTGCTCAACCCCATTGTGCGCCTGCTGAGCGCGCTTAGCTATATCGTTTTACGGATCGAAGTCACCGTTCCGGCCCGGCTCAGCCAGTTTATCCAGCGCATTATATTGTGGATGTTCATCGCGCTCGTTGGTGGGATCGGCATTATAGCTACCGTACCGTTGTGGCGCTCCTATATTCACCAGCGCGAATTGGCCGCCGATCGGCACGCTGCACAGCACGGGTTCGCCTGCTCCTTAACCCTCTTCCTGCGCCAAGCCCAGCTTGATGAGATGAACCTGCCTTGGAATGAAGTATCATTCCATCCGCCGGTGGAAGAGCGGTTAGCCGCCTTGCAGCCGTATTTACCGCACCCTTGAGATGATGGCGTTGAGGATGCCATCTCGTAGCCACGCTGTTAAGCCATCCACCTGCTCGCCCGGCAGCAGCGGCAGCGCTGTTAACCCACTCGCATACGACACTGGTGTGCCGGCGCCGGGGAACAACAACCCCAGCGCAGTAACCGCGCGGCTGCCGTCATGACGGCCTATTCCAGCCAGATAACTGTACCCCTCATCGATGGCGTTGGCCGGCAGCGCGCCTTCCTCGCTGCGATATTTGGCATCGAGCACGATCAATACCGGCGCGCGCCGCGGATGAGTGACCTCAATCGCCACATCCGGCACTCGCACCCGATCATCAAGCGAGCGGAACGGTTGGCTATCCGGCGTGTAACGCGGCTGATAGCGTAATGCCAACGTTGTCCTCTCAGCATGCGCTAGCACGAGCAAGGGTTGCTGCACCGTCAATTGCACTGTTTGCCCGGCGAGCAGAGCCTGCTCACGCACCTGCCAGTCGCTGAGGGACAGTAGGGCAAGTGCAACGCGCGCCGCGCACCACATTTCATAGAGACGGGCCACCTCGCGCACCGGTATGTCCAGCATCGCCGGCGCCCACCCCACTCCCAACCGGCGCTGCATCAGCCGCCGGTAGGCGGCGAC
>FMSI01074242.1_pt1 | contig 11259 bp, 12 predicted proteins | sample 1504471 | NCBI WGS metagenome assembly FMSI01 (sample SAMEA4475357, study PRJEB15587) | soil metagenome | biome: Soil; feature: Field | place: India | collected 2015-03-11 | depth 0 m
TAAGGTTGACGAGATTTTAAAAATCAGTTTTGGTGAGGACTTTGACTATGAGTAGAAATTTGGGATTTATTTTGAAAGAGATGGGACTAATCAGTGAAGCAGATCTTCAAGAGGGGCTTGAGTTTCAAAAGAAAGAGAGGATTAGACTTGGTGAAGCCCTTGTGAGGCTTGGAAAAATCAATAAATCTCAGCTTGATTATGTAATAAGTAGACAGATAGACCTACCTTTTGTCATCATTAGTAGAGAACAGATCGATTTGGATCTAATCAAGAGATTTTCTTTAGATTTTATGAAAAGACATAAAGCATTGCCCATATATATTGATGAGCATAGTATTTCTGTTGTTACTGATGACCCTTTTGATAACGAGATTGTTGAATATTTTGAAAAAGTTTCTGGTAGAAAGGTTGTTTTATCGGTGGCAAGTGAAGAGAATATTTTAGACATATTAAGTATCATCGGTCAGAAGGTTGTAAGTGATGCTGATATGCTTGCTCAACTGAATTTCCAATACAATTTAAGGTACGATTTTATACTGATTGATAACAGATTGACTATAAAAAGTGTAGGTTCTAATATCGAAACCATTTATGACAGAGAATTTTATTTTAAAATGTCTCAAGTGAGAGAGGTATTGAAAGCTCGATATAGTTTTTTTTATGAAGAGATTATCAGTAAAAGTGGAGTATTTATGCAGGTATTTTTTGTAACTCTCGATGATGGAATATATTTCTCAAATTTGGATTATGAGGGTGATGCAAAAGTCTTCAAAAGAAATCAACCTGTGCTTGGATACCCTTTTGTGAGTGATGTAAAGATAAATTATGATAAGCTGATCCTGCTTGGCAAGGGGGAATGATGGCTAAGATTGATGCTTTTTTCAAATATATGATGGAAAATAACTGTAGCGACCTTCATCTCAGCAGCGGGTGCAAGCCCCTTGTGAGAAAACATGGTGAATTAGAAGAGATAAAGTATCAAGAACTTACAAATGATATATTGCAGATGCTCCTATTTGAAATTATTACCGAAGAGCAAAAGCAAATATTTTTAAAGAAAAAGGATCTCGACTTCGCCTATGAGATTCCAGGGATGGCAAGGTTTAGGGCAAACTATTTTTATCAGAAAAGAGGTATTGCGGCTGTTTTTAGACTTATCCCTTCGAAGATCTTGACAGCTGAGGAACTCGGACTACCACCACAAGTATTAAAATTTGCAAATCTTTCGAGGGGGCTTGTTTTAGTAACAGGACCTACGGGAAGTGGTAAATCAACAACACTTGCTGCAATTATCGATTATATAAATAGAAATAGAAAAGATCATATTCTAACCATCGAAGACCCTGTTGAGTTTGTCCATGAGAGCAAAGGGTGTCTTGTAAATCACAGAGAAGTTGGTTCTATGACGGAGTCTTTTAGCTCTGCATTGCGGGCTGCTTTGAGGGAGGATCCCGATGTGATCCTCGTGGGTGAGATGAGGGATTTAGAAACGATAGAACTTGCTATCACAGCGGCAGAGACAGGGCATTTGGTATTCGGTACACTGCATACCAATTCTGCTCCGAAAACTGTAGATAGGATTATAGATGCTTTTCCTGCTGGGCAGCAGGCTCAAATCAGAACGATGCTTTCTGAGTCTTTAAAGGGTGTTATTTCACAGCAACTATTGAAGAGGTGTGATAAGCCTGGAAGGATTGCAGCATTAGAGATAATGGTGGTAAACAGTGCAATTTCGAATTTGATTAGGGAAGGGAAGATCTTTCAGATCCCATCAATCATGCAAACAGGTAAAGCCGATGGGATGCAGATGATGGATCAGGTGATCCTCGATTATCTTATGAACAAGATCATTTCCCCCGAAGAGGCGTATCTAAAAGCCAACGATAAAAAGATGTTTGAAAAGTTCCTACCACAGAAATAGTAGATGGATGGTCTATTACTTTTCAAGTTTGTAAGGTATTTGGAGAGGTATAAGGGCTCCACCTTAAACAAGTTGATTTCCAACGGAAAGCAGTTATGTTTAAATATACACTACGGTGGAAAGAATGATTTTGTAGTATTTGATCTGTTGGATGGTGGTGTTTGTTTCCCTGATGGTTTTGAAGGTAAGGATATCTTTACAAAACTGAATGGTTCCCAGATAGCCTCGATGAAGCAGAGAGGTTATGATAGGGTGTTTTATATTCAAGTTGCAAAGATAAAACTTTCTGGTGTTTTTGAATATTTTAAATTGGTGTTTGAACTTGTGGGGGGGAATTCAAACTTTTTCATTCTTGATGAGAAAAATACAATAATTTACACCTTTTCGGACAAAAATATAGACCCGGATCGCAGTATAAAAATTGGCACTAAATATCAAGTGTTTAAAACTAATAAGAAATATTCTTTGGATAATTTTGATGATGTAAAAGATTTCAACCAACTCGAAGGTTTTTATAAAAAGACAGGGGATTTTGCAAACAGGTTTATAGTTGAATGTGGTGATTTTGTGAAAACGGCAGCAAAGATAAAAGAGATGCTGTTGGATGGAAAGATTTTCATCGATGAAAATGGAAAGATCTATCCTTTTAAATTAAGTGAAAATATGCTCGAAATGGAGGTAGGAGATTTTAAATTCATTAAAAAAAAAGAGAAAAAAATCTCTTTTGATAGTATTATTAGGCAATTGAAAGAGAAGATATCCAAAAAAACACAGTTATTGGAAAACCTTAATAAAGATCTGTTGTTGGCAGAGAATTACAGGGAATTTTTTGAAAAAGCCGAACTAATAAAAAACAATCTTTACCGTTTGGATGAGGCGTTGAAAACAGGTGAATTTTTAAAATTTAGCGACAAGGGTGAGGAAAAGGTCTATTTGTCAATAAGAGATATTAAAGATCCCGACACCTATCTCGATGAACTTTACAGTAAAGGTAAAAAGTTAGAAAGGTCTGTTCCCCTTGTTAGAAAAAGGATATCAGAAGTTGAAAAGGAGGTTGAGTTTTATAAAGAACTACTTTACTATGTGGAGCAGGGTAGTATCGATTTTGAAGAGGTAGGGGAGATTTTAAAGCCTGAGCAGAAAGTAAAGTTAGCAAAGAAAGGCAAGCAGAAAAGGTTTTTCAAGTATTATAAAAGCGGTTTTTCGATACTTGTGGGTAAAAATAGTTTTGGTAATGATGAAATTTTGAATATGGCAGATAGGGATGATCTTTGGTTTCATGTGCAAGGTTCCCCTTCATCTCATGTTATTTTAAAAAAAAATGGCAAGCTGCCCCCTTATGAGTTGATAGTAGATGTGTGTAGGATAACAGCATTTTTTAGTTCATTAAGGTTTGAAAACAAGGTTCCTGTAGATTGGACGGAGCGAAAATATGTGAGGAAGGTGAAGGGTGCTGCAAAAGGATTTGTGATATATGATAATTTTAAAACATTGCTTGTAAATCCTGCATCGCCGGAGGAGGTGGGGTTTGACGAAGGGTAAAGGGGTAGATGGGATTGATGGGGTAGAGGGGATAAAGGAATGAAGGAATGAAGGGGTGGTATGGCTAATTATGTATAGTGTGAAGGAGAGTTTGTGAAGAATAGAGGTTTTTTGCATTATTTTATAAAATCGAGCTCTGGAATAATGACAAGTAGACTATTGGGGCTTGTGCGGGATTTGACTGTGGCAGCCATTTTTGGGGCAAACAAGATCACCGATGCTTTTTTTGTGGCTTTTGCAATTCCAAATCTTTTCAGGGCTCTTTTTGCCGAAGGTGCTTTAAGTTCGGCTTATGTACCTATTTTGGCGGATAAGTATAAAAAAGATAAAGAGTTGGCGATCAGATACACCAATCAGTTGATAATAACTGTTTGTGGAATAATAATTCTCTTGATCGCCTTAATATATATATTTCCGGAAAAGATACTTTTGATTTTTATGCCGGGAAATAAAGATGACCACGATTTGATGCAGTTAGCCTCAAAGATGCTTATAATTGTAATGCCTTATCTACTTTTTGTCACTTTTGTGGCGATTTTGACGGGGTATTTGAACCTTTTGGGGAGCTATTATATACCTTATTCTTCCACTGCAATGCTTAATATTTTTATGATATTGGGATCGTTTGTAGGATACTATTATGGTAGAGATATCATTTACTTAGCTTGGGGGGTATTTTGGGGTGGTGTAGCACAGTTTTTGTATGTATTTTTATATTCTTTTAGAAAAGGTTTTAAATTGACACGGTTTGGAGAAAAAGATCCAGACCTCAAAAGGACATTTTTGCTTATTGTTCCCTCAATTGCTGGACTGGGGATAAGTCAGATCAACTTTGTGGTGGATAGGGTGTTTGCCTCTTTTCTATCTGCCGGTAGTATATCGTATCTGTATTATGCCAATAGACTTTTTCAGTTCCCGCTGGGTGTTTTTTCAGTGGCATTAAACTCTGTCTCCCTTACAGAGATGAGCAAAGCTTTGGCCAATGATGACAGAGAAAAAGCGCACAAAATAATAGATAAATCTATCATATCATTGTGTTTTATTGTGATTCCTGCGACGGTGGGGCTTTTTTTTCTGTCGGAAGAGATCACTTCATTAATTTATAAAAGAAAATCGTTTGGTGACAACGAAGCATTCCTTACTGCACAGGCACTAAAGATGTACTCTGTGGGGCTTATATTTTATTCATTGGTTGGGCTATTTACAAGGGTTTTTTATGCAAAAAAAGACACTATTACACCAGTAAAAATAGCATTTTTCATGGCAATATTAAATGCGTTGTTTAACTATCTATTTATGATCAAGTTTGGTCATGCTGGGATTGCACTGTCGTCATCCGCCGTTGCTTTGATAAACTCTGTATTACTTTACAGGATGATAAAAGATTATAAATTTTCCATTAGAGAGAATTTTATGGTGATTTTTAAGATATTTCTGTCATCTTTCTTGATGTTGTGTGTCATTTTTGCGTTCAAGTATTTCAATGTTCACATTTTACTTAATGTAGTTATTTCAGGTTTGTCTTATTTCCTATTCGTAAAATTGTTGGGGCTTAGAATTAAAGAGGTGTTGAGATGATTGCTGTGGTGCAAAGAGTTTTGGAAAGTTCCGTAAGTATAGATGGAGAGGTTTACTCAAAGATTGGGAAGGGATTAAACATTTTGATAGGAATAGAAAAAGGTGATCTTGAAGAGAATTTATCTAAATTGGCAAAAAAATGCTGTGAGTTGCGAATCTTTGAGGATGAAAATGGAAAAATGTCGAAGTCTGTCCTTGATATAAATGGAGATGTTCTCGTTGTTAGTCAATTTACATTAGCAGGGGATGTATCGAAGGGTAGAAGACCCGATTTTACAAACGCTATGAACCCTGAAATAGCAAAACTTTACTACGAAAAATTTGTAGAAGAATGTGGTAAAATTATCGGTAGTAATAAAGTAAAGACAGGTGTATTCGCTGCAGATATGAAGGTATCTATTCTAAATGATGGACCTGTAACGATTATTGTAAAGATTTAGGAGGAAATATGTTGAAATATGCAATTATCCCTTCGGGACCTTTGGAGGTAAATTGTGTAATAGTTTACAATGAAGAAAAGGGTTTAATTTTTGATCCGGGTGGAAGTGTGGAAAGGATTGCTAATTTTTTGGATAACAACAGAATCTCTCCAGAACTGATATTAAATACTCACGGACACTTTGATCATATCGGAGCAGTTTCAGAATTGAAAAGAAGATACGGTATACCATTTGCAATGAGTAAAAAGGATGAATTCCTTGTACGGCAGGCATCGGTACATGCCTCATTTTTCGGTTTACCTTCTGTGATATCTCCTGAAATAGATAATGATATTCACGAAGGTATTAAGATAGAAAACAGTGTGGCAGATATCAGAATAATTGATACCCCTGGGCATACACCGGGAGGGTTGTCATTTTATATTGAAGAGTTAAATATCCTTATCACAGGTGATACGCTGTTTAATGGGTCTGTGGGTAGGACAGATTTTCCTTATAGCGATTTTGATGAGTTGAAAAGATCTATAAAAAAGTTGTATAATTTAAATGATGACACTATCGTAATACCCGGTCATGGTGAGTTGACAAAGATAGGACTGGAAAAGAGAGGTAATCCCTTTGTGAGGTTTTGATTGAAGATTTTGATAGTGGAAGATGACAGGCTACTTGCCGAATCTTTGAAGGATTATTTATCGATAAATGGATATGATATCGAAGTATTGTCTGATGTGGAGGACATTAGAATCATTGAACATTTTGATATAATTCTCCTCGATCTAATGCTTAAGCAGAGTAAAGGGGAATATGTTTTGAAAGAGTTAAGGAGGAGAGGTTCGAATATTCCTGTAATAGTTATCACAGCAAAGAGCGATATTGATAGTAAGGAGATCTGTTTTCAATATGGGGCAGATGATTACCTGGTAAAGCCTTTTGAACCGAAAGAGCTTTTGATGCGTATCAAGGCCCTTGCAAAAAGGGTTTACTGTTGCGATAGGATTGAAATTGATAATGTGCTGATAGATTTTTCTTCAAAATCGCTTTATGTGGATGGTGTGGAGGTGCCTTTATCCAAGATCGAATGGGATCTTTTGTGCCTGCTTGCCCAGAATCGTGGTAAAATGGTTTCTTTGGATAAAATACTCTCCTATGTATGGGGGGATAAAACTGTTGGCACTGAATCTATAAGGGCGTATATAAAAAATCTTCGTAAGGTGTTGCCAGAGGATTTTATTATCACATACAAAGGTAGGGGATACAAATTGAAATGAGAAATCTCACTTTTGAAACAAAGGTGTTCATCTTGATTTTAGCTGTATTGATGTTGGGTCTTTCTATGATCAATCTGATATTTATAAAAAGTATCAGGATGCTAATAGAGGATAGTCTAAGGCAGGAGATAATCAACTATCAGATACTTATTCGAAACAATATACCATTCAACTATCCCGAATATCTAAAAATTACAAAAAATGAGGTAAATAACAAGTCTTATATACTCTTTGAGGTGGACAAACCGAACTATTTTTATGTGAATAGCAAGTATTTTACGGATAAATTGAAAGATAAAATATTTTTGATGATTTATTGGGATTTTATAATTTTGCTCGTGATATCACTACTTTACTATTTTACAGTGCATAAGATGATTTCGAGGGAGAGAAGACTAAAAAACAGTTTTGAAACTATTTTGCTCATTTTTTCCCATAAATTGAGGAATTATCTATCGACGCAAAAGATAAATTTGGAGCTATTACGAGATGTAAATAGTACTGCTGTGGCAAGACTTGAAAATAGCTATCAAAGCCTCAATAGTGATATTACAGCAATGGAGAATTATATAAGAAATATCAATATCACTTCTGAAAAGTATGAGGAGGTCAGTTTCAAAGATTTTTTGATGGAAAAACTGAAATTTCAAGATGAGCTTAGATTAGTTTTACGGGGTAACAATTTCAAAGTCAGGTTAAATATCTACGATTTTGAATTTATTATCTTTCTTTTGCTGGATAATGTTTCAAAATATGCAAAGAACAGTATGTATGTAAGGTGTGGTGTTTTTAAAGACAAAAAATATTTCTGTTTTATAAACGATGTGAAGGATAATGGAAAGCATGGGTTGGGTGTGGGTCTAACATTGGCCGAGATGCTCTGCAGAAAGAATGGATTTAAGATGAGATGGAAAAAGATGGGGGGGTATTTTGGAGTGTTGATAGTGCTGGGGAAATGAGAGGTTGACAAAATCTCTTCTAATAGATATGAATATTAAATGAACTACGACTTTGATATATTCTTTGAAAATTTTGTGATGGAACCTTCTGAGTATTCTGCTAATAAGCTTTTTTTTAGCAATGCAGAATATGGTGTTTGGTTGTATCAGGCAAACTGTATTGAATTCATGGATGCTCTCATCAAAAAATTCCCCAATGGTAAATTTGACATGATCTTTGCCGATCCTCCATATTTTTTGTCTAATGGTGGGATCACCTGCCATGCTGGTAAAATGGTAAAAGTTGACAAGGGAAAGTGGGATAAATCACAAGGGGCAGAATTAAACCATGAATTTAATCTATCATGGTTATCGAGATGTCAAAAATTATTGAAACCTAATGGCACAATATGGGTATCTGGAACACACCATGTAATACATTCCGTTGGGTATGCCATGCAGCAATTGGGCATGAAGATCTTAAACGATATTACCTGGGAAAAGCCGAATCCACCCCCTAATTTATCTTGTAGATATTTTACTCACTCTACCGAAACGATAATATGGGCTGCCAAGAATGAAAAGTCTAAGCATATATTTAACTATGATGAGATGAAGCGAATAAATGGCGGTAAGCAGATGAAGTCTGTATGGACTATCCCTGCCCCTGCAAATGCTGAGAAGATTTATGGAAAACATCCTACCCAAAAACCTGTACAACTTTTAGAAAGGATTATTTTAGCGAGTACAAAAAAAGATGATCTTGTTTTCGATCCTTTCTCTGGAAGTTCAACTACAGGTGTGGCTTGTGTAAATCTTGATAGAAGGTTCGTAGGTTGTGAGCTTGAGGAAAACTTTTTAGAACTTTCCAAAAAAAGATTGGATGATGCTATAAGGCATAAATCCCTGTTTAACAATTGTATTGAGGAAGGTAAATGATACAAGGGGGCAAAGGTGGTGGGAATACAAAAACAGGATTGTTTTTTGAAAAACGAGTTGACATAGTTGAACTTTTGAAAAGGATCGATGGATACGAGATAAAAAAATATAAAAACAAAGCTGGAAATTTTATATATTTCAATGGAGAGTTGGTTGCAAGAAGCTTTAAAAAATACGATATTTATCGTTTTCTCGAAGAAAATGGTGTTGAATATCAGAAAATTATTTCAAAAAAACTGCTTCCTGATGACTCTTTACTTGTGATAGTTCGTGATACTTTGTTTATAATTGAGATAAAGTTTCAAAATGTGGCAGGTTCCACAGATGAAAAGTTGCAGACCTGTGATTTCAAAAGAAAGCAGTATCAGAAACTTGTGAAACCTTTGGGATTAAAGTTGGAATATATTTATGTTTTAAATGAATGGTTTAAAAAGCCTGAATACAAAGATACATTAGATTACATAGAATCTGTGAACTGTCATTATGTCTTTAATGAAATACCTTTGACTTGGTTGGGATTACCTTGTAGGGAGTAAATGGACATGTCTATCGGTGTGTTTGATTCTGGTGTTGGTGGTTTGACGGTATTTAAATCTATTTCGGATAGGTTTAAGTCTGCGGATATGTATTACATCGGTGATACTGCTCGCGTTCCTTATGGGAATAAATCGATGGATACGGTGATTAAGTATAGTTGCGAGCTGACGGAGTTTCTCATCAAAAGTTTCTCGGTGGATGTTATCGTTGTTGCTTGCAACACTGCGTCTTCTTATGCTTTGGATTTTTTAAAAAATAGGTATAGCATCCCGATAATAGGTGTTGTGGAGCCTGGTTGTATTGCTGCACTTGGTGTTACGAAAAACAAAAAAATTGGTGTTATTGGGACTCAGGCAACTGTGCGGAGTAATTCTTATGCCAATACCTTGAGGGCACTTTCTGGTGGTAGTGTAAATGTGTATCAAAAGGCGTGTCCACTGCTTGTTCCTCTTGTAGAGGAGGGGAAGATAGAACACAAGGTTACCGAGATAATTCTTCAGGAGTATTTAGATGAGATTGTCTCTCAAGGGATTGATACTCTCATTTTGGGATGCACCCATTACCCTGTGCTAAAAAATCTCATAGGCAAACTTTATCCAGATGTAAATCTTGTGGATTCATCAGAGGCTATTATTGCCTATCTAAATAGTTTGGGGCTTGATATGAATGAGAAGGGGATCAGAAATGTGTTTGTAACTGATGAATCTGTCTCTTTTGAAAATCTGAAGAAACTAATAATCGGTGATATCCCGACATTTAAGATAAATTTAGATAGTTTGGAGCTAAAATAGGTTTATTACCCCTTCGGCATAGATATCTTCATCTCTGTTGAAATAAAAGAAATACCTTTTCGGATCCGCTTGTAGAATAGAGACATTTATCGATACGAGATCATAAGTTACCTCTTTTTTGAAAGATATATAGTATTCCTTTATCTTGTCAGTAATACCGTGTCCTTTTAATGTATCTTCGAGCATATTAAGATAGATAACATTGTTGAGATGTCCGTTGCTATCTATGTCGCTATATCTTATGATCTGCTGTTTTTCGAGGAAAAAGTCTTCGATACTCTGTGGCTCGGAATCATCTATACTGACACCTGTAGCGATATCGTGGTATCCATACATCTTTTGCACTTCTTCAGGTACTTTTATCACCCTCTTTTTGACTGTATCCACAAAAAACCAATAAGATGTGGCATGGGCTATCATCTTTCCATCTTTGAATACCTCAAAATCTCTGAAAGCCCTAAAGGATTTTAGTCCCCTTGACCATGTTTTGATGGTGATCCGATCCCTCAAAAATGGGTACTCGTAGATCACAATTGCAAATTTATTCAGCACCCAAGCAACATTGTATTTGTGCATATAATCCACATCAAACCCTATTAATTCAGAGTGTAAAATGGCTGATTCCTGTAGGAGAGAGACGAGGGAATCGAGTCTTAAATACCTTGAGAAATCGACATCGCGATAGTTTACAGAGTAGTTAAACTCGTAGATCATATAAACCTCTCTATCTCAAGATGATCATAGATTACTGGTGCATCTTCCAATTTTACTCCAAATGAAACAAAGTCTGTGTTGGTTGCTTTAGCTGGGAGGTAGTCGTTCATTGAATCTCCAATGTATATGGCATCGGTGTTTTCAAGTTCAAAATGATTGAGTATTTTTAAAAGCCCTTCTGGGTGTGGCTTTGGGTTTACAACATCAAAGGAATTAACTGTAAAATCGAAATATTTTTTCATATCGAAATGCTCTAAGAGATATGCAAGGGATGTACCTCTGTTTGTGAGAACGGCGAGTTTTTTACCTTTCGACTTTAGAAGTTCGAGGGTCTCGTATATATTTTTCGATGGCTTCATTAAACTTAAGAATCTCATAAAATTATGTTTTTTAGCAAATTCTAAAATTTGTGAAACGATATTTTTGTCATCGGTCAACAAATTTATAATCTCTTCATTTGTTTTAATCATCGCGGCTTCCACCATCTTTTTGTCTGCTCTGTCGATCTTTTTTAAACCAAACTGTTCACAGACAAAGTCGTAGTAGGCCATCACGGCATCGTAACTATCAAACAGAACACCGTCGCAATCG
>FMSI01061579.1_pt1 | contig 11220 bp, 12 predicted proteins | sample 1504471 | NCBI WGS metagenome assembly FMSI01 (sample SAMEA4475357, study PRJEB15587) | soil metagenome | biome: Soil; feature: Field | place: India | collected 2015-03-11 | depth 0 m
CAGCGTCTGTGACTAGAATAACCTCGTCTACCTCCAAAGCTTTCGCTAGGATAAAAGCTGTTGTATCGCTTCCTCCTCGTCCAAGGGTTGTTATTTTTCCGTCAATGGTTCTACCAACGAAGCCGGCGATGACAGGCACTATACCTTCCTCAAAAAGGGGAAGCACATATTGTCTTACTCGTTCATGGCATTGTTCAATAATGGGATTGGCGTTTGAGAAAGCGTCATCGGTTATTATAGGCCAGTCTTGTTCTGAGGGGTCAAAGTAGCGGGACTCTACCCCGTTTGCTTTTAAAGCTACCGCGAAGATCCTTACGCTGGTTCGCTCACCCATGGCTAGAACTTCGTCTAACTCTTTCTTGCCGATTTTTCCGCCTGAAGCATTTTTAACTGTGTTTAGAAGCTGGTCTGTTGCTTTTCCCATGGCTGAGACAACCACCGCGATATGTGTGCCTTTCGCCGCCTCTTTAGATACCGCCCTAGCAGCCATGTGTATGCGTTCGCTATCCGCTAGGCTAACCCCGCCATATTTGACCACAATTCTTTTGGGCCTAATATCCAACTGCGCCATAAACCCTAGACCCCCCAAAAACGCCAAAAAGCTAAAACGGAAATTTTAAACCGCTTTAGCTGCACCTAATAATAATAGTAATATTTAAAGAAGTAGCGCATCGCTGGAAAACGCATTGTTTGAAGCTTTAGCTGTTTTCTGTTCATCGCTGACACGCTGTCTAATTAGGTTTATGGTTCTTATATAAAAGGGTTTCTAACATTAGAAAGTGACATGGCCTTTAAGTTTAACTCTAAGGGATATGAAAGTTTTCTTTTATTTTAGCTAGCCTTTCGCAAGCTTCTTTTATATCTTCTATGGATCTTGTGGCTGAAAACCTTAGAAAGCCTTCACCGTGCTCTCCAAAACCAATGCCCGGCGTCACCGCCACACCAACATCCAAAAGTTTTCTTGCGATTTGCATGGAGTCTCCTCCGCAGCGGGTCCAAACATAGTATGTTCCCTTCGGAAGCCCGCATTCTAAGCCTATTTCCTTTAATTTTTCTGTCAAAAATTTGACTCTATCCCAGTAGATGGCAATATTTGCTTTAATCTCTTTGGGGGGTTCCCCATTTATGTAGCTTTTTAGTGCCCGTATTGCTGTGTTCTGTATGTATTTTGGCAAGCCTGAATCAACTTGGGATTTAACCTTCACAATGCCCTCTATCAAGCTTTTGTTTCCTACAGCGAATCCCACCCTGTCGCCTGCCATGCTGAAGGTTTTGGAAAAAGAGTGAAGCTCCACTGCTACGTCCATTCCACCGTCGACCTCTAGAATGCTTGGAGCCTTATATCCCTCATATGTGATCTCCGAGTATGCGTTATCATAGCATACGATAATATTATTGTCTACTGCAACCTCAACAATTTCCCTCAAAAAGCGCTTGTCTATAACGGCGCCTGTGGGATTATTCGGGTAATTGAGAAACATCATTTTCGCTTTTGAAGAAGCAATAAAATCAATTTTTGGCAAAAAAGAATTCTCTATGGTCAGAGGCATAAAAACTGGCACCGCCTCATTAAGTATGACGCCGCCATTTAGGTAGGCCGGATACCCAGGGTCTGGAACAAGCACCTTGTCTCCATGGTTTAGGAATGCCCTTGTGAGGTGTGCTATTCCCTCTTTCGAACCTATGAGGGCAGTTACCTCAGTTTGAGGGTTGAGGGTTACGCCGAAGCGTTCTTTCATCCAAGAGGCTGCTGCTTCCCTAAATTCGAGTTCTCCTCCGCTGTTTGAGTAGCCATGGTTCTCTGGTTTGGCACTTTCTTCTCTTAAAGTGTCCAGTATGAATTGGGGTGTGGGCAAGTCCGGGTCGCCTATGCTAAGCGATATTATTTTTACTCCTACCCGTCTCTTCTCGTCTAGAATTTTCTCGATTTCAAAGAAAATGTATGGTGGCAACCTCTTAACCTTGTTTGAAAACTCAAACTTCACTTTTATCCCTCTAAAGCCTAAAACAGTTCTCCAGCGAAGACTTTTATAGCTGGGCCTTCCATGAAAAGCCTTCCATTATAAGAAACCTCAAGGCTTCCTCCTAAAAGGTTCGCTTTAACTCTTTTGTCGGTTTTCCCAAGGATATAGCTAGCAGCAACGCTTGCGCATGCGCCTGTTCCACACGCTGTGGTTTCGCCTACGCCTCTTTCCCAGACACGAACTTTAATTTCTTTTGGACTTAAAACTTGAACAAACTCGGCGTTTACCCTCTTCGGAAATTTCTCATGTTTCTCTATTTTTGGGCCTATCTTCTCCAGCGGAACCGAGGCTAAATCGTTGACGAATATTACGCAGTGGGGATTACCTACCGATAAGCATGTCACCTTGTAAATTTCGTCGTTCACCTTTAGTCCTTCGTTTATGCATTTGCCTTCGCCGAGCATGGGTATTGCTTTTCTTTCAAAGAATGGTTCCCCCATGTCAACCTTCACGCTTTTCACTTCGCCGTTAGCCGCTGAAAGCCACACCTGTTTTACTCCTGCCAAGGTTTCAATGTGGAATGTCTTTTTTTTGACTATGCGGTTTTCGTAGCAGAATTTGGCTAGGCAGCGTATTCCGTTACCGCATACTTCTGCTTCTGAACCGTCTGGGTTGAATATTCGCATTTTAACTTCTGCAATTTTAGAATTGCATGCAAGAAGCAGTCCATCAGCCCCCACCGAAAACCGTCTTTGACACAAAATTTTTGCAAGCTCTCCTAAGCTGCGGTTCCGTAATTTATTGTCTGTATTGTCTATAACTATGTAGTCGTTTCCAAGCCCATGCATCTTCCAAAACTTTAACCCTTTACCCATGAAGCTAACCTTTGCCCCCTAACCAGGTCTTGGAGGTTCTCCCGCTCCCTTACAAGCTCAGAACATCCGTCTTTAACCAGAACTTCTGCTGCCCTTGGCCTAGAATTGTATTGCGAACTCATAGCATAGCCATAAGCGCCCACGTTTAATATCGCTAAAAGGTCTTCTTCAGAAATCTTGGGCAAACGCCTATCCCTTGCAAGCACATCGCCAGACTCGCATAAAGGCCCCACTACATCGTAATTCTCAACTGAAGGCGCGTCAAGCCTATTGGCCAAAACCATGGGATGGTAAGAGCCATACATGGCGGGCCTTATTAAAGTGTTAAAGCCTGCATCAACCCCGACAAACTTCCTATAAGGCGTCTCCTTTACCATATTAACTTTTGTAAGCAAAACACCCGATTCGGCGACAAGATACCTTCCAGGCTCAAGCCACAACTCAGGCTGACCAAGCCCATACTCCACAAGTTTTTCCTTGAAAAAGTCCACGATTTCTTTTGCAAAGTTTTCTATGTCAATCTCCTTTTCCTCAGGTTTATATGGTATGCCTATTCCTCCCCCAAGGTCTATGAAATTGAAGGATATTCCTAGCTGCCTATGAATTGCCTCGGCTATTTCCAACAGTTTTTCTGTAGCCTTTATGAATGGATCCACCTGCGTTATGCCTGATCCTATGTGCATATGTATTCCAAAATTTTCCACACCTGCATCTTTCGCCATGCTATATATTTCCATGGCTGTTTTTCCGTCGACTCCAAACTTTGAGGTTTTGCTTGCTGTAACCGTGTATTCATGGTGCCCAGCGCCGAACTCCGTGTTTATCCTAACCGAAAGAGTTGGCGGAACAGCCTTCTTCAGCATTTTCTTGAACTGTGAAAGCGAATCCACATTGATTATGACGCCTTTCTCTAAAACGTAGGCCAACTCCTCATCGCTCACGCTTGTTCCCGTGTACAAAATTTGGCTTGGCATAAAACCTGCTTCAAGCGCCAGAAAGATTTCGCCGGCGCTTACCGTGTCTATTCCAGCTCCTTCGCTTTTAAGAATTTTCAGCACGGAAAGATTCGTGTTGGCTTTTGCAGAATATAAAATCCTCACTTTCCCATAGTTTCTGATAAAGGCGGCGGCTAACCGCCTATATTTTTCCCTTATTTTTCCCTCGCTTATCACGTATAGGGGGGTGCCATATTCTTCTGCCAATTTCAAAGTTGAAACGCCGTCGATGTAAAGTACGCCGTTAACATTTTCTAGGGGACTTTTAATCATGAAAATTCACTCGCTCAGCAGCCTCGTTTAAACTTGCTTTCACAGCTGTTAAGGCTTCATCCATTTTGCCTTCGTCCACGAACACTGTAATTGAGGCCTTGTTTGTAATAACCTCTAAAATGTTAATTGTCTTGTCTGCGAGAGCCCCAGAAATTTTTGCAATCCAGCCCGGCGAGTCGACGAAATTTGGGCTTACAAGCTCAATGGCGCCTACGTTTTCCCTTAAACTAACCGCCTTAAAACAGTTTAAACGGCATATTTGATTTATGACCAGTTCAGGGTTTTTCACGTCTACAAACACTGTTATTGAGTTTCTGCTTGTGCCCATTCCAAAAATTTTCCTTCCATCAAAAACTTGAAGAACTCTGCTCAAGTTTGAAGGGTTAACCTCTCCTACAAGGGTTATTGCAGCCAATCCATGATGCTTCCTTACCTCTACTGGGTTAGCCCTAAAAAATCCAACAATTTCTGTTCCATTTGAGGATAAGCTTCCGGGAAAACCTACAACTCGCATTCTCTGCTCTGGAAGCTTATACTTTAGGGCTTCTGGGTGGATTATTTTTGCGCCTCCCTGGGCGAGGGAAAACATTTCTTCAATGGTTATTCTCTCTAGGGGCTTTGCGTTTGGAACAAATTTCGGATCTGCGGATAACACTCCGTTTGTGTTTTTGACGAGGATAACTTCGTCAGCCTTAAGACAGTTGCCTAGAAGGGTTGCCGTTATGTCGCTGCCTCCCCTGCCAAGGGTTGTGATGCGCCCGTTTTTGTCCTTGCCTATGAATCCGCAAACCACAGGCACAAAGTTGCCCAAAAGGGGCTCTAAATATTTCCTAATCATTCGCCGTGTTTCGTTAAGGTCTGGAGTTGCATCCTTGAAGTTGAAGTCGGTTATTATGGGCCATCGTTCCTGCTGGGGATCAAAGTATGTTGCGTTCACACCAGCCGATTTTAGGGCTGAACAGAAAATTCTTGCGCTTGTTCTTTCGCCCATGGCTACTATGTCCGCGTATTCCTCTTCTTCCACTTTCCTGACTTCAGATATAGATTTTATTAGGCTGTCTGTGGCTCCTTTCATGGCGGAAACAACTATTACAATTTCTCTGTAGCCGGAGTCTTTAACCATTTTTGCCGCTTCTTTATACGCTTTTCCCGAGGAAAGCTCTCCGCCTCCGAACTTTACAACAACCCTTTTAGAAACGCTGCTCATTTTATTACGCCTCCAACACGTCTTCCATTGAATATACGCCGGGCTTTGTCTGCTTCATTATCCATTCAACCGCGTAAAGGACTCCTTGAGCAAATACGCTTCTTGAGAAAGCTGTGTGTTCAATTGTTATCATGTCATAAGGCCCCGCAACTATAACTTTGTGAATTCCCGGTATTCCTCCTCCCCTAACCGAAAGAACCTCTATTTCTTCGGGCTTTCTGGGGCTTATTCCCTCTCTCCCGTGTGCCGTCTTACTGTAGCCTCTTATTTCTGAGAGCAGCTTCGCCATTGAAAGCGCTGTGCCGCTTGGGGCGTCCTTCTTCCCAATATGGTGAGCTTCTACAATGCTTACGTCATATTCTTTGGGCAGCATTTTAAGAGTCTTCAACATTTTAAGTATGAAGTTAACGCCTATTGAAAAGTTAGGTGAAAAAACTGCAGGTACCCGTTTTGAAACGTTTTCTTTAAGCCTGTTTAACTCTTCGTCTGTAAACCCGGTTGTTCCCATGACTATGCGTTTTCCCATGTTTGCGACAACTGGCAGGTTTGTTAACTCTGCTTTCGGCGAGGTAAAAGTGACATAAACATCCGCATTTCTAACGGCCTTTTCTATTTCTGTTGGATCTACAAGTGTTAAGTCTAAATTGCATATTCCCAATTCGCGGAGAGTTTTGCCTAGGCTTGGTTCGCCGGGGGCTGCTATGGCACCCACTATTTGGAAGTCTTTTTCTAATGCTTCGCGAACTAGGGTGCTTCCCATTCTGCCGGTGGCGCCTGCAACGCAAAGCTTAATCATAAGTTAATCCCTTCCAAAACTTTTCCTTATAAAGTCTCTCTGAAAGATCCACATCAAAGAATTCTTCGATGGGTTTGAAGATTTCTGGATTTTTTTCATAGACTTCTCTGGCAGCTTTAAGAACAACTTCAAATCCTTTCTGCGTCATTTTTCCAAGGGGCGGCCTTAAAGGTCCAGATGGCATTCCCAGAATATTCATTAGAGTTTTGCATGGTAAGGGGTTTCTAGCCTTAACTATGGCGCTTCCAAAAGGGGTTTCCTCGGGTGTTTTCACGGTGACAATTTGGAATAGGGGATTAAGTTTTTCGCAGATGTTTTTTGCGTCTTCAGTTTTTCCTTTAAGAATAAGGCTTGTCATTTGTTGGACGGCTGCTGGCGCTATGTTGGAGACTACGGAGACTGCGCCTGACGCTTTTATATCCGTATCCGTCATCATTCTGAAAGTTTTGTCATCATCGCCTGAAAGGATGTCGAATTTTTCTCCGCAAAGACGCCTTGTCAACTTCATGTTTTCAAAGTCTCCGGTGGACTCTTTAACGGCTTTAACGTTGGCGTACTGGCTGTGGAGTAAGGCGATGTCTTGGGGCAGCAGCTGGGTTCCAGTTCTTCCCGGAATCACATAAGGAATTATTTGGACTTCTGGGAATTTTTCTGCTATGGGCGCTATGTACTCGCGTCTTATTTCAAGAGAGCTTGGTCCGTTGTAATATGGGTCTACTAAGAGCACTGCTTTAACCCCTATGTCGTAGGCTTTCTTGGTGTTTTCCATGGCTTTGCAGGTTGAGTTGCATCCCGTTCCAGCTATTACTGTTGCTCGTTCATTGCCACATGCGTAAACTCTTTTTATAACCGCGGTTTGCTCTTCAGAATCTAAGGTTGCACTTTCGCCAGTTGTTCCCACAGCGAGGATTCCGCTTACACCTTGGGAAATCTGAAAGTCCACTAGGGTTTCAAGTCCCTCAAAATCTATTTCGTAATTGCTCATGGGGGTTATCAGCGCCGTGTAACATCCTTTAAACATTTTATTCCGCCTTTTCTTTATGGCTATACAGCATTGAGGTAACAGCATTTTTTATAAAGTTTTCGGAAATAGTAAAGTTTATTTTGCTGATTTAGTGATAAAATTGCTGAAAACGAAAAATTTAGGAGAAAACACTGATGGATGAAATAGACAAGAAAATTATCCAAATTCTTAGGCAAGATGGACGCGCCTCTTATAAGGATGTTGGCCAGAAAGTTGGGCTTTCAGAAGGCGCCGTAAGAATAAGGATTAAAAAACTTGTGGAACCGGGAATTATAAAAAAATTCACCATTGAAACCGGGCTTTCCGGGGGCGCTGAAGCCTTATCCCTAATTTCAGTAAGCCCCTCAGTTCCCACATCAAAAATCTCCGCCATACTTAGGGAAACCCCAAACATCAAGGAAGTATACGAAGTTACGGGCGAGTATGACATAGCAGTTGTGATATCTGCCGCAGATATCGCTCAAGTTAATGAGTGTGTCGAAAAGATTCGCAAGATTGAGGGGGTTTTGAACACAAACACTATGATAGTTCTCTCCAGAGGGTAGCTTCATCGAAGCATCTAAAATATTAAAAGTGTGAAAGAAACTTTGAAACAAAAGATCTTCTAAATTTCCGCCTTACCTTCTCTATTTGTTCGCCGAGGATCTCTATTTTTTCCAGGCGGCATGTTCCAAGCCCCTTTCTCTCGGCTAGAACAAGATGCTTAACTTCTATAGGCGAAACACCCATAACCATGGCCCCCACAGCGTCAACAGCCACTGGGTCTGCGCCCGTTATGACCAAGTTCATTTCCACAGGGTTCCCGCTTGTTTCATGGCCTTCCCCTGCAATTATTCCATCGATCACCGTTAGGCTTGGCTTCAGCACCGAAGCTAGATCCGCTATGTTTTCGTGTAAGTGCCCGTTGTGCATTTTCCCTTTTGATGCCAATGCGCCCATCATGTTTTTTAGGCCGAGCGTAACTGTGGCCATCCTGTGAGGCTTTAGCTTTGGAACGCTTATCACAATGCTTTCGAGGGCTGTTTTTGCCGCTTTAACTTTTTTCAGTGAAAGCGGATTAGGCGGATGGACTTCAACGAAAATGTCTTTGTTTAGGTCTATGAGCTTCACGTTCCATAGTTCGCCAACTTTGTCTATTCCAGCGTTTGTAAAGGCTTGGAAGGTGTCTGCAAACCCGCTTCCCTCGCCGATAATGATATCGTTTTTTCCGTGTTCTTTCAAAAACTTTACAATTCCTTCAACAACTCTGCTGTCCGTCGTGATTCCAGTCGAAGGATGCTGAGCATTTATGTAGTTAGGCTTAACCAAAATAGGCTTTTCAGCATGTAAAACAGCGCCTAAGTCAGCCTCTACCATCCTAAGAGCCTTAACAGTGGATTCCATAGGGTTTAAACCTTTTACTATGGCTACTCTACTCATTTTAAGAGGCACTCATATAAAATCGAATTAAAAAAGAGTCGTTTGAACTTTTCCTTTTATCAATTCAAAATTCTATAGGCAATTTTTAAGTGAAAATTGTGCAGCATGCTGCAATATTTTTAAATTAAGCTATGCGGAGACTTTCTCTATGCACGAATGGGCTTTGGCTGAAGCAGTAATTTCTACAGCTTCTCAGATAGCGAAAAAGGAAGGATTAAAGGCTATTAGCGAAGTCAAAATAAAAGTCGGCGAACTGCAGCAACTGGAGCTTGACATTTTCGAATTTGCCTTATCCCAGCTTAAAACAAACATTTTCAAAAATGCCAAATTCGCCATAGAAACTGTTAAGGCTGAATTGAAATGCAGAGTCTGCGGTCATGAGTGGTCCTTCAGTAAGGCTAGGCTGAGCGGCGACTCGGCTGAAGCCATACACTTTGTTCCAGAAACTATACATGCATACATTAAATGTCCCAAATGTGGCAGCCCAGACTTTGAAATTTTGAAAGGCAGAGGAATATGGCTTGAAAGCATAAAAGGAGTGAAATAGCCCCTTGGACCCGCGAATCACCATAATAAACGAAAGACTGAAGCATGTAAAGCGCGTAATCGCGGTTTCAAGCGGTAAAGGAGGCGTAGGAAAAAGCCTTTTGGCATCCGCTCTTGCCTTGATCTTGGCGAAGAAAAACTATAGGGTTGGACTATTCGACGCGGATTTCACAAGCCCCTCAACGCATACCATTTTAGGCGTTAAGGAAATTCAGCCAAAAGAAGAAAAGGGCATTGTTCCAATACAGGTTCATGGTTTTAAGTATATGTCGATTGTGGCTTATTCCCGTGAGGAGGCTTTGCCATTAAGGGGAATGGATGTTTCAAACGCCTTTATAGAGCTTTTTGCAGTAACCAAGTGGGGCGAAATGGATTTTCTAATAATTGATATGCCTCCCGGGATAAGTGATGTAACCCTCGACCTAATCAAACTTGTTAAAAGAATAGAGTTTCTGATAGTGACTACCCCGTCCCCTTTGGCTTTCGAAACTGTAAAAAAACTTGCCAAGTTAATGGCGGACTTGAAGGTTCCAGTTATAGGCGTTTTTGAGAACATGAAAATGAAAGAAATTTCATTCATAAAACAGCAAGTTGAGGCAATGGGGCTTCCTTATCTTGGAGAAATACCTTTCGACCCAAAAATTGAAGACGCCTTGGGGCATGTCGATGCGCTTATGGAAACTGTTTTTGCGAGAAAATTGGATGAGGCAATTTCCAGCGGTTTTCTTCTTTCTCCTAGAAGGCTGTAACAGATAAGTTATTGTCTAGACTTTTTATGGTTTTTTGGCCTTGTTTGTTTCGCTGGTTTTGTTTCGTTCACGGTTTGCTTCCTTGACATTAAAACTTCTTCTATGGAGTTTGCCTTCCTTAACTCAGTCATATACCAGCTTCTGTCGCGGGAATAGTTTATGCCACTGCCTATTCCGAAAACTATTAGGGTTAAACCGCTTATTATGAGGGCTAAACCTAAAACTGCTCCCGCATGGGTTTCAGCATAGTAAGGAATGAATAGAAACCATTCTGGATTTTTGTTAAACAGCGAATTAATCATCAGGGTTTCTAGTAAGCCGCCTACAAAGAACACTGTTCCGGCCAGAAACATTAAATAGGCAACTGTTTCGTTGTGTCTTGACTCTTCAGCCTTTTCATGAAGGTAATCTCTGAAGGACATGGGTCATCATTATTCAAAGTATGGGGCATATACCTAAATCTTATTAAATTGGAATAAGTATTGCAAAAAAGAATTGAAAATATCAAAAAGGAGAAAATGCCGAACATTGTCCCCCATTAAGGCGGCGATCTTCGACTTCATCGGCACTTTGGTAAGCGTTAAAGGCTATAATTTGGAAGTTTCAAAAATGAAGCTGTACAAGGCTTTGTGCGAGGCTGGGTTTAATGTTGAGCATGAAAAGTTTTTGGAGGCTTACACTCAAGCTCACGAAAAATACCGTGTTATCCGATACCAGCAACTTGTTGAAGTTACTAACGCCATTTGGATTTCAGAAGCCCTAAACCTTTTAGGCTTTAAAACAAACCCTGAAGATTCACGGATAAAAACCGCGGTGAACATTTTCTTTGAAGACTATTTGAACTCGCTTAAGACACGGAAGGGTGCCAAAAAATTGTTAAGATGGCTTTCTATGGAAAACTACAAGCTGGGCTTGGTTTCTAACTTCACGTATGCTCCGCTAATATATGGGGCGCTTAGAAAGACGGGCCTAAACCGTTTTTTCAATGTTGTTTTAGTTTCAGATGCTGTTGGCTGGCGTAAACCCCACGTGAAAATTTTTGAAGAAGTCTTAAAAAGGCTTGGAGTTAAAGCCGACGAAGCCATATACGTGGGCGACAGCCCAGACGAAGACATTAAAGGGGCAAAACAGCTCGGCATGAAAACCATTTACGTTGTATCCCAATTTTACCCGCTGGAATCACTACATAAAAGCATGCAAAATCCAGAGGCAATAGCAAAAAACCTATGCGAAGCAGAAAAAGGAATTCGTAAAATAATCTATATGGCTTCCTGCAAAGGCGGATAACCAAATGTTGTTGTCCTGATTTTCAGCAGAGACAACGACATTTAAACACGCAAAAGTGCGGCCGCCGGGATTTGAACCCGGGTCG
>FMSI01044051.1_pt1 | contig 11210 bp, 9 predicted proteins | sample 1504471 | NCBI WGS metagenome assembly FMSI01 (sample SAMEA4475357, study PRJEB15587) | soil metagenome | biome: Soil; feature: Field | place: India | collected 2015-03-11 | depth 0 m
AACCCCCTCTCGATTGTGCAAAACCTCAGTAATAATTTTGGTGATCAGGGAGAACGATTTTATAGCCTGACTGATCGGCAAACTCAAAAATTTTTAGCAAAAGATGGAGCTCTATAATTTTAGATACTACTTTTGTATCACCTGATATTGTGTAAATATTTTGAAGTATGTCAATAAATTCCTTGATAGTCCAATTACCATTACTCGTTGATACGAATTCCCGCAAAGATTCAACAAAAGTCTGGAGTTTCTGCCGAAAGTCTTGCTTGAGTTGAGATCGCCGTTCTAGATCCATGAGTTGTCTATCGACGTAAACGCTTCTGCATCTCAATAATACCATAGCCCTCTTCCCACGTAACATTTACCCACTTCTCTGCATCTTTATTACATGGGATGCGTACACATCACCACGGAGGATAATGTATGGCGCGACGGGTAGTAGTCATCGGCGGCGGTGCAGCCGGGATGAGCGCGGCGGCCAAGGCCAAGCGCACCGATCCCACGCTTGAAATTGTGGTCTACGAACGTTCCGGCTATGTAAGCTACGGCGCGTGCGGCTTTCCCTATGCAATCAAGGGTGAAATTGCGCGGGTAGAGGATGTCGTTGTGCGCACGCCGGCCCAGTTTGCCAAGCAAGGCATTCAGGCCCTGATCCGGCACGAAGTGCTTGAGATTGATCCCGTCCGGCAGACGGTGCGCGTGCGCGATCTGGAGGATGGCCGCGAGTTTGTCGATCACTGGGATGAGTTGGTGCTGACGACCGGCGGTCAGCCTGCTCGTCCGCCGTTGCCCGGCCTCGATCTGCCCGGCGTGTTTGCTTTGCGCAGCGTAGAAGAGGCGCTCGCGATCAAGGCGTGGTTGGCCGAGCAGCGCCCGCGCACCGGCGTGATTATTGGCGGCGGCTATATTGGCCTTGAGATGGCCGAAGCGTTGGCTGCGCACGGCGTGACCCTGACGCTGGTCGAACGGTTGCCGCAGGTGTTACCGTCGTTTGATCCTGACTTCACTGCCCAAGTGACTGACGAGCTGCGCCGGCAGCAGGTTGATCTGCGCGTAGGCCAACCGGTGCAAAGCATTTTTGGCGATGAGCGGGTGCGCGGCGTGGTGGTGGATGGTGAGACAATCCCTGCCGAGATCGTGATTTTAGCCGCCGGGGTGCGACCAAGCGCGGCATTAGCCCAAGCTGCCGGAATTGCGCTCGGCCCGACTGGCGCAGTCGCGGTTGACGATCGCCAGCGCACCAATCTGCCCCACGTGTGGGCGGCAGGCGATGTCGCCGAAGCCTTGCACCGTGTCACCGGCAAGCCGGCGTGGATCCCGCTTGGCACGACTGCCAATAAGCAGGGGCGAGTGGCCGGTGAAAACCTCGCCGGCGGCGATGCCCGCTTTGGCGGGATTGTCGGCACCACCGTGGTGAAGGTGTTCGATTTGGAAGCGGCGATCAGCGGTCTTTCGCTGGCCCGCGCCCAAGCCGAGGGCTTCAACGCGACCGCTGTCAGCGCCACGGCCTACTCGCGCGCGCACTACATGCCGGGCCACCAGCCGATCACCGTCTCGTTGGTGTTTGATCAAACCTCCCGCCGGCTGCTCGGCGGGCAACTAGTTGGTCGCGAAGGTGTGGCGAAGCGGATTGATACCGTGGCCGCCGCTTTGCAAGCCGGTTGGACAGTGGATGAGTTCGCTGAGCTTGATCTGAGCTACGCACCGCCCTTTGCCCCGGTGTGGGATCCGTTGCTGGTCGCGGCTAATTTGGCGCGGCGGTAACTCATCTGCGTGCGTCGGGGCGGCTGCCTAGCCGCTCCTTGACCATAGCGCGACGCTCACCCCGGCTCGTTGCAGCAAACAAAGATTTTCTCTCGTGGCGGCAAACCCATACGCTCAATTTCCGCTTGATCCGCTGCAATATCCTTGACATCAACCGCTTTCACACTAAAACCAGCTTGCTGCAAGCGCTGGATGACATCAATTCCATACGTCCGCACGTGATCAAACCGGCCAAAATAGCGCTCGCGCAGCAACGGATCAGTAATTGTAGCATCCTCAAACGTGTGTTCACCTTGAATCGGCACCAGAATCAGTGCGATGCCTCCCGGTTTGAGCACGCGGTACAGTTCGCGCATGGCTTGGTGATCATTGGGCACATGCTCTAACACGTGACTGCAAAGAATGAGATCAAACGTGTGATCATTAAAAGGGATCGTAGTAATATCAAATCGCATCATGACTGACGGATCGAATAAATCAGCAGTGACATATCTCAGATGATGCATCTGCGCAAACCGTCGCGCCAATCCCGGCTCAGGGGCAAAATGCAGCATGGTTTGCGGCTGCTCAGGTGTGATGAGGTGGAAACGCTCGAGAAAAAGCCAGATCAACCGGTGCCGTTGCAAGGAGCGGCATACCGGACACCAGGACATCGGCGAAGATAGGGCAGTGAGAAAACCGGACAAATGCGAATGGCAGATGGGGCAGAAGGCGTGTTCGCCCACGAACAGTTGTTTGCGTAGCGTGATCGGTAGGTTAAATAAGATATTGGCAATAATTAAATCCGTCAAACGGCGTACCGGCGCCGACGAGCGAAGAGCGATGCGCGCATAAAACCCAAACCGGGCGAAGCGTTGGCTAAGGTGTTGCATGCTCAATAGTATTTCTAGATAACAGAGCGCCAGAGCAAGGCAGTCTTGCTCCGGCGCTCACACAGCTTCATCCCCTTAAATCTGGTCGAGGTAATCCTTCAACAGCTTACCCAACCGTGGATGGCGCAATTTGCGTAGGGCCTTGACTTCGATTTGGCGCACCCGCTCGCGCGTCACCCCAAACGCCTTGCCCACCTCTTCGAGCGTGCGCGGCTGGCCATCGGTCAACCCGTAACGCAGCTCTAAGACCCGCCGTTCGCGTTCGCTAAGCTGGTCGAGCGCAGCAGCAATTTGCTGGCGCAGCATACCGCTAGCGGCGGCATCATCGGCATCGAGCGCGTGCGGATCAGGGATGAAGTCAGCCAACGTACTGTCAGCCTCTTCCCCAACCGGCGTCGCCAACGAAACCGGATCCTGCGCTGTCCGGCGCAGTTCGCGCAGTTTTTCCTCGCTCATCCCCAAATGAGTTGCCAACTCAGTATCGGTTGGCTCACGACCGAGCGATTGGGTCAACTGGCGGCGCGCGGCTTGGATCCGGTTCAGCGTTTCACCGAGATGGACTGGCAAGCGCACCAAGCGCGATTGATCGGCTAACGCGCGCGACAACGCCTGTTTGATCCACCACGTCGCGTAAGTGCTAAACTTATAGCCCTTGGTGTGATCAAACTTCTCGATCGCGCGCAACAGGCCGAGGCTCCCTTCCTGAATCAGGTCGAGCAGCGGCAAGCCACGGTCGCGATAGCGTTTGGCGATGCTCACCACCAACCGCAAATTGGCTGCCGCCATTTGTTGGCGCGCTTCCTCACCTTGCGCTTTTTGCGCGCGCAGGCGCGCCGCTTCCGGACTATCAGGCGGAAGCGTGGCCAATTTTCGTTCAGCGGCTTGGCCGCGCTCGATCAACTGGGCAAGCCGCTTTTCTTGTTCGGCGGTCAGCAGCGGCACCTGCCCAATTTCACGCAAATAGAGCCGCACGCTGTCGCTCAGTAACGCATCCGACAACTCATCATCGAGCTCCAGATCCATTGCGGCCGGCGTCAGCGGCTCATCATCAAGCGCCGGTTCCTCCCCGTCTTGCACAGGGATGCCGGCCTCGGCCAAAGCGACATAAATACTGTCGATCAGCTCGATCGACTCATCTGGATTGGGAACCAGCCGCTGAATATCCTCGAACGTGACAAAGCCTCGCTGCCGTCCCTGCGCGATTAGGGCCTGCAGATCGGCAGCATTAATCGCAGGACTGGCGCGGTCGGTCTCGGGCTGGCTCTGCGTCATACTACTTCCTCGTCTGAGACCAAACGGGCACTGGCTATCGTGCGTACCCTATTGTAGCACAAGCTGTTACCCCCGCAGGCCAAGTACGGAATGCGCAATTACGTTACGCAAGATTTCCGAGGTGCCTTCGCCGATGGTCAGCAAGCGGGTATCGCGATAGAGCCGCTCGACCGGATACTCTTGGCTGTAGCCGTAACCGCCGAAGATCTGGATGGCATCGCGGCAGATCCGTTCCGACGCTTCCGAGGCGAAGAGTTTGGCCATGGCCGCCTCGCGGGTATACGGCTTGCCAGCGTCTTTGAGCTTGGCCGCGCCATAGACCAGCGCGCGGGCCGCAGCGAGATCAACGGCCATATTCGCAATCATATTGGCAACCGACTGGTGCGCACCGATTGGCTTGCCGAACGCAGTGCGCTCGCGCGCATAGGCGACAGCGGCCTCGTATGCAGCCTGCGCCAACCCGATCGCCATTGCGCCGATCCCGATCCGTCCGCCATCGAGCACTTGCAAGAACTGGATAAACCCGCGCCCGCGTTCGCCAAGCAGATTCTCGCGCGGCACTCGCACATCGTCGAGCATCACCGCCGTGCTGACCGAGCCGCGCAAGCCCATCTTCGGCTCGTGCTTGCCAAAGCTCAGGCCCGGCGTGCCGCGTGGCACGATGAACGCCGAAATCCCCTTCTTCCCTTGTTCGGGATCGGTCACTGCCGTGACAATGATGTGGCCGGCCAGCGGCGCGTTGGTAATCCACATCTTTTGACCGTTGATCACCCACTCGTCACCCACCAAGCGGGCCGTCGTGCGGGTCGCGCCGGCATCCGAACCGGCGTGCGGTTCGGTGAGGCCAAACGCAGCCAGATACTCGCCTTTGGCTGCCGGCGTCAAAAACCGGCGCTTCTGCTCTTCGCTGCCGAACATCGCGATCGGCGCGCTGCCCAAACCGATGTGGGCAGCGTAGGCCAGCGCCGTGCTGCCGCAACAACGCGCCACTTCTTCGATCGCGATCGCTGTGCTGACGCTATCGGCCCCGGCTCCGCCGTACTCTTCGGGAAAGGGCAACCCCATCAAGCCAAGCAGCGCCATCTTCGCAAACGTTTCATGCGGAAAGGTGCTATGCTCGTCAACATAGCGCGCCTTGGGAGCGATCTCCTTCTCAGCGAATTCGCGGACGATCTGGCGAATCGATTCCTGCTCTGGCGTCAGTTCAATTTGCATATCGAGCCTCTTTGCTAAAGCTGCTTATCCGTGCGTCGCTTGCGACTCGGCTTCAAAGGTCATTACTGGCACGCCTTCCATCGTCTCGGCGATCAGATTATCGACCACCGCCTTTAAATCGTTGGTTTCGGCAAAGACGCGCAGTTGGCGGTCAGCGCTGGCACCCTGCTCGACAATCGTGAGCAGGTATTCGACCTCTTTGCGCGAGCCGAGCATATCCACCACATCGTCAACCAACGCAACGATTTCATGCACGAGCGCCTTTGCCTCCACCTCTTTGCGCTTGCCGAAATCGATGAGTTTGCCGTCGAGGCCCCAGCGCTGCGCGCGCCACTTGTTCTCGTTGATCAACGCGCGCCGGTAGACGCGGAAGGTGGTGTTATCCTCAAACATGGTGTAAAACTTGACGATCAGGGCCTGCATCGTTGCCGCCAACGCCAGACACTCCTCGACCTTGGTGGCGATGTCACAGACCCGGAATTCAAGCGTGCCAAAGAACGGGTGCGGGCGCAGATCCCACCAAATCTTCTTGCCGTTGTCGATACAGCCGGTGTTGACCAGCAACTGGACATACCGCTCAAACTCGCTGGCCGAATGGAACGTCGGCGGGATACCGGTGCGCGGGAAGGTGCTAAAAATCACGCTGCGGTACGACTTGAAACCGGTGTTGCGGCCCATCCAGAACGGCGATGAGGTGCTGAGCGCCAGCAGGTGCGGGCAGATGTAGCGCGCGACATTCATCAATTCAATTGCCACCTCGTTATTCGGCATGCCGATGTGGCAATGCATGCCGAAGATGAGCAATTGCAGCGCGGCATCTTGCATCTCGCCCACCACCATGTGGTAGCGTTCGTCGGGCGTGATCTCTTGCTGCATCCACGACGAAAAGGGATGGGTGCCGGCGGCGACGATGCGCAAGTTGTGCCGGGCCGCCAACCCGGCGATCGCGCCGCGCAGGCGGGTGATCTCAGCGCGCGCTTCGCTGATGGTGCGGCAAGGGCGAGTGCCGACTTCGACAATACTTTGGTGCATTTCGGGCTTGATCTGCTCGCGCAGGATTGTGCGTCCCGGTTCAAGGATCTGGGTAATGTAGCTGCGTAACTCGCGAGTTTCGGGATCGACGATTTGGTATTCCTCTTCGATCCCGATCGTAAACGCAAAATCGGCATCGTTGGGGTTGTAGACGCTCACCGCACACTCCTCGCTGATGGTTGGGATTGGTTTGTCACCGGTATGTTGTATTATATCGCGTCTTAGCGATGTGTGGGGCAAGTTGGAATATTTAGAGTGCGGCAGTGAGACTGCCGCACTCTTACAGAGAGACAATAGCTATTGCGCCGTCCGCCGCCGCCAGCGTTCGCGCAGCAAGGCAATGGTATTCCGCTGATAATAGAGCCATTCCACCAACAGCACGATCAGCGCCGCCAACGCCAGCCAACGCCACAGCTCTTGGCGACCGTCGCGCTCGCGGGCAACCGTGCTCTGCGCACCGCTGAGCTGCGGGATGGCGAGATCGCGTTGCGGTGTGATGCGCGATTCGTTGGGGGCAAAGAGATTGACCGCAAAACGACGACTGGCTATGACTTCGTTGCCGCGTCGCTCTTCGAGCGTGTAGACACCGGGCAGATCGGTTTCGGTGTAGAAGGTTTGGTTTGCTTGCACCTGCACCTGCCCATCGCGTGAACTCACCACCCGGCCATCGGGCCGGATAACTCGCACCTCTTCGATCGTGCTATCAACCGGCGCCACGATCGGTTGGCCGGTCGTCAGTTGCACACTGCTCACCGGCAAGAGGTACTCGATCATGTTCGAGAGCAGCAGCGGGAAGGCGATGTTGAGCGGCAAATCCGACAGGTGCAGATCAAACGCCAGCACGATGATCCGCCGGCCTTCCCGCTCACCGGCCAGCAAGAGCGGGCCGCCGTCGCTATCGACAATCACCCGCGCCCATTGGCCGGGCACGATGCGCGGCGCGCGGAGAATATTGACATCGTTGAGCCGTATATTGCGCAACAGCGGATCTTCCAGCGCCGCCGGGCGGATCAGCGGAAAGTCGAATTCACCGGTGATCGAGAAGAGTTCGGTGCTGCGCAGCGGGCCGATGAAGAGCAGATTGCCGGGAGGCAGCTCGGTAGGAACCGCCCCATCAAAGATGGTCAGCGGCACTTCGGCGGCGCTTTCGATAAAGGTGAGCGTCGTGGTCGGCACGCGCGTCACCTCAAGGCCGGGCAACAGCGAGAGACCGGTTTCGAGAAAGCGATTGCCATCGCTTACCAGTCGCACCTTCACCGTCTCGCGTTGCGGACTGACCGCGTAAGCCCGATCGTCTACCGACAACGCATCGCCTTGCCCATCAAGGCGCGCCTCAACGACCGCCACAGTGGCCGGGATCGTCTGGGTTAAGCTTTGTTCGCGGCCCGGATCGAGCGGAAGATCGATCGCGTACGCTAGTACGCCATCAAGATAGAGCGAGAGACGGCGCGTGACGGGACTATCGCCATAGTTCACCGCTTGCACGAACAGGGTCTGCTCGAAGGGGCCGGGTTGGAGCGCAATCGCGTTAATCGCCACATTGTCCGACGAGCGGCCAATCGGGAAGTAACGCACCCGCGCCGGCACCCGTAATCCATCAGGCAGGATCACATTCCCGTCGGAAATAATCGCCACTTCGCTATCGGGTTCGCGGGCAGCCAATGCCGAAGCTAGCGTCAATGCTTGGGTGAGGTCAGACTGGCTGCTGTAGCTCGGTTGAATGCGCTCGATCACGCGCCGCAGTTCGCGCCGGTCACTTGAGGAAGCGATTGGCGCTTCCATTTGGCCGCCAACGGTGATGATCGTCGCCCGCCCGTTATCCGGCAGTTGATCGATCAGGGCCAGCGCCTGCCGCCGCGCCGCCTCAAGTCGGGTTGGCGGTTCGTCGGTCGCAAGCATGCTCGTCGAGCGGTCAAAGATAATAATCAGGTTCGCGCCGCTAATGCCGGTGACAGGCAAGAAAGGCCGGGCCAACGCCAGCACCAACAATAGCATGAGCAGCAGTTGCAAAAAGAGCAGCAAATTACGGCGCAGCTTCTGCCATGGCGCATTGGCTTCGATATCGCGCACCATGCGCTGCCAGAGAAAGGTTGACGAAACGACTTGCTCTTCGCGGCGCAATTTGAGCAAATACATCGCCACAATGAGCGGGCCGGCAATCGCCGCGCCAAGCAACGCTAAGGGAGCAAGGAATGACATTCTCGTCTACCCACCCGGAGGGACAAAGCAACGCTTTGTCCTTACAGCACGTTATCCGTAAATGGCGTTTCGCCACGGGCGATCAGATCACGCAATTCGGCAATCGCCGCGCGCAACGCCGCATCGGTATCTGGCTCAGCCAGCGCCAACCCACGCGCTGCATACTCGTCGAGATCGCTGATCTCGGCGCGCCGGCGGTCGGCGCTCACGATCAAATCAATCTCTAAATCCTCCGTCTCGATCACCGCATCATCGATCCGGGCCGGACGGGCAAGGTTGCAATACCACCCCCGCGTCATGCCATCGGGCCGTTGGGCGCGAAAGATGTTATACCAGCGGTTGGCGTAGAAAGTTTCGATCATCACATCACCCGGCTCGATGCTAAACAGACCGAGATCAACCCGGCCCAACCGCCACTCGGCCCGCACCGTTACACTCTGCGCATCGCGCGCCAGCACCGTCGCCGGATAGCGGATAATCTGGCCGCTTCTGGGTTTAATCAAGCGCACTTCGATCATCGGATCACACCAGCCCGGCGTAACTGGCCAAAGACGAAATCTTCGATCGGTTCGGTAGTGTTCACCGGCACATAGCGCATACCTCTCCCGCTGCAAAACGCCTCGATCTCGCTTTGCCATGCGCGTAGTGATTCGCGGTAACGTTGCAACACATCCAGATCGGCGCTAATTTCAACCGCCGGCCCACCCTCGCTATCGATCAAGCGAATGTCACCTTCGAGCGGCGGATCGATCTCTTGCGGCGCGAGCACGTGCATCACCGTAATCTCGAACGGGCGCGAACTCAGGGTACGCAGGGCATCGCGCCAACCCGGATCAAACAAATCAGAGCAGAGCAAGAGCGGGCCGGCGCTGCGCGCCGTCTGAATGTAGTTGCGGCAGAACTGGGTTAGGTTGGCGCTGCTGCCGGCTTCGAGCCGCTGCAAGAACTCAAATAGTGCCACTGCGCCGCGTTTGCCGCGAATCCCGCTCACCGCCGCCGGTCGCCCGCCAAACGCGGTCACGTTCACCCGATCAAGGTTGCTAAGCGCGATATAGCCAAATGCCGCTGTAATCTGGCGCGCATAGTGCAGCTTTTCCGGCTCGCCCCAAGCCATACTGCGACTGGTGTCAACCAGCAGGTGAACGTTGAGTTCCTCTTCGGCCACAAACAGCTTTAGGTAGAACCGTTCCGCGCGGGCGTAGAGGTTCCAATCGATCTGGCGAATATCATCGCCGGTGGTGTATGGGCGAAAATCGGCAAATTCGACCGACGAGCCACGTTTGGGGCTGCGCCGCTCGCCTTGCAGATCACCGGCCATCGCGCGCCGGGTTTGCAACGCTAGCCGATCCAGCTTGCGCAGGAAAGCGGCTGTGAGCAACGGCTCGGCCATCACTCCTCCTTGACCGCTTCCAGCACGCCTTTAACCACCTCATCGGCGCTGATCCCTTCAGCTTGCGCTTCAAAGTTGAGCAAGACGCGGTGGCGCAGCGCCGGCAAGGCCGCCAAGCGAATATCACCAAACGAGACGTTATAGCGCCCATCCAGCAACGCCAAAATCTTGCCGGCCAAAATCAAGGTCTGCATCCCGCGTGGCGACGCACCGTAACGCACATACTGCTTGGTTATCGCCGGCGCGTCTTTGCCTTCAGGATGGGTGGCCGTGATCAGCCGGGCCGCGTAGGCCAGCACATGGCTCGCGATTGGCACCGTGCGCGCCAGCTCTTGCATCTGGATAATGGTCGGCCCATCGGCGACATGGCGCGCTGCCGGCTGGCGCGCGCCGGTCGTGCGTTGGGCAATCTCCACCAGTTCGGCTGCCGTCGGAAAAGCGACATTGATCTTAAAGAAGAATCGATCGAGCTGCGCTTCCGGCAACGGATACGTCCCCTCCATCTCGAGCGGGTTTTGGGTTGCCAAGACGAAGAAGGGACGGGGCAGTTGATGGATTGTCTTGGCGACCGTTACCGTGCGCTCTTGCATCGCTTCGAGCAACGCCGACTGGGTCTTCGGCGTTGCGCGGTTGATTTCATCGGCCAGCACTAAGTTGGCGAAGATCGGCCCCGGCTCAAAGCGGAACGACTTATGGCCATGGGCATCTTCACTGATCAGCGTGGTGCCGACAATATCCGCCGGCATCAAATCGGGCGTAAACTGGATACGCGAGAATTTGCAGTCGATCACATCGGCCAAGGTGCGCACCAGCGTGGTCTTCGCCAAGCCGGGCACACCTTCAAGCAGCGCATTCCCGCTAGCGAGCAGCGTAATAATCACCTGCCGGATCAGTTCATGCTGGCCGACAATCACTTGCGCGACTTCGGCTTCGATGTGTTGCGCGCGTTGCCGAAACTCTTCCGGCGTCAAGGCGATCGCAGCTTCCGAAGCAGCGGTCATGCTGGTATCCTCCTCAGATATGCAGAGATGCTGTCATGCAGAGCAAAACACTCCGCATTTCTATGGTTCCAGCCGCGAGAAGTATTCGCGGACGAGATCTTGCAAATAAATCGGCACGCTGCCGCGTTCGATCGCTTCCGTCGCCGTGCGCTGATATTCAGGGAAGATCTGCTCGTAGGGCACAACTGAAGGGTTATTCAAACCACCCTGCTGTCCTTGGCCCGGACGCACCTCGCTGCTGCCGCCGCTGCCCTGCTGGCCGGCGATAAAGTCAGGATCACCAGTTTGGCCGGAGGGCCGGAAGGGTTGGTACACGAGGCCATCGTTATGCCCTTGCCCCTGTTGCGAGCTTGGCCGGTTCGGATCGACATTGCTTGACGCATTACTCTGTTGTTGGCCGAGATTGTCAGCCGTCGAGCCGCCGCCTTGGCCGGGTTGGCCTTGTTGGCCTTGTTGCCCCTGCTG
>FMSI01001306.1_pt1 | contig 11205 bp, 12 predicted proteins | sample 1504471 | NCBI WGS metagenome assembly FMSI01 (sample SAMEA4475357, study PRJEB15587) | soil metagenome | biome: Soil; feature: Field | place: India | collected 2015-03-11 | depth 0 m
CTTTTGCCAATCTATCTGTGAGATCATCAAATTCTTTGTAAGTAAGTCTAACTCCTCTAAAAGGGTACACAACTGCCTCATTGTCGGGATACCTCTCCACAATCTCTTTTAGATAATCCCCTATGGTTTTATTAATTATAGTAAACATATTCATCCTCCATTAAATTTCTAAAGTCTAACTTTACAAGGGGTAATTGATAGCACAATTTGTTTAAAATAACAATAAAAAGTTTAATTAAACTATCTTTCTATAATAAAATTAATTTAAAATCCTCTAAGATGAGGTTCGCAATAATATCTTAGAATTTCAACAAATTTTCCAATTTTATCAGACAGTTCTCCTACAAAAAAACTCTTATCCAACAACTTTTCATTTTTAATAAACTTTTGAACATAAAATTTTATTCTTTGACCCGTTCTCAATCTTTCAAAAAATAGTTCCAAATCCATAAAATCAGGCACTTTCCAAGCAGTGTATCTCAACTCGAAATCCACATCACTCTCATCAAGCACCCTTACTGTGTCAAAAAACTGTTCATATCCCACCCTGCTCCTCGTGATATACTCAAAATCCTCCTTACTAAAAGCTTTTATATCCACCGCCACATAATCAACCAACCTATTTTCGATTAGTTCTGCTAATCTATCTGGGAAAGTCCCGTTAGTGTCCAATTTCACAGTGAATTGTTCCTCTTTGAGATAACACAGAAACCTTTTCAACTCATTAAAATGCACCAAAGGTTCTCCACCTAATATTACTAAATTCTTTGTCTGTACCCTCCTTAATCTATCCCAAACATCACATTCATTCATCACAGGCAAACTACCCAAGACCAACTCCCTATTATAACAAAACCTGCACCGCAGGTTGCATCCTATTGTAAATGCGGTGCAGGCTACTCTACCAGGAAAATTATTCAGCGAAATCTCTTCAACATCCGCAATGGGAAGCATGGAGATCATACTCAACCCTATCTGCAAACTCCTCTTGTTTTGCTTCGTTCCAATTGTCCACTGGTCTGTGATAACCTACCACCCTGCTGTAGACTTCACATTTGGAACCCTTTACATTTTTGAGTTCCTCTTCCAAAATAGCGATTCTTTCTGCCACATTCATAATCTTACCTCCTTAATTGAGCTTTTAGTACATTTAACTCGGCTAATATCTCCGAACTTCTCTCTTCCCTGCAAATCGGACAATAGTGATGCTCACCTTTTAAATATCCATGAACTGGGCATATAGAAAATGTTGGTGTGATAGTAAAATAAGGGATCTTGTATTTGTGAGAAATCTCTTTTACGAGTGCTTTTACCGATTCTGGATCATCCACAGACTCACCTATGAATGTATGAAAAACTGTTCCACCAGTGTATAAAGGCTGTAGCCTATCCTGATGATCAAGGGCAGTAAACAAACCAAATCCACAATTTACAGGTAATTGCGTAGAATTGGTATAATAAGGTTTGATACTACCAGAGGTATAGATCGATGGATAGATCTCTTTATCCTTTTTGGCCAATCGATAGCTTGTCCCTTCTGCTGGTGTTGCCTCTAAATTGTACAATGTATCGTCCTCTTCCTGAAAACTGATAAGTTTCTCATTCATGAAATTCAACACTCTTTCTGCAAAACTTAACCCATCTTCATCCGTAATCCCCACACCTAAAAAATTCATCAATGACTCATGCATCCCTATGATACCTATCGTATTAAAATGGTTTCTCCAGTATTGCCCAGTGTGATTTTTTATGCTATCTAAATACACTTTTGAATATGGATAAAGCCCCATTTCTGTGTACTGCTCCAATACCTTTCTCTTGATGAGCAGAGATTTTCTTGCTATTTCCATCTGTTTTGTCAGTCTTTCAAAATAATCCTTCTCATCGATTGCCAAAAAGCCGATTCTTGGAAGATTGATCGTTACCACCCCAATTGAGCCCGTAAGGGGGTTTGCTCCAAATAGACCTCCACCCCGTTTTCTCAACTCTCTATTGTCGAGTCTTAGTCGGCAGCACATGCTACGGGCATCCTCAGGGCTCATATCGCTGTTTACAAAGTTTGCAAAATAAGGTGTCCCATATTTTCCCGTCATTATCATTAGTTCTTTGACTACAGGATTATCCCAATCAAACTCTTTGGATATATTGTATGTGGGTATAGGAAATGTAAATATCCTCCCTTTAGCATCCCCTTTTATCATAATCTCAATAAATGCTCTATTGATCATATCCATCTCTTTTTGAAACTCACCATAAACATATTCGGTAATCTTACCACCATGAATGACCGCTTCATTTTTAAACATCTCTGGCACAGTCAGATCGAAGGTTAGATTGGTAAAAGGAGTTTGAAATCCCACCCTCGTAGGCACATTGAGGTTGAAGATAAACTCCTGCATACATTGTACAACTTCATCATAACTAAGATTATCGAATGCAACATAAGGGGCAAGCAGAGTATCAAAATTGGCAAATGCTTGAGCGCCTGCAGCCTCCCCTTGAAGTGTATAAAAGAAATTCACAATTTGACCAAGTGCCGTTCTAAAATGCTTCGGTGGAGCAGACTCAACTTTACCAGGCACACCACCGAAACCTCTAACCAACAGATCTTTCAGATCCCAACCGCAACAGTAAACAGATAACGAACCCAAATCGTGGAGATGAAAATCACCATTCACATGAGCATTTTTCACTTCCTCTGGATATATCTTGTTGAGCCAATATTTCGCAGTTATCGATGATGCAATGAAGTTATTTAACCCCTGCAATGAAAATGTAGTGTTGCTATTCTCCTTTATTCGCCAATTTGCACCTTCTAAGTATTCATCAAGCATATTCTCTATATCTGAAAATGCCTGTTTCATTTCCCTTGCGTCTGCCCTCTGCTTGCGGTAAAGGATATATGCCTTTGCGGTTTTGGCATGCCCATTTTCGATCAATACCTTTTCCACAATATCCTGTATCTCTTCTACTGAAACAGAGCCAACGATAGAATAGTTATCTCTAATTATTCCTACCACCTCTTTTGTTAACTTTGCGGCAGTTTGCCTATCCTCACCACCCACAGCCTTTGCTGCTTTAAAGATCGCATTGGCAATCCTCTCACTATCGAAAGATACAAAACGACCATCTCTTTTGATGACTTTGATATTCATAACTCTCTCCAGAATATGATTATTTTTTAAGAGAATACTATTTTAGGATTTTTTGAACTTTTCTGACAGGATCTTCATGTCAACTATCCTCCGTAGTTATTATTTTGGCTGTGTATCCTGGCTTGCCTTCACCCTACTCGCCGACCTTCCCATCCCACTGTAAACTCTTACAGCAGAAAAGTGGTCATAATTGGCTTTCGTCCAGCTCACAGTTGCGGGGACAGCGCCGGATTCTCACCGGTCTTCCACAGTTTAAGAAATTATATCATAAGGTATTTATTATGTCAACTTCAACTAACCCTACTTAAATTCTTATAATATTACTTGCCCCTTTTTCTAATCTCCGTAATCTGTTCACCACCAATCCCATAGTTGTCAGTTTCCACCTCTTCAATAATAACAACGGTGGTTTTTTCACCCCTTCCCATTACTTCCACAAAGGCGTTTGTGAGTTTTCTGATAAGTTGCTCCTTCTGCTCACTCGTTGCACCACCATTCTCTTTTGTCATCTTTACATTAATGACTGGCATACCGCCTCCTATGCAAGAAAAATAGTATCAGCATGATAGCTCCTCCCATAAAAATGAAGATCGATCCAGCAAGTATAGAATAATAAAATGTCCCTTTGATGTCTGCTAAGTATCCACCTACTATCGGACCTATGATCTGTCCTATACTAAAAAATAGAGTAAGGATCGAAGTAGAATTTCTTACATCTGCAATCTCTTTAGCCACTACAAATGAGAGGGATACTATACCCAAAAAAGTACCACCAAACCCAAAGGCAGACAGAAAGAGATACTTATATGTAAACTCTATCAAAGGTAACGATACAAATATAAATTGTAAAAAGTATAAAAATATCAATACAGATATATTACCATACTTCCTACCTAAAATCCCCCACATTGGTGTAAACACAGAGGCCCCAATACCTACTACAACCCACACCAAACCCGACATAGCACCAGACCCTTCCACTCGAAAGGTCAAGGCTGATATAAATGTTCCAGTTATTATATATCCAACGCCTTCAAGCATATAAGCCACTATAACCAGAATTATCAGCATATTATAACCCACAGAAATACCTGAATTGGTGTTTTCTCTCTTCTGCTCAGATGATTTTGGTACAGCATAGAATGCTATTAAAGCAGGGAATACACTAAGGATCCCTGTTAGTAGCCATATCATAGATGAACTAAAATACTTTCCCAAAATAGGTATTGTTAAGCCTGAAAGAACCATCCCTATCCCTATACCACTAAAAATAAATCCCGACAGATGCTTATATCCATATTTTATAAGATAATTTATCACAAGATCCGATCCATAAATCAGTATAAAAGCACTAAAAAATCCCGAAAGAAATCTGAATATAAACCATGAAACCATTTTATCAATAACCATCAAACTGATACATACCACTGAAAATATTAATGAGACCCGAAACAGATAATACTTTAAAGAGTTATCTTTAACAGCAGTAGCAGAAAAAGCACCCATCAGGTATCCAAATAAATTTATCGAAGCTAATGTACCTGAGAAAAAATCACTGAAAAGAAACTCTTTTTGCATTAGTGGAAGAATTGGAGTATAAATGAATCTTGCAATCCCCATCCCCAAAAATAAAGAGCAAAATCCACCGAAAAGTGTTAATAAGATCTCTTTTTTAACCCCCCCTAAAAAAAAGAGGGGACTACTGCCCCGTCTGTTCATGTTCTTCTAACCCCTATTATAGGAATTTGCACATCAAATTTCTCTAACAATACACCTACAAGGAATATAAAAAATCCTACAAAAGTATAGTAGTCTGGCATAAGCATTAAAATACCACCTGCTATGTATAACATCCTTTCAAGGGGAGTGGAATGCTTCTTCCAATAACCCAATACCCCTGCCTCAAGAGCAAACATAGCCACCGATGCACCCAAAAATATGAATAGAATACTCCATGGATCACCCTTCATAAGGTACTGGGGTACGAAGATAAAAAAGAAAGGCATAATATACCCACCAATCCCCAGTTTCATAGAATACCACGCAGCTTTTAGCCAACTGCCACCAGAAATTGCAGTAGTGGTAAAAACAGCAATACAAACAGGCGGCGTTAATCCAGATTTGATGGCAAAATAGAATATAAACATGTGAGCAGCAAGGGGATCCACATTCATGTGTGTAAGAGCAGGTACAAGCACAGCAGCAGCTACAACATAAGCAGCGGTTGTAGTCATACCCATTCCCAAAATCATCGATGTCAGCATAGTTGCCACCAGCGCCAAGAAAACATTATGCCCAGAAATATCGATAATAATCTCTGAAACCTTTACACCAAATCCTGTCATCGATATTAATGTAACTACGATCTGTACACACGACATCATCACCATAAGCCATGCAAGGGCTTTAACCACCCCTTCATACAAACCGCCATAGATATCCTTGATACGCTTAATTATCTCATCTTTTACAAACTTTCCACCGAAAAATGTGTAATAAACCACCGACACCACTATAGCCCAAGCAGCACAAACCTGAGGTGGGAAAAACATAAATAGTAATACACCAAGGGTACCTATAGGTAAAAAGAAACCTAAAATATTATTTGGACTGAAAACCTCTCTCATCTTTGGCATAAGCTCTTGGGGTATCTTTCCCATACCTGTTTTTCCAGCCTCTATCCATATACCTGCAGCGATACCGATAAAGTATATAAGTGCAGGTATTGTACCAGCTATCATTATTGTGGTATAAGGGATATTTAAAAACTCAGCCATTACAAAGCATCCTGCACCCATAATTGGTGGCATAATCTGTCCACCAGATGAAGCAGATGCCTCCACTGCAGATGAAAACTCCCTCGAAAAACCGAATCTTTTCATCAACGGTATCGTAAATGATCCAGTGGTAGCTGCATTGGCAACAGAAGAACCACTGAGCATACCAAAAAGTGAACTGGATATTACGGCAACATGCCCAGGTCCACCTCTGATTTTCCCACCAGCAAAGGTTGATAGATCCATTACAGTTTTACCAACCCCTGTTGCAAAAAGTATTGGTCCGAAGATGATGAATGGGGCAATTATCCTACTTGCCATATCGGTAAGCATACCCCAGATACCTTCTGTCATCATATAGAGTTGATACATAATATCAATATAGTCAAAGCCTGGATGTGCAAATCTCCCCGGCACATATGGTCCATAAATAGTATACAACAGGAAAAATATCACCATTATAGGTATTGCCCATCCCAAAGCCCTTCTCGTACCTTCGATAAGAGCGATTACAAGCATAATTGACATGAATAGTTCTGTATTGTTGATACTCCCTGGATTTCTTACAATGGTTTCCCAGTTTATCATGACATACAAACATGGAATAATGCTTAAAATAATAAAAAGCACATCAATAACAGAAGGTTTCTTATCTGATCCTGTCAGAAAAAATGATAAGAATTTATTATTCACATTCTTCTTGGTAATGGGATACACTAAAAAGACAATCGCAAGACCCATTGAAAGTGAAATACCACCTTGAAGAAGAGGATGCAATGAATACAAAAGGGAGGTCCACATAATGAACCCACCCCAAGCCAATACTATGATAAACAATATATACTTCCAAAACCCTTCTAATGTTCTCATAATGAAACCCAATTATTTTTTGTCAGTTACAGTTAAAGTGAGTTCTTTATAACTTCCCTGACTTCCGATTATTTCTACCTTATAAGTTCCAGGTTTGGCCATCATTGGAATTGATGTTTTCACACTAATAGCACCTTTTTCATCCGCTGTTATAACATCTACTTTCTCTGTTCCGAGACCTATTTTTTCTCCAGCATTAAGGGTGAGAATTATATCTATCTCCTCACCACTTTTAAATCCTGTACCATCTATACTGATGGGTGTTAAAGATGGACCTGATGGAGGGGTAATTTTTACATCGATGTTGCTTGCGAAAAGTGCCCCACAAAAAACCAGGATTATTAGAGATATATAATAATTTTTTTTCATAGTTCACCTCCACATTTTATTTTTAGGGGAGAAGAACTCCCCATTAAATCTTTATTTCATCCCAGGAGGAAGAAGTTTGGCTGGCACATTCACCTTGAGCACTTCTCTGTAAAACTTTACGGCTCCGGGATGAAGAGGAACATTCAGATATTTTTCAGCCATCCCAAACATATCTTCAAAATTCCCCTCTTTCAGTGTAGCAAGAGGTGTAACAATATCCTTTCTGTGCTCCCAAACTGCTTTTACAATCTTATAAACAACATCATCTGGAAGATCTTTATCAACAAAGTCGGACACTACATAAGCAAGACTATTCTGCTCTTTTTTAACACTTTTAAAAAGTCCTGCTGGGATCTTCATAGAAAGACCTTGCCCTGGGTAAACCTTGTTGAAATTATCCACGAGTTTCTGATCAACATCGAAGACAACAATATCCATATTAGACTCAAGGTCTAAGATGGCAGAATCTTTAAATCCAGCCTTAAACCATGCCTTTACTACACCAGATTTCAATGCATCAACACTCGCACCGATACCCATCATTTTGTAATTAGGATTTATATTGTTTGCTTTGAAAAATAGCTCCACCACTCTACCTGAAGTAGTTCCTGGATTCATAGCAAAATCAACCCCAGATAATCCGGTCACAGATTTTATATTAGCTTTTTCAGCAGCAACTATATGAATAGGTGTGATATATCCACCCCAGAGAGCCCTTAAGTTGGGATTCTTTTTCCCTTCGTAGTCAATTATCCCCAAATAGTTCGCATAGGCGGCAGCAGCATCAGCAGGCCCGATATGGATAGACTTTCTCTGTAATCTACTGAGATTTTCAACAAATCCACCCGTTTCAACAACAGTAACCTCGATCTCACCAGGATACGCACTGTTTACAACTTTAGCCATAGCAACCGTGTTTGCATATAATCCAGATCTTACAGATGTTGCGCCCCACTTTATAAAAGTTTTTTTAGCGTGGGCAAGATCTGAAAACGAAAAAGATAGAAAAACAGTTAACACAGAAACACATAAAGTTTTAATCCACATATTACACCTCCCATAATTGTAATTATAGTTTAACAAAAAATATCTACATTGTAAATAAAAAAAATACAATACAAGAAATAAATACCTAATCTAAAAAAATCACTAACCTTCCCTTTATATACATTCAGTTAATTAATTAGGCATAATTAAAATTGCAAATGATCCGTTGAAACTGAAAACTTATATAACCATTTACTTTAAAGCGTCTTCCACAGATTTATAAATCTTCAGTATCTTATCTAAATTAGTTATCTGAAGTATCTCGATAACTCGCTGAGTGGGAGAGATCAACCTCACATCACCACCATTTTTACGACAGGTGCTTATCTTACCAACAAGGGCACCCAGACCACTGGAATCTATGAAATTTGTATGGGAAAGATCGATGAGGAGGTTTACATACCCCTTGTCAACCAATTCATTCATTTTATCCTTAAATGGCAGAGAATTACTCGCATCCAATCTCGTAGGGATCTTTATTAGAGCCGCTTTTTTATCTTCAAAAAGCTCAAATGACACTTCCATCGTTTCACCCCAGTATTTTTTCCCATTTTATAATATTGTAATAAAAAATCAATACATTATTTTAAAATATAAAACTCAGACATCCACACTATTTAAGTCCTGTTGATTTTTATCCTAAATTAATTTATAATGAGATTGGCAGCACTATCAATATGTTTTATAAGTAAAAATATTCACTAAAAGTTTTGTATCATACAAAGTGAATAAGAAGGTATACGATGACACTGAAAGAAGCATTCCACAATTATCTTCATACCTACCTTACCTTGAGGGATTTTGAAAAAACTGCCAAAATATTAAGCCCCACCATTAGTTTATTCGGCACAGGCATGGATGAAGTTTCTTATAATTATGAGGATTCTTTAAAACTTTACAAAAGAGACCTCGAAGAGGTATCTTCACCCATAAAGTACACAATTAAAAATGAACATTTTCACCAAATTTCAGACACAGTAGGAGTAGTTGCCTGTGAATTTGACATGAGTGTAGATGTTGGCAATCACATACTTAATCTAAATAACTTAAGATTTACAACAGTTTGGGTTAAAAAAGGTGATGAATGGTTTATGGAACACAAACATATATCTTTACCAACCAACCTTCATGGAGGAGATGAAGCATACCCCATCAAAGAGATTCTGGAGAAAAACGAAGCGCTTCAAAAACTCGTAGATCAAAAAACTGAAGAATTAAACAACGCATTACTTGAAATGACAAATACTGCCATAACAGACAAACTAACCTCTTTATTCAACAGGAGAAAGATAGAGGAATCCCTCACTTGTGAAATCGAAAGAGCAAGGAGATACGACAAAAAGTTCTCTATCATTCTTACAGATATCGATCATTTCAAGGATGTCAACGATACTTTCGGTCACCCAATAGGGGACAAAACTCTGATCGAATTTACAAAAATCCTATCCTCAAGAATTAGAAAAACAGATATCTGTGGAAGATGGGGTGGCGAGGAATTCATCATCCTTTGCCCTGAAACATCATTAAACGAAGCAGTCCAGCTTGCCAATGAGATTAGAAAACGGATCGAAGAGCATCATTTCGAATCTGTTGGCAAAAAAACTGCAAGCTTTGGTGTCACCGAATTTAGACCAACAGATACCTCAGATACAATATTAAGTCGAGTTGACAAACTATTGTATAAAGCCAAGCAGAATGGCAGAAATCGAGTGGAGTCTGAGTAAATTTCTTATATTTGACTATATCTTCGCCGTTTTCAAGTAATCTTCAAAATTCCTCAAAAGCTGCTGCCATTCATCGCTGATTCGCAGTTCCAAAAACCCTTTAATGGTTATTTCGTAAAACTGCTTCACGAGATCTAAGTATAAAAGTCTCTCTATCACCTTATCGTCAAACTCCTCTGCAAGGGATTTTGGAGCATTGATCCCCGTTATCCTCAAGGGTGAGGTTTTGATGGTAAAATCGATGGTGATATTCTTGCCACTTAGTGTCATCGTCATCTGCTTTACCACTTTGGCATCCTTGAGGGCAACAAACATCTCACCGCAATCTGCCAAACTCATCGATTCGATGTCCACCTTTTCCCCATCCGCCTCTGAAAAAAGGGTTATCTTCCCCTTCGGCAGATATACATAAAACTCAGAATTGATCTCAAGGGAATTCTCTCCGATAAAATAGTTCATCAATAAAAATTGAAGATATTCGTTCTCTAAAAAACTTAAATCCTTTTTAATCATACTATCTCCGTTTTACAATTGAAGGACTCTATCCATTTTTGAAGGGTTGTTTAATACCCTTTTTGAAAGTTCTATCAAGGTCTCCTGATATATCGATATATCGAAAGCTGATCTAAAAAGGTGTGCTAATGCCTCAAAGATCTTAGTATTTTGTGCAGAGGTATAGATCTCTTTCTTCTCTGGCACCAATAAAATTTCCACAATGGTCGAATTTGGCACGGCAGATTTGGAAAGCCTTGTTGTTAAGGTATTTTTGAGAAATTCTATATCCATCTTTGAAAGGAATTCCTTTTTATTCTCCTCCATAAACCTCTTTTTCATTGTAGCAAATTCTAAGTTGAAATATTTAGCATTAATCCTCTTTTCATCATACCTCATGGCAAAAAGTATGTGTTCACCGTAAAGTATCGAACTATCCTGAAAACTCTCCTTATCAGGATACTCAAAAGGCACAAACCCGTAATTGATATTCTTTTCATCGCTGTATAATGCATTAAAGGAGTGTTGTTCCAAAATATCGGTCATCTCTAAGGTATTGTATATAAACGGTTCATTAAAATAAACCCGAAAAAGGTTCATCGCACCAGAAATAATTCCCATTTCACCACCAAAAAATAGGGGGTTTTGTAACCCCCGTTGTATTTTATTGCTGTTTTAAGGCAGCGTGTGCCGCTGCAAGTCTTGCTACAGGAACTCTATAAGGTGAACAGCTCACATAGTTTAGCCCAACCTTATGGCAGAAGAAGATAG
>FMSI01016416.1_pt1 | contig 11200 bp, 9 predicted proteins | sample 1504471 | NCBI WGS metagenome assembly FMSI01 (sample SAMEA4475357, study PRJEB15587) | soil metagenome | biome: Soil; feature: Field | place: India | collected 2015-03-11 | depth 0 m
CTTTTTGTGCCTTTTGTGTCTTTTCGTGGCAATTGTTTCCCTCACCTCTCCTCCATCCACCGCCGTTGCAATGCCGCCAACACCCCCCGCGCCTCAAGGCGGGCGAGGGCGCGGTTGATTTCGGCTTCGAGCTGAAAGGCAGCGGCGGGCATCGCCAGCACGTAAGGCTCGTAGGTCAAGGCAGCAGCGATGCGCAGATCGCCGCTGGCTAATGCACCCAACGCAGCCACGTGATCGAGGATGGCGGCATCGATCGCGCCGGCGCGCAGGGCGCGGGCCAGCGATGCCGCTTCTTCGGCCTCGATGAGGGTCAGCGGGGTGGTCAAGGCCAAGCGGCGCGCCAAGGCATCGCCTTCGCTGCCCAACACCACGCCAAGGCGGCGATCGCGCAGATCGGGCAAGCCGGCAATCGGGCTGTTCACAGGGGCGACGAGCATCAACCCGCCATCGAAGTAAGGTTGGGAAAACCGGGCGCGGTAGCCTTGTTCAGGAGCGTAGGGAAAGGCCGAGGCGATCAGATCGGCTTGCCGGCTGGTTAACTGATCGTAGAGTGCATCAAAGCCGCTCCGCACAAACACCGCCTCGATCCCCAACTCGGCAGCTAACGCTTGCACGAGTTCGATGTCAAAGCCAGTCAGCACCCCATGCTGATCTTCAACAAACGGGCGGTAGCCGGGATCAACCGCCACGCGCAGCACACCATGCTCGCGGATACCGGCATAGACCGGATCGATCGGGGCAGCGCCGGTTTGCACGCTCCACACAAGCCATGCGTAGGCTGCCACCACCACGAGAGCCATCCCATCAAGCCAACGGCGCCGGTGGCGCAGCATCGCGACCTTATCCATACCCAACGCCCCTCATACGTATGCGCCGCAATGCGCATCCATCTCCTACATAATATATTCGGAGCCGGCGCAAATTTATGAGAGCGTTCTCATTTTTACGCCTTGACCGCTCATCTAACCATCGGTATACTTCATATAACAGCATCGTAACGGTCATAACACGTAGTGTATTCCCCCGCCCGAATCGTCAGCGCAGCAGCGTATAACCGTCATATCAATTCTGGAATGGGAGTCGCGCATGGCAATTGAGCCCTACCGCCCAACCCCTGATGCAACCGCCACGAATCGCGAGCAGGAGCTTGAGAAGAAGATTTCAAAACTCTTTGAGCGCTGGAATTGGAAACTGTTCCGTTTCTTGCGCTTGATGCTCTTCCTCGGCATTGGCATCTGGCTAGCTGCTAACTTGCTCCCCGGCATTTTCAACATTATTATCACCGGCGAAATCGGCGAACTGATCCTCCAGATTATCCCGGTCGCCGTGTACCTCTTCTTCTTCATCGGTTTCCAGTTCTGGCTGATGTACTTCTTTATGGCCCGTACCCGCATCTACTGGGTCAAGCCGGGGGAAACCGGCGTCAGCTTCAAAGACTACCGCGGCAATCCAGAGGTGTTGGAAGCGGCGCGTCGGGTGGTAACGCTGCTTAAGGGCGCGAAGGAGTTCAAGCAGATGGGTGGCGAAGTCACCCGTGGCATCTTGCTGATCGGCCCTCCCGGCACCGGTAAGAGCTACCTCGCGCAAGCGATCTCAACCGAAGCCGGGGTGCCATTCGGCTACCTCAGCGCACCATCGTTGCTCTCGGCGTGGATGGGCATGGGCAACATTAAGGTGATGAACCTCTACCGCAAAGCCCGCCGCTTCGCCCGCGAGTATGGCGCGTGCATCCTGTTCATTGATGAAATTGACGCGATCGGGATGGCGCGCAGCTCGAACCTGATGGGCACCGGCGCTGCCGGCGCGGGGATGAGCAATCGCGAGAAGGTGGTGATGGGGGTCGGCGGCATGATGGGTGGCGGCAGCAGCTTGCTCAACGAGTTGCTGTTGCAGATGGATCCGCCGCCGCACGATCAGACGTGGTGGGGCAAGCTGCTGCGTCTCGTCGGGTTGCGGCGCGGCAAGGCCGAGATGCCGCCGGTGCTGACGATGGCCGCTACCAACCTTGCCGAGACGCTCGATGCCGCGCTGTTGCGGCCCGGTCGCTTTGACCGCAAGATCGCGGTCGAGCCGCCCGACGCCGAGGGTCGCCGCGAGGTGATTGAGTACTATCTGAGCAAGGTCAAGCATGAGCCGATGCCGATTGACCGGATGGTCGCCGACACTATCGGCTATACACCGGTGGCGATCAAGTATGTGATCAACGAAGCAACTATCCATGCCCACTTCGATGGCCGCGCTGCGATCAATTACTGGGATTTCACCCAAGCGCGCGAGATCCACGAATGGGGGCTCAAGCAACCGATCCGCAGCATGTCTTATGAAGAGCGCCGGCGGATTGCCTACCACGAAGCCGGCCATGCCTACGCTGCCGTCAAGCTGCTCAAGAAAGAGCGCCTGACTAAGGTGACGATCGTGCGCCACGGCAACGCGCTGGGTTTTGCGGCGTGGAAGCCGGAAGAGGAGATTCACACCCGCACCCGCGAAGAGCTGCTCGACCGGATCAAGATCGCGCTGGCTAGCCGCGCTGCCGAAGAGCTTTTCCTCGGCACGCAGATGAGCGGCGTTACCAGCGACTTGCAGAGCGCAACCGGCATCGCGGCAATGATGGTCGGCGCGTATGGGATGGACAACAGCTTCTTCTCGTACCTGCTCTTTGGGATGCAGGGGTTGTCGGCGCCGGATGTCAAGCCGCGGGTCGAGGCGATCTTGCAAGAACAGTACCGGATCGTCAAGCAGATGCTTGATCAGAACCGGATGGCGGTGATTGCGATCGCCGAGGCGTTGATCTTGCGTAACGAGCTGACCGATCTTGACGTGAATGAGATTTTGGCCCGGGTTGAGGCCGAACACCCCTACTTGCCGCCGAGCGAGAAGCCAGAACGGCCAGCCTTTGGCTTTGCCGCGGCGCTGGCGCGCTCGAACACCACCTTGGTGCGCCGCCGCCGTGAACCGGTGGTACTCCCGGCGCCTAGCCGGCCAGCGCCTGAGATCACCATCATCGATGCCCAGCGCCGGGATACGGTGGACGGTGCAACATCGTCGTAGGAGCGCGACGAATCTAGGCTAAGGGCGAGGAGAGCAAGGGCGGGTTTCAAACCCGCCCTTACTTTGTATCCCGGCATCCTATCGCTGATACTGCCCCGACTAGACCGTGTATAATCAACCCCGATAGAGTGTGATAGCAGACACCTGAGGAGTGCTATGACCGAGACATCCCTCACCACGCATGATCTCTTGCGCCAACGGTACGGCGATGCCATACCCGAACGGATCATCAGCAACGCCGCGATCGATCTGCTGCTCAGCCACCGCTCGGTGCGCTCGTACAGCAATGAGCCGCTGCCGGAAGGCACGCTCGAAACCATGATCGCAGCGGCGCAATCAGCGGCCACTTCATCAAACCTGCAAACGTGGAGTGTGGTGGCAGTGACTGACCCGGAACGGAAAGAGCGGTTAGCGACGCTGGCCGGCAACCAAAGCCATATCCGGCGCGCGCCGCTCTTTTTGGTCTGGCTCGCTGATCTCAACCGGATCGCGCAGGCGGCGGAAGCGCGCCAGATGCCGCACGACGGCTTAGACTACCTCGAAATGTGGCTGGTTGGCGTGATTGATGCCGCGCTCGCCGCGCAAAACGCGGTGATCGCCGCCGAATCGCTCGGCCTTGGCACCGTCTACATCGGCGCCATCCGCAATCAACCGCTCGATGTCGCCGTCGAATTGCGCCTCCCGCCAATGGTGATGCCCGTGTTTGGCATGTGCGTCGGCAAACCCAACCCCGACCGGCCAGCAGCGATCAAGCCCCGCCTGCCACAGGCCGCCGTCTTGCACCGCGAAGTGTACCACCCTGAGCAAGTACCGCCGGCGGTTGAGCACTACAACGCGACGATGGCCGCCTTCTACGCTGCGCAACGGATGAACGTCGAAGGCGACTGGGTTGATCACTCGGCCAAGCGCGTCGCCGGGCCGCAGAGCCTGTCGGGACGCGATGTATTGCGTGAGGTCTTGCACCAGCTCGGCTTTCGGTTGAAATAACACAACCTCACTCACGATCATTTCACGCTCCCGCTGCGCAATACCTTGTGCAGCGGGAGATATGTTATACTACACAAAGATTTAGATAGATTTGGTGAGATTCCTGACGCTTGCGAGCACAGTGTATAACTAACAGTGTAGAGGGTGGAGCGACGCACTCTTTAGAACTAAGAGTGTAGGTGTTTTGCGGTATACGTTCGGGTGCGATTTTAGTGACGATTTGAACGAACGTTAACAATTGGCGCTTGTGACGGCGTAGGCAGCCCCCTGTCAGTGCGAGGGGGCGAAGCCCCCGAAGCAATCGCCCGCTTTGGCGAGCGGAGTGCGGTTAGGCATGTTCCCCGTGCTCGCGGGGGGTTGCTGCGCTCCGCTCGCAATGACAAGTGAAGAGTGGATAAACGAACGATGAGCGACAAAGAACCGCCAACTTATCTTTCGTTATCGGCGGCCAGCCAATTGTTGGGGGTGCATGCCTCGACCTTGCGGCGGTGGGCCGATGAAGGGGCAGTGCCGGTGTACATCACTCCCGGTGGGCACCGCCGTTTTGCCCGCGCCGATATTCTGGCGCTGGCGGCGCGACGGCCTTTGCCGGCGCAATCGATCAGTAGCGTCCTAGCTAGCAAAGCCTTAGCGCAAACACGGAGCGAATTATCAAATCCTTCGACAGCGCCAGCGTGGATGATGACGATGAACGAGCATGAACGGCAAGAATGGCGGCGAGTCGGCCAGCAGTTGATGGGAGTGGTGTTGCGGTATGTAAGCTCACACGATGAGCATAGCCCATTGCTGGAAGAGGCACGGGCGATTGGCAGGAAATACGCCCGCCTTGCCCGCGCCACTGGCTTGCCTCTAACGGACGCGATTGCTGCTGCGCTCTTCTTTCGCGATTCGCTGGTCGAGGCGGCAATGGATCTCCCTGAGGAAGCCCACCTGCGTCCGGCTGAGAGCGCCCGGCTCTTGCGCCGGATCAGCCGGGTGGCGAATGAAGTGCAACTGGCAGTCGTTGCTGGTTATGAAGCAGAGGAGTGAACCGTGGATGCGAAAGAACAACGCTTGAATGTGCCACGCACCCTGAAACTGGGCACCTTTCACATCGGTTCATCGTTCATTGATCTGTTGACATCGGGTGTTTTGAATCGGGTGTTGATTACCGATTTAGCATTGGCTGCCACACCGGTCGCGCTATTATCGGCGCTACGCTACTTGTTAGCGCCGCTCAGCATCTGGGCCGGCTATCGCTCGGACTTGCGCCCGCCCGGCAAACTGCGCCGGCTGCCCTTTATTTGGGGCGGACGGTTGCCGATGCTGTTATCGTTACCGCTCTTGCCATTCGTGACCGGATTGTTGGCGGCTGATCCTGCATCAATCTTGGGGTGGGGGCTAGCACTCTTTGCATTTCTCGTCTACGGCATTGGCACTCTTATTTCGGGAGCGACCTACCTCAGCTTAGTACGCGATAGCGCGCCGCCGGCCCGCCGTGGGCAAGCGCTGGCGATTGTGCAAGTCTTTTTGGTGATCAGCTTCCCGGTGGCGGGAGTGATTTACGGACGCCTGATGCCAGTGTACGATCAAGCCAGTTTCTGGCGGTTGGTGCTAATCGGCATGACCGTCGCGTTTGCGTTCATTGCGTTTGCGCTGTGGCGGGCGGAACGTCCGGCGGAAGCGCCGGTGGACGCCGATCCAACCCCGCCGGAGCCATTCTTGCCGCTTTTGCGGCAGATGTGGTCGGATCAGCGGGCGCGCTGGTTCTTCCTCTTCCTTGCGCTGGGAGCCGTGAGCGCCTTCGCCCAAGACGCGGTGCTCGAACCATTCGGCGGCGATGTGTTTGGGTTGGATAACGGTCAGACTACGCGCTTCAATGCGTATTGGGGAGTTGGGGTAGTGATCAGCCTTTTGGGGACGGTCTACTTCACCCGCTACCGCGCCGCGCACGAGCAGACGAGCGTGGCAATGGTGGGATTGGCTTTCACGGCGCTACCGTTATTCTTACTTGGTATGATCGCGCTGACGAAATGGCAAACGTTGCTCATTCCAGTGCTGTTCATGTTTGGCTTGGGCTTCGGCGTTTACACGGTCGGCGCGGTGTCGTTGCTGGCCGCGATGACCACCGAACGGCACGCAGCAGCGTACCTTGGTCTCTGGTCAATGACGCAACTGCTCTTCCGCGGGCTCGGCATCTTTGCCGGCGGCGCGGTGCGCGATGTTGCGCTCTGGGCCAGCGGGTCGTATACTATCGCCTATGCGAGCGTGTTTATGCTCGAAGCAATTGGTCTGGTCGCATGCATCCTGATCTTGCAGCGGGTTGACGTGCCCGGTTTCGTGCGCGGCGAGAGCCGGCCACTAGGAGCGACGGCAACGCTGGCCGCTGCGGATGGGTAATTGAACCTGTCGATGGGTAGCGTGGGGCAGGTTTGAAACCGGCCCCACTGATGCCCGCCGCTAATGTACCAACACTATGCGCATTGCACACTTCTGGATGACCCTGTGCGCAGTGGTCTTGATCGGTTGCGGCAGCGCCGCCCCGCTCACCCCGACCCGTTCGCCCGTTGAAGTCCGGCAAACACAACTTGCTCTCCAAGGCTTGCCCACCGTGCCGCCGGCGCCAACCGAACTGGCCCGGCCTACGTCAACGCCACGGCCAGCGATCAATCTGGTGGAGTTGCTCAATCTGAGCGATGATGATCCGCGAGCGCTCGGCGATCCCAAGGCGCCGGTGCTCATGATCGAATTCACCGACTACGAATGTCCCTTCTGCGCCCGCTTTGTCAGCGAGACGCGTCCGCGCATTATCAGCGAGTTTGTCGAGACTGGGATCGTGCGCTTGGTGGTGCGCGACTTCCCGTTAAGATCGATCCACGCTTCGGCGGTCTTGGCGGCGAGCGTGACCCACTGCGCGGCAGCGCAAGATCGGTTCTGGCTAGTGTATGAGATGCTGTTCCAAACCCACGGGGTGGAGTGGGGCGGGGTGCCGAAGCGCGATCGGGCCACGTTGATTGAGCTGGCCGGCACCCTTGACGTTGACACAGCGCAGCTCACCGCTTGTCTTGATGACCCGGCGACCGAAGCGGCGGTGCTGGCCGAGCTGGAGGCAGCCTCGCGCTTGGGCATTAATTCAACGCCCAATTTCCTCGTTAATGGCCAATTGGTGCGGGGCGCGTTGCCGTTTGAGAGTTTTGCCAGTTTGATTCGACAGTTGGCCGGACGGTAGGGGCAGAGCGGCGCTCTGCCCCTACCGCGTTCGTTACCGTTCGCGCGCTACCCGCAACGCGCCGGCTAACGCCACGATCATCGCGCCTAACACGGCGAGCTGGCCGGCAATGTCAGGCAAGGTCGCGCCGCGTTGGACGATGGCAATCACCGGATCGACCATGTAGAAAGTCGGGAAGAACTGCGCAATCCACTGCGGGATCATCGGGAATAGCACGATCAGCGCTGGCGCGTAGAGCAGCAATCCCAACGCCTTGACGGTGGCGAACAGCGAGTTGATGTCGCTGACCAGCACGCCGAGCAGAATGCCGAACTCGGCGGACAACCCTGCGCCGAGGAAGAGCACCAGCAACACCAGCCAGATCTGGCTGCTCCATGCGCCATTGAGGGCCAGCACCAGCAGCGCCATCACCGTGCTCAGCGCCACGCCGAGCACCCCCTTGGCGACATAGATCTCGGCGCGGGTCGCCGGCGTCACCAGCAGCGCATTCAAGGTGCGGTGCTGCTTCTCGCTGACCAGTGATGAGGCCGGCAGCATCAACGCGCCGAACACCACTGTCATCAAGACCAGCAGCGGCAACAAGCGCTGCTGCCACGTGAGATCATTGTTCGCGCCGAGCATCGTGGTCGCGATCGTGACCGGAGGTTCGTGACCGGCCAGCTCGCGCAACCAATCGGCAATGGCGGTACCGATCAAGACTCGATCGCGCAGCAAACTCTCACCCCACACATACACGGTCAGGCTGCCGCTTTGCCCGCTTAACACGCGCTGATCAAAATCGGCTGACACCAGTAATCCCACATCCACCGCCCCATTCGCCGTCGCGTCGCGCAACTCGGCCTCGTTCGCGTAGCGACGGACGATCAGGCCCGGCATCGCTTCGGCCAGTTGGGTCAGGCGAGAAGTGCCGGGATCGACGATCCCTAGCCGCGGCTTACCGCTAAAGAACGTACCAAAGATCAAGCCCAACGCCAAACTCAGGCCAAGCGGCACCACAATGGTAAAGATAAAGATAAAGTTTTTTGGCCCCTGCACCGCCTCGCGGTAGAGCAGGGCAAGGATACGGCGCAGACTCATGCGAACCTCCGTTGCAAAATGGCCATGCCCAGCGCCAGCAGGAGTAGAGCCGAAGCGGCGAGTGGCAGCAGATTGCCGCCCACCTCGGCCCAGCTTGCGCCAAAATTGAGCGAGCGGTAGATCGTATCAACCAGATAGTGGGTGGGGATAAGCCGCACCCAATCGGCGGCCAAACCGGGGATCAGGACGGTAAAGGTGGGCAGGGCCATAATCAACAGCGCCAGCATACCCCACCCCATCACCGACATCAGATCGCGGCCAAGCGACGCGATCAAAAACGCGACGCCGGTCATTAACACCGATCCGATCAGCAACGCGGTCAGATTGAGGAATGCCGCCTGCGCCAGCCCACCGGTGACGGCGAGCAGTATTACCGCCTGCACAAAGGCAAAGAGCGAACCGAACAGACTCTTGGCGACAAACAGACCACGCATCGTTAGGGGCGTCACCAACAGCGCCCGGATCGTCCCCTGCGCTACTTCGGCAGCGATCAGACTAGCCAAACCAAGGCACTCAACCATCAGCACCAGCACTGCAAAGAGCGGCAGCATGCGCTGGCGAGGCGCGATCTGCGCGCCGGCCAGATCGGGGCCAAGAATCACCTCGCTGATCGTGACCGGCAACGCTTGGCCGGTGAGGTTGAAACTCAACTCGCGGGCAGCCGCTTCGTAAACGCTGACAAAATCAGGCGTCACTTCTGGGGCCAACAACAACTCTACCGTTGGACGGGCGCCTTGGCGAAGTTGGTCAAACAGATCGGGCGGAAAGGCAAACCCGACCGTCACCTCGCCGGCAGCCACAGCGGCGCGCAGATCGGCGGCGGAAGCGAACTGCTTCACCACCACCGCATCGTCAGCGAGCGCCTCGGCCAGCGCCGGCGGCATTTCGGGGATGACCAACCCCACCTGCAGGGTCTCATCAACCGTGGCCGGCAACAGGAAATAGATGACGGCATACGCCACTAAACCGAGCACCGTCACCAAGGCAAACAAGCGATTGGCGAAATAGAGCCGGGCATCTTTCTGGATCAAGGCCCAGATCGCAGCAGCATTCATAGGTGGATCCTATCGCTAGGCGATTGCTGCGGGCGCGTTGCACCCGCGCAATGACACGATGGTTAAGCCAAACCGCGACCGGTCAGACGAATAAAAATATCTTCCAGTGTTGCCTCTTCGCTATGGAGCGTCACCACCTGTTGATGGGCGAGCAGATCGGCGATTTCAGCCGGCGTTTCGGGCCGGTCGAGAATAATCTCGCGGGTGAGCAACTTCCCATCGGAACCGACCACCTCGGCACGCACCATGCGCTTGCCGTACTGCTGCTTGAGATGATGCGGCGTATCGAGGGCCACAATCTTGCCGCTATTGATAAAGGCGACCCGATTGCACAGGCGGTCAGCCTCGTACATATCGTGAGTGGTGAGAAAAATCGTCGCACCGCGCTGCTGCTCTTCGAGAATAACGCGCCGGATCGCCTCGGCAGAGGTCGGGTCAAGCCCCTCGGTCGGCTCATCGAGAAAGAGAATATCGGGCCGATTGACCAGCGCGCGGGCAATCATCAGCCGCTGCTTCATGCCTTTGGAATAGCGCCCGACCAGATCGGCGCCGCGCCCATCGAGACCGACCCGGCGCAGCAAGGCGTTGACATCAACAGCGCGCACGCCAAACAGCTTGGCGAACAGGCTCAGATTATCAACGCCGCTCAACTCCTCGTAGAGATTAGGCTGCTCGAAACAGACGCCAATGCGGGCCTGCACCTGCTTGGGATGGCGAGCCACATCAATCCCCAGCAGCAACGCCCGCCCGCTCGCCGGACGGAGCTGGCCGGTCAGCATCTTGACCGTTGTGGACTTGCCGGCGCCATTCGGGCCAAGAAAACCAAGAATCTCGCCGGGGGCGACGGTAAAGCTGATGTGATCGACCGCGAGCAGATCGCCGTAGCGATAGGTCAACTCTTCAGCGACAATAGCAGGTTCAGGCATGACGACCTCGCGCAAGATAAGAACCGCCGGTGTGACACCGACGGCCCGTGCGGTTACGCAATCATTATAATTCTGTTGCGGCAGACTGCAAGATGAGGTCAGGCAGTTTTGGGTGCAACTGTCGCAACCAAGACGCTAAGGGGGCAAAGGCGCAAAGACTCTACACGCAAAGCCACGAAGATCGCAGAGGGCGCAAAGGGTTTCTAAAGGGAAGAACTAACCTCAGCGCGGGGGTAAGTTTTTTACCGCAGAGGACGCAGAGGGCGCGGAAGGGGAAGCGGATGCGGGTCCAGCGGTACAGCACCGCGTATCGTCCGGTTTAGCCGGGCCACCATTACGAAGCACGCCGTGCGGGCTATTAGCCCTCACCCGCTACCCCTCACTCACTACCGCGAGAGAAGGGAGCGTGAAGCTGAGCGTTGAAGCATCGCACAGCGATCAACTGAACCAAGCGGACATCCGTATTGCGCGGGAACCAACAACAGGCAAGAACGCCCTAGCACTCGGGTTCGGCGCGGCGTACGATCGAACCATTCAAGCGCCTGCCGTATCATCTGGCGCGTGTGCGAAAGGAGCATCACAGGCGACGACGCAAACCTACCGCAAACGTCGGAATAAACAGCATCATGATTGGCTCCATCCTTAACATGCGGCATTATTGGCATTATTGGCGCACGCATGAGCGCCACAGCAAGCAACAGCAGCCAACCCACCGCGCGGCCATTGCCAACAATGGTTAACACCCAAGCAGCAGCTCAGCCAGCGGTTGCCACGTCAACCTCAGTGCCCACACCACCCACAGCCACACCAATCCCGGCGCTTGCATCACCCACTGCCGCGCAGCCATCGTCATCACCGCAACCATTAGAAGTTTCAGACCCCTTCAGAGCGGGGCTTTT
>FMSI01087217.1_pt1 | contig 11200 bp, 8 predicted proteins | sample 1504471 | NCBI WGS metagenome assembly FMSI01 (sample SAMEA4475357, study PRJEB15587) | soil metagenome | biome: Soil; feature: Field | place: India | collected 2015-03-11 | depth 0 m
ACTGGAGCTGACTTGGCCAATATGGTAAATGAAGCAGCGATTTTAGCGGCTCGCAATGGAAAAAAGCTGATTGGAATGAAAGAAATGGAAGAGGGCGTAGAAAGAATTGTAGCTGGACCGGAGAAAAAGACCAAGGTTATCAGCGAGAAAGAAAAAGCCATTATTGCCTATCACGAGATTGGACATGCTTTAGTGGCTCACATGCTTCCTGAAGCTAACCCTGTTCATAAAATTTCAATTATCCCTCGTGGTCGGGCTTTGGGTTATACTCTTACTCTGCCCATTGAAGACCGCTATCTGGTTACTCGCTCAGAGCTCATGGACCAGCTAACAGTTTTACTTGGCGGTAGAGTGGCAGAAGAGTTAGTTTTCAAAGATGTTACCACTGGCGACCAGGACGACTTAGAAAAAGCTACTAAAATAGCCCGAAAAATGGTTTGTGAGTACGGAATGAGTGACAAATTAGGTCCGATAACCTTGGGCCAGAAACAAGATCAGGTTTTTCTGGGGCGCGATTTCAGCCGGGAGCCAGATTATAGTCAGGAAATAGCTTTTGAGATTGACAAAGAAGTTAGGAGAATAGTTGATGAATGTTACGCACGCGCTGAGAAAATATTAGTTGATAATCGCGAGCGCCTTGACTTAATTGCTCGTTACTTGATTGACCGCGAGTCTCTTGATGGTCAGGAACTTGAAGAGCTTTTGGAGAAAGGTTATCTGGAAGAAAAAGAGGTTGCCGAGGAGCCGCCAGCTGAAGTTGGAAAAGAAACTCCTTCTGAAGTCAAGCCCGGTTTAAAGCCAGTACCTGGCGGTCTGCGTCCAGTAGAGGGGTAATGAGGTTATAATATATTGGACCTAAGAAAGATTGAGGACGGCGTTAAACTTATCTTAGAGGGTTTAGGAGAGGATTTAAACCGGGAAGGGATAAAGGAAACACCTAAAAGGGTGGCTCATCTTTACCAGGAAGTATTTTCTGGCTTACAACAGGACCCTTCTGAGTTAATAGTAACCGCTTTTTCCGAGAACCACGATGAGATGATTTTAGTTAAAGACATTCCTCTTTATTCTGTTTGCGAGCATCATTTAATGCCTTTCTTGGGTAAAGCCCATGTTGCTTATATCCCAGGAAAAGAAGGGAAAATTGTTGGAATATCAAAACTGGCTCGGGTAGTCGATGTTTTTTCTAAGAGATTGCAGGTCCAAGAAAGACTGACTACCCAAATTGCTGATACTTTGGTTAAAAAGCTTTCTCCTCGCGGAGTGCTGGTTGTAGTCGAGGCTGAACATCTTTGTATGAGTATGCGGGGGGTTAAAAAACCGGGAGCTCTAACCGTTACTTCGGCAGTCAGGGGAATTTTTAAGACCAATTCAGCTACTCGGTCTGAAGCTCTTGCTTTGATTCGATACAATAAGTGAAGATTATTTTATTAGCTGTTTTTTTATTTCTTAAAATTCATCAGTATAGTAAGAACACTTTTTTGGGAGGTGTAAGTGGAAAAAGATAAGTCGCGCCTGTTGTTTTCCGAAGCCCAAAAGTACATTCCTGGGGGAGTTAATAGCCCGGTCAGAGCTTTTAAAGGTGTTGGGGGTGAACCTTTATTTATTAAGCAAGGGAAAGGCTCAAAGATATTTGATGCTGATGGTAATTCTTTTGTTGATTATGTCCTTTCCTGGGGGCCGTTAATTTTAGGGCACGCTCATCCTGAAGTTTTGCGGAGCGTCAAGGAAACAATTGAAGCAGGGATGAGCTTTGGTGCTCCAACCGAGCTCGAAGTTGAGTTAGCAAAGATGGTGGTTGAAGCAGTCCCGTCAGTTGAGATGGTGAGGGTGGTAAGTTCAGGGACGGAAGCAGTAATGAGCGCTATTCGGCTGGCTCGCGGCTTTACCGGTCGGGATAAAATCATTAAGTTTGAAGGTTGCTATCACGGGCACTCAGACAGTTTGCTTATAAAAGCTGGCTCGGGCGTTTTGACTTTGGGTATACCGGGTACGCCGGGAGTTACTCAAGGAACAGCTCAAGATACGATATTGCTTCCTTATAATAATTTAGATGCGGTAAAGGAAGTTTTTGAAAATCACCCTGAGGGTGTTGCAGCGGTAATTGTTGAACCTGTTGCTGGCAATATGGGAGTTGTTCTTCCTCAGCCGGGTTTTCTTGAAGGCTTGCGTGAGCTGACTTCACAATATGGGGCAGTTTTAATTTTTGATGAGGTGATTACTGGGTTTCGTTTAAGTTATGGAGGAGCGCAAGAGCTGTACGGAGTTCAACCGGACTTAACTACTCTGGGAAAAATACTTGGCGGCGGAATGCCTGTTGGCGCTTTTGGTGGGAAAAAAGAAATTATGGAGAAGATTGCTCCCACGGGGCCGGTTTATCAGGCAGGGACGCTTTCTGGCAATCCAGTAGCTATGGCAGCGGGTATTGCTACATTGAAGGTTTTGCAAAAACCTGGTTTTTACTTTACTCTCGAAGAGAAAGCAAAGAGGTTGCGAGAGGGGATGTCTTCTATTTTGAAAGAACTTGATTTGAACTACGCTATCAATGCTTGTGGATCGATGATGTGCCTTTTCTTTACTGAGCGAGAGGTAACTGATTTCCAATCAGCCTCGACTTCAAAAACTGAGCTTTACTCAAAGTACTTCTGGAAGATGTTGGAAAGGGGCGTTTATTTAGCGCCTTCTCAGTTTGAAGCAGCTTTTCTCTCTATTGCGCATACAACCGAAGATATTGATTTCACCTTGGAAGCAGCGGAAAAAAGCTTAAAAGAGGTGAAAAAGGAAATTGGAAGTTGATTTGAGAGAAAAATCGGGTTTGCCAATCACTTTAGACCTGGAGAATATCAAAGTTATATTTAATCCGCCATTGAGCGAAGTTAAGCCTGATATTAGAACTGTTATTGATGCTCAGTCATATCTTTACGAAAAGGGCTTATCAGAGCCAAAAGAGCTTTATTATATGTATCGGGGCATTGCTTTGCCTGAGCATGATTTAATCTGGAAAAAAAACAATTTGCGCTATGACATAACCCTTTTGCGGCCAGACCCATTAGGGAAGGAATTCAATAAGACAGTTGGTCATTATCACCCTTTGGTTTCTGGCACTGAGCTGACTTATCCGGAGATTTATGAGGTTTTATATGGTGAAGCTTATTATCTACTTCAAAAAGTGAGCTTTTTAAATGGTAAGCAGTACCTGGAAAGAGCGGTGGTGGTCATTGCTCAACCCGGCGAGAAAGTCATTATTCCTCCTGGTTGGGGTCATATCACCATCAACCCTGACGAGGAAGAGCCTCTTTTAATGGCTAATATTACCGCTGATGGTTTTACCAGTATTTATGAGCCAATGAAGGAAGCTAATGGAGGAGCTTTTTTTCTTCTAACCGATGGGTATTGGGAAGAAAATGGACGCTACGAAGGTTCGGACAGGTTTAAAATGGATATGATTCGTGCACCATCGCTTGACCAGGAAGGAATTTTTCTGTCTTTACCGCTTTATTCTTTGGCTGTAAAATCACCGCAAACTTTTAAATTTTTAAATGAGCCCCAAGAATTCACAGCTTGGTGGGAAAAGTTCTATTAAAGGGAGGCTGAAGATGGAAGAAAAAGCTCTTGCTTATCTAAGGTTTATGATAAAAAAGTTCTATGTTGCTTTAATTATTACGTTGCTTTTTGGTTTTGCTGGCTGGTATTATGGTCAGAAAACTCCGCTAAGGTATGAAACACAAGCTTATGTTACTGTAACCCAGCTTTCCTACACCTTACTTCCTTCCCCAGCCGGGCAACTTCAAAATCTTAATATTGCTCAAGTTAATACTCCAGCTCTGGCTATGTTGGTTAAGAACCCAATTATTGCTAAAAAAGTAATTAATAAGTTAGGTGAAAAACTTGATAACGAGCAAAGAAACCCGGATAAACTTTTGACTCAAATAGAAGGAGATATCCCTCGGGGCACAGTTGGTTTAATTGAGATTAGTGTTTCTGATAACCAGCCGGAGCGAGCCCAAACATTAGCTAACGCTTGGGCCGAAACTTATGTTGAACATTTGAATAGCATCTACAAGGGAGAGAGAAGCGAGCTTTTAGAAGTGAAAGTGACTAATCCAGCTTATCGACCACTGAAACCTGTTGGTCCTTCAGCTTCTTTTTTGGCTATTCTGGGTCTAATAGCTGGCGCTTTCATCTCTCTGTTTTTTCTTTTAGTCTGGGCAGCAGCTTCGGATCTCTGGGCTTTGATTGTTCAGCCTGAGATGCCTAAGAAGAAAGGGAGAAGTAAATAGACTGTGCCTGAAGTTTTAATTACCGGGGGAGCCGGATTTATTGGTTCACATTTAGCAGAAGAGCTTTTACACAAAGGATATAAGGTCAGGGTTTTAGACAATTTTTTGACCGGCAAACCAGAGAATTTATCTCACTTAAAAACTGATTCTTTGGAAGTTATTGAAGGTGATGTTCGAGATAAAAATCTCGTTAGTAAAGCGGTTAAGGGAGTTGATTTTGTTTTTCATTTGGCTGCCCTGACTTCAGTTCCATTTTCTTTTAAAAACCCATTACTTTGTGAAGAAATCAATGTTTTAGGAAGTCTAAATGTGGTTGAAGCGGCTCTTGAAGCAAGAGTTCAAAAACTTATTTTTTCCAGCTCGAGCGCGGTTTATGGTGATGTTCAGAGCTTGCCAGTATTGGAAGAAGAAAGGCTAAACCCGCTTTCGCCTTATGCTTCAAGTAAATTTTCAGTAGAAAAACATCTTGAAGTTAATAAAGACAAGCTTAAATCAGTTGTTTTGCGTCTTTTTAATTTGTATGGCTTAAGGCAAGACCCAAATTCAGAATATGCAGCGGCTATTCCTCGCTTTATCGAAAGGATAAAAAGAGGAGAAAACATAGTTATTTACGGTGACGGCGAGCAAACGCGAGACTTTCTTTACATAAAAGATGGAGTAAAAGTTTTTTGGTTGGCGGCCATTAAAGAGCTCCCCAGTGCTACGGTGATGAATATTGGGAGCGGTGAAAGAGTGAGCATTAATCAGCTGGCTGAAACTTTAAAAACAATATCGGGAAAAGAGCTAAAAATAAGTTATGCTCCACCAAGGCCAGGAGATATAAAACATTCACAGGCTGATATAACTCGGGCTAAGAAACTTTTAGGCTTTCAACCTCAGTGGAGTTTGCAGGCTGGTTTAAGGGAAGTTTTTCAAAGCTGGGCTTAATGTTTTTTAAATTTTTTTGCCATCTCTATTAAACCCATAGCAACAAACGCAAGTAAAACAAGTGACGATAATAATATGGTTATCTTTACTTCGCCAAGCGAATAGACAAACTCTACTTGACTTTCTCCTTCAGGGATTGGGACTGCTTTCAAGAAATAATTAGCCTTGTAAATTGGGGCTTTTTTGCCATTCACTCTTGCTTTCCAGTTGGGATAGTAAGTGTCGCTAAGCACAAGGAAACAGTTGGCTGAAGCTTTGGTTTTTATTTTTATGCAAAAAGGTTGGTATTTTTCTATTTTTGCCCAGCCTGAAAGTTTTTTTTGCGATTTTTTAAAGCCTGATGGTTTTTCTTCCAAAAGAACTTCTTTTAGCGGCTCAAAATCTTTGTCAGTTATCTGCTGAAGAATTTTCTTAGCAGGTAAGATCTTGTAATTAGAAACCAAAAAGGCACGAGGCAGAAAAAACTTGTTTTTGTAAATATAAGTGTGATCTTTTTTGTTTGTTTTATAGACTTCGTCGTAGTAAGGAGATTTTAGAGGAAAAGGTGAGACAAGGTATTTTACATTTAACATACCAAGAGTTTTAGCAAAATTTCCTAACCTCTTTAGTTTATTTTCTTCCGGTAGCAATTCATTTTTTAACTCGATAAGGTTTAGTAAGTTTTCCTGTCTTTTTATCCACATGGCTTCAACTCCTTGAATAGTTGGGATGCCGTATCTCAAAGGGAAGTTAGCCAGTAAGTTTTCCGAAACAAATTTGTATGTTTTTTCAGGGTTTCGCGTTCTTTGTTCTTCCTCATGCAACAATCCAAATTTTAACCGAGCGGGCCAAGAGTAAATGCGATAAAGGTAACGGTCTTTTTTTAAGAAATTAACTACTTCAGGTTTTTGTTGAAAGTTTTCGGTTTTTACTCCCGGCAAGAATTGGTGCCAGGAGATTACAAAAAACATTTCTATTAAAAGTAGAAGAATAACGATTTTTGGGAACAAATCACTTTTGAGTGCTCCTTTTTTAATTGTATATAGCAAGAGCAAAAGAAACATTGAGGAAAGCAAAGGAATTAAAGTTACAGAACTTAACGGGGATAAGCGAACCTTAAAGCTCTGGTAAATAAAGTCGAACTTAGCGTAATAATAGCTTAGAGGGTAGAGATGGGGAGGCTTTCCATAGATTTTTTCTTTTACCATTTTGTGCATTAAAGGTGTTAGCTTTGGCTCTAAGAAGTTTAAAGTGAGGCTCGCGATAAAAGCTAGGAAAAACAGAATCAAAACAAATGCTAAGTAAAGTTTCAGTTTTTGCACTTGGTCTTCATTGGTCTTAGAAGCCAGAAAGAGTTCAGAAAAACCATAAGCTGTTAAGACCGAAGCAGCGAAAATTGCTAAAGTTAAAAACTGCTCAGGGACCCGAAAAAGATTAAAGCCGGGAAGAGAGCCAAGGAAGTAATAAATTAACCCGTATTTTCCCAGGGAACATAAAATTGAAAAAAGCCAAAGAAAAGAAAAAAATCGGACTTGCCATTTTGATTTAAACAAGCCAAATACAGCAAAAAGTAAAAGGGCAAATGACGGAATGCCGAAGTAAAAAATATCTTTTCCAATGATAACAGGGATGCCCTTAAATAATGCCGGCAAGAGAAAACTGGCTAAACTTAGTGGGGAAAGAGAGTTTTCCAAAGCTTGAGCTAAAAATCCAGTCGAGCGAGGAGTAAAAGGCAAAAGTTTAAAAGTTAGCAAAATTTGAGGAGAGGCAAAAAGTAAGCCAAACAAAACGATGAAGAGAAAATAAAGAAAAATTGGGTAATCCTTATTTTGAAAAAAACGATATAGAATGAGAAGAAAAACTCCCAAAAGAGAAAGAAAACTTGCTTGAGGGTAGCCTGCTAAAAGTTGCAAGCCCAGAATTAAGCCCGCCAAGCTTAAGTTATAAAAATTTCTTTTCTCATATGCTTTTTCAAAAGAAAGAAAAAAAAGAGGCAACCAAGCTGTGGCTGCCATAATAGATAGATTATCGGTTAAACTGAGCAAATAAAGACTTCCGCTAAAAGATATGACTCCAAAAAGAGAAGCTAAGGAAGGAAGTTTTAAGTGTTTTAGAAAATAGTAGAGCCCCAAAGAGGCTAAAAGTAAGTGAAATAGAATTGAGTAGTTGAGGGCAGCAAAAGAAGGAAAAATTGAGAAAAAAAACCAGTCTACTGGATAAAAGGCAGCTACTGCTGGGTCGGAAGCTAGTGGAAAACCAGAGCTGATGGTTGGAGTCCAGAAAGGTAAACTTTTGTGGGTTTTAAGAAAATTGATAAATTCCTGACGGTAAGCCAAAATATGAAGTGAGTTATCGCCCCCACCCCAACCGATTACTTTTTGAAGAGTTATTTCTTTCCAAAAAATCAAAAAAAGAAATAAAACTATTACCGCTAAACCTACTAAATTTTCTCTTCTTTTAGCTTTGATTTCTTTTTTTTCCATGTTTACCTTTAAATATAAAATACTCCCAAAGAATTATTGCCAGGGCTACAATTAAGCTGAGTAGAGAAATAATTGCTCCAATTTTAGGCCAAGTTGGCTGAAACCTTAAATCTATTAAGTTATTTCCTGGTTTTAGGGGAACGGCTTGAAAGGCGTAGTTAGCACGGTAAATGGTTGTTTCTTTACCATTTACTTTTGCTTGCCAGCCAGGGTAAAAGCTTTGTGAGATAAACAAAAAACCATTCCCATCAAGATAAGCTTTTAGTTTAATTTGGGTTTCCGTGTATTTGATTATCTTGAGTTTTCCCTTTTTGAAAGGTTGGTAGTTTTTTGCTTTTAAGTCTTCTTCAAGAAAAACAACTTCTTGAGGTTGAAAATCTAAAGAAGTGATTTTTTTAAATATAGCATTTTTGTTAGTTGATTGGTAATTAGAAACAAGAAAAAAGCGGGGCATCCATAACCTATTTCGATAAACTTTTACTTCGTTGCCAAGATAAATTTTTTCGAGATTTTCAGAGTTTAAAGTATTTTTTGTCAGGATATACTTAACATTTAACCAGCCCAGTAGTTTAAGGTAGCGCTGGCTGAGTAAGTTTAGCCGCTTTTCATCAGAAAGGTTACCTTCCATTTCCCAAAGGTTAATCAAGCGGGAAATCCGAAAAGGATACAGCCCTGTGTAACCATTTACACTGTCCTGACTGACTAAAATGTTGAAGTTGGGCTGGAGAGTTTCTCTAACAAAATTAAAAGGCAAAAGATAGTCTCCTTTATTAGAAGCTTCAGCTAGCTGACTTTCGCGGTATTCCCAATGGGGGTAAGAATAAATCCTATATAAACTTTTATCTTTTTCTAACGTCTGGCAGGCGAAAGGTTTTTTTATAAATGTTTTTCTATCCATTGAAGGGATTAGGCCTCCTTGAATAAAGAAAAATAAAACATCAACTAAAAGGAGGCTTAAAGCAAGCTTAACAAACAAATCTTTTTTAAGTTTTTCTTTTATTTTTAGCCAGAAGAGAAGAAAAACTGAGAATATAAAAATTACGGGAACAAAAATACGCGGGTTAGCTGGGCTTAAGGTCGAGAGTATCTGGTTGTAAAATCTTTCCAGCCGTTGGTAGTAATGGTCTAAAGGGTAAGGATGGTCAGGTTGACCGTAAAACTTCGACTCCACATACCTTTTTCCATAGTTAATGAGTTGCGGGCGGGCAATGGAAAGGAGGAGACTTGAAGCAAGAAGAAGGGATATAGCTATAAGGACGCAAATCGTAGAAACTTTGAGGATTTTTTTAGCTTGTTTTGAGTTTTCTTTTTCTTGCAAGAAATTAAAACCAAAACCTGCGAGAATAGATAGGGAGAACTGAGCCAGTAAAAAAAACCGCGAGGGGGCTCGAAAAGTAATAAATCCGGGCAAGTAATAAATTAAACGATAAAAAGGGTTAAAGTAACCGAGGGCTAAAAAAATGGCTAAAGCGGTTAAAGCCCAAAGAGCTTTAGCTTGCTTGTCATTTCTTTTCAAAAAAGAAAAGAAAATAAGGATAAAAGGCAAAATTCCGAGGTAGTTTAAGCCAGCAACTCCGATTTGAGAGGGCAGGCCTTTAAAGAGGTAAGGGAAAAGGAAAGTTAAGATGTTAGTTGGAGACCAGGAGCCTTCTGTTGCTTTGGCATAGGTTAAACCGGCTTGGCGAGCAGAAAAGTTAGTCAGCTCGTAAGTTGGAAGGATTTGAATAGCAGCAAAGCCAAAAGCGAAAAGCAAAAAAACCAGGAAAAAACCGTGGAGCTTAATTTTGTCTTTTTCCGCTTGGTTTTTATTTTGGGAGAAACGGAAAAAGTAGTAAAAAAAAGCTCCAACCATAGTGATAAAAGCCATTTGGGGAAAGCCAGCCAATATTTGAAAAGCTAAAAAAAGGCTTGCAAAAACAGAAAAGGTTAGTCGTTTTTTTTGAAGGCTTAGCTCCAGAAAGTAAAAGACAGCTGGTAGCCAAACTGAGGAGTGGATGACTGTTGAGTTTCCTAAATAGGTTGGCAAGAAGCCTAAAAGTGAAAAGGCGGCAGCCGAAAAAAAAGCAGGAGTCTCGTTTAACCCTACTAAGCGAGCAAAAAGATAAGTAAAAAATGCCGCAACAATAAACTCGAGAACAATAAGATAGCTAAAAGCTATTTCAGTTGGCAGGATCTTAAATAGAAGCCAGTTTATGGGGTAAGCAACAGCAAAGTGAGGTTCGGCAAATGCAGGAAATCCACAAAAAATCTTGTTTGTCCAGAAAACTTTTCCGTTAGCAAGTAGCTGTCGAAGGGGATGTAGAATCAGTGTTCCGTCGTCAATTCCGTAGGAAAAAACCGATTTTCCTAATAGACTTCTACCAAATAGAATTAAAAGAAGAGCAATATAAATCAGTAGGAAATTCAAGGAAGTCGAGAACTTGGTTGTTTTCTCTTTTTCCTTAACTTTAGCCAATTTTTTTTCCAATTATGATAAGTGAAAGACCAACTGGTGGTGGAACAAGCTTTTCTAAACGGCTCAAAATTGGAACCAACTGGTCAATCAAGTGAATTTCTGTTTTTGGAAGCTGTTTTCGCTTAAGGATTCGGCTATAAAAAATCCATCCTGCTAAGCTCAAAACATTCATATGAAAACTTTTTATAATTTCAAAAGAGGCTTTTTTTAGTTTTTCTTCCAGCTCCCTTTTTTGATAGCGACGAAAATGCCCCATTTCTTTATCTAAAGAACCGTAAGCTATAGGGCAAGCTGGAACCAACAAATTTAAGTAGCCATTTTTCTTCAAGAGCTGATTCATATTTTTTAAGGCAATAAGGTCATTTTCGATGTGCTCTAAAACATTTAAGCAAACTATGCAATCAAAGCTACCTTCTTTAAGGAATGCTGGAATAGGAGAACTTACATCCCAGATGAAAGCCTGAAAATTATTCTGGTTTTTAAACTTTTCTTTAACTTCTTGAACATATTTTTGAGAGATATCAATGGCAGTAAGATTGCCCACCTTTACCAGGTATTGAGAAATGTTTCCAATACCACAACCTATCTCCAGGTTGTTTTCTCCTAAGTAAGGTTCAATATTTTGGAATATCCACTGGTTGTAGAAGTTTACTTCTGACATCAATTTAAGAGAAAGATCAACTGTGTCCAATTAACCTCCTTAAGTTAGGTTTGGCAATAAACAGTAAAAAGGCTCGATTTGTAAAGATCGAGAGAACAAACTTGAATCGAGTGGTTTAGTGTATTTCTCTTACTCAAATTCCCAGCTATATTTTAAATATTTACTCCTTGCTTCTCAATGGCTTATTTCCGTTTTTTTCATGTCATTGCGAGCCTGACATCCTCCGTTTTTTGTTATGGCTAGCTGCATAAAGCGAAGACCCGGCAATTTCTGAGATTGCTTTGTCGCTTTCCTGCTTTCATCTGCGGCGGGCAAGCGCAATGACACTTTTAATATCCCCCTTACAAATAAGGGTGAAATATTAGACTCCTCCCTTTTTTAAAGTTAAATAACTTACTCCTCCCTTTTTTAAAAGGGA
>FMSI01053144.1_pt1 | contig 11198 bp, 8 predicted proteins | sample 1504471 | NCBI WGS metagenome assembly FMSI01 (sample SAMEA4475357, study PRJEB15587) | soil metagenome | biome: Soil; feature: Field | place: India | collected 2015-03-11 | depth 0 m
ATATATATACATTTCCTTTTTTACATTTCCTTATTCTTTCAATTATAACACCTCTTAAGATATTTAACCCCCAAATAAAATTTATTTGGCTTGGCAATTCGATTTAGTTAATCTGATTTCCCAATAATCTTACCGGTATTATCAATATAGCACCATTTTTTATCAATTCTTACTCTGGCTAATCCGTGAACAAAATTTTCAGCTCGATCATAGATTGCTTTGATTACAATCTTGGTGTTTTGGTCAATGTATCCGTAATTTTTACCTATCTTCACTACTGCCAGTCCTAAAGCAAAATCATCTACCCAATCATATTGAGGTTTATTGTTTTTCATTCTCGTAATTTTTATTGGGACTTGCTAACCGTGCAGGAATAATTTCTTTTAGCCGAGCGTAGGCTAATAAAACCTTATCATTTTTACCACCGCCTTCGGCTAAATCCGGTCTACCGCCACCACCGCCTTCCATTAATTTACCAACTTCACGAGCAATATCATTTGCCGGCAATTGGGTTTTAAGATTATCGCTAACAAAAATAATATATCGGATTCGCTCAACATCTTTAGAACCGGCAACCAGAAAACCACATATATTTTCTTTTGCGACCTGACGGATTTTGTCCGCGACAAGTCTTAAGTCAGCAACATCAAGATAATCAAAGTACTTAAAAATCAATTTAATTTCCGCAATCATCTCCGCGCTTTTCAGCAATTCATCGATTTCCGCATCAATTACTTTACGGGTCAGCCGGGCAATTTGTCGTTCTAATTCTTTCTGATGGGCAAAAATACTTTCAATCTTATTTATCAACAGATTAGGTCCTGTTTCTAATTTCTGATTCAGCTCATTTAGAATTTGCCGTTCGGCCTTTATTGCCTGAAAAGCCAATTTACCGACTAAGGCTTCAATTCTTCTTATTCCCGCAGCAATGCTAGTTTCTGAAATAATTTTAAAGATTCCAATCTCGCCGGTTCTTCTCAGGTGAGTTCCGCCACAAAACTCGCAAGAGAAATCGCCAATTTTTAAGACATTAACTCGCTTACCATAAGTTTCGCCAAAGAACGCTAATGCACCCATTGCTTTGGCTTCATTAATTGGAATATTTTTCAAGTGGTCTATTTTAATGTCTTTAATAATGTTGGCAAAGACCAGTTCTTCAACTTTTTGAATCTGCTCTGGAGTTAAAGATAACGGTGCGGTAAAATCAAATCTTAATCTTCCTGGTTCTACTAATGAGCCTTCTTGTTTTACCGATTCGCCCATAATTTTTCTGAGGGCCGCATGTAAAAGATGGGTTGCAGTATGAGCGCGTTCAATCTCACGTCTTCGTTCCACATCAATCATTGCGCGCACCGAAATTGGTGATTCAATAAAAACACCTTCTTGTAGTTCACCTTTAACCAATTTGGCTTCACACCAGCGATGCTGATTCTTATAATAGCAATCAATTACTTCTAATACAAAATCTTTGCCGATAATTCTACCGGTATCGCCAACTTGTCCACCGGCTTCAGCATAAAACGGCGGGTCTTGAAGTAAGATTTCCCAAATCTCCTCGGAAAGTTTTTGGGCAACAAGTAAATGCGTGTCTTTGGTATCGCATTCGTAACCACAAAAATCTTTAACCTGCATCGATAGGGCTTTTTCCATGGCATCCGAAATTGACATTTTAAGGTCAATGACAACTTTGCGTGAACGCTCCTTTTGCAATTCCATCTCTTTTGCATAACCTTCTAAATCCAAAGTATAGCCACTCTCATTAGCCAATTCTTGCGTCAGTTCTACTGGTAGACCATATGTGTCATGAAGTTTGAAGATTTCGGTGCCAGGAATTCTTTTATCCGTTTGGTATTGGTCGGCTAATTCCTGCCAGCGAAGCAGTCCGGTAGAGATTGTTTTTAAGAATCGTTCTTCTTCCGCCTTAATAATAAGTGCGATGGTCTGGCGTTTGTGAACATATTCTGGATACCATTGCCGCATCTGTTCAATGATTTCACCACTTAACTGATATAAGAATGGTTCTTCAATACCAATTTTATAAGCAAAGAGTAACGCTCGACGCAAAATACTTCTTAGCATATAACCTCGGCCTTCATTAGAAGGAATTGCGCCATCGCCTAAAGCAAATGTTAATGCCCGCGCATGGTCCGCACAAGCATAATAAACGACTCGGTTTTCATCATTAAGAGGTTGATTTAGAATTTTAACTAAGGATTTAATAATGGGCATAAATAAATCGGTCTCAAAAATAGATTTCTTTTCTTGGGAAACCATACACAATCGTTCCATACCCATTCCGGTATCAATTCCCCGATTTTTTAATGGTAATAATGTACCATCCAATTGCATATCATATTGAGGAAAGACAATATTATATAATTCAAGAAATCGGGGACAATCGCAGCCCGGACCGCAAGTCTCTTTACCACAACCGAATTCTTCGCCCATATCAAAATATATCTCCGAACAAGGACCACACGCACCGGTTAAGCCAGCCGGTCCCCAGAAATTATCTTTTTTGCCTAGTTTATAAATACGATTTGTTTTTAAGCCCACATCTTTATGCCAAATTTCATAGGCTTCGTCATCTTGTTCATAAACTGAGACATAAAGATTTTCGTTCGGCAGTTTAACAATTTGCGTTAGATATTCCCATGCCCAAGGAATTGCCTCTTTTTTGAAATAGTCGCCAAAAGAGAAGTTCCCTAGCATTTCAAAAAAGGTGCAATACTTAAACGATTTACCTACCTCCGCCAAATCCGTTGCCCGTAAACATTTTTGGATCGATGTTGCCCGACGATACGGCAAAGGAACCGAACCAGCAAAAAACGGCTTAAACTGTACCATACCGGCACTAGTAAATAGTAAAGTTGGGTCATCTTTGGGAATTAAAGAAGAACTAGGAACAATCTTATGTTCCCGCTTAGCATAAAAATCTAAAAAAGTTTGTCTAATTTCGCGATGATTCATTTTGGTTCCATTCTATTACATTTCCCATAAAGTTTTTGGTCTTCATTGCAGTATTGTTTTATTATATGCTGTCAATATTTTGTTCGTTTTCAATAATATTATCTTCTCCAAGTTTTAATACTTTTTTAATCGACGGATAAGAAAATCCTCTTCGGGTTAACAGGGAATAAAATTTTTGTTTTCTTTCAGGAAATGGTAGTTTTTTATATCGATTTTGATATTTTGCAATAATGCGTTTTAAGGCATTTTCTTCGCCTTCAACAATTTCAGGGTCATTGAGGACAGATACAATATCTTTTCGGTCAATACCTTTTTTTCTCAGTTCAGCAAAAATTAGATGTTTGCCTTTAAGACTAAAATTAATTCGGTCGAGGGTAAATGACTGAGCAAACTTTTGGTCGTCAATCAATCCTTGTTTTTCTAACTCTTTTATGACTTCTTTTATGACAGAGACCGAAAAATCTTTAGCAACCAATCGTTGTTCCATTTCCTTTTTAGTCCGCATTCGATAAGAAAGTAATAAATAGGCATAATCTTTACATTTCTGTTTTTCGGATTGCCAGAGTAAATTCTGTAGTTCCGATTTAGTAATCTCTTGTTTATCATAAAGCCTAAGTTGCGATAAAGTATCCTTATCTACGCTGAACGCATATTTACCGTTAATGTAGATTGATGTTCGTTCAGGATTTTTTCTTTGTGGTCTTAACGATATCTTCACTTTCTTCAGGTTGCGATAAATGTAATGTTTGGAGCAGTTTCTTTTCAATCTTTTTACGGATATCGACATTCTTTTCTAAAAATTCAATTGCCGCATCCCGACCTTGTCCAATGCGCGTATTTTCAAAAATTATCCAGGTGCCGGATTTTTGAAGCACATTATGTTCAGTTCCTAAGTCAATCAATTCTGCACACCGGGAAATACCTTTACCATAAATAATATCAAATTCAACTTCCTTAAAAGGTGGAGCCATCTTGTTTTTGACAATTTTAACTTTAGTGCGATTTCCGATTACGACATCACCTTTTTTTATCGCCCCAACTCTTCTAATATCAAGTCGTAAACTGGCATAAAACTTTAGCGCCAGACCGCCGGGAGTAGTTTCCGGATTTCCAAACATCACACCGATTTTTTGCCGAATTTGGTTAGTAAAGATGGCACAGGTTTTAGATTTACTAATCACGCTGGACAATTTGCGCAGTGCTTGAGACATCAATCTTGCCTGAACCCCAATAAACGCATCACCCATTTCTCCTTCGATTTCTGCTCGGGGAACTAAGGCGGCAACCGAATCAATCACAAAGACATCAAGTCCGCCGGAACGAGTTAAAGTTTCGGCAATTTCCAGGGCTTGTTCGCCAGAATCGGGTTGCGCCACAAAAAGGTTAGTTAAATCCACACCTAAGGTTTCAGCATAATTTACATCCAGAGCATGTTCGGCGTCAATGAATACTGCATTACCACCCATTTTCTGAACTTCAGCAATTACTTGCAACGCTAAAGTAGTTTTTCCTGAGGCTTCGGGACCGAAAATTTCTACTACTCGTCCTCGGGGAAATCCACCAATGCCCAATGCATAGTCAAGTCCAATTGAGCCGGTAGGAATAACTTCAGCTTGCACTTTGGTTTCGGTTTCACCCAGTCTCATTATTGCACCTTTACCAAATTGTTTTTCAATCTGGGCAATTGCGGCTTTTAAGGCATTTATTTTTTCTTCTTTAGCCATAAATCACCTCGTTTTTTACATTGGAGAGATTTATATAGCTTCTCTCCCATTTCTATACGGTAAGTATAAAATCAATAAAAATAAAGTCAAGACTGCAATACGACCAATTATTATCAGAGGTTCGAATTCTAACTAAACGAATAGATTCGTATTTTACCCAATATGTTAATTAACACAGTGTTGTAGAATATGTTGTGTAAATTCAGTATTTTTGTGTTAAAGAAAAGATTTATCTTCTCCTTGTTTGCCCGTATTAATATATAATATATTTAGCAAGAGCGCACACCGATGAAAGAAAAACCGATTTACCCAAAAAGCTTGACACCACCTTGCAAACTGATTCTTTGAAAGCAGTCCAGATTTAATTATTAATTAGTCAGTTAATGGTGAAGTCTGCCAGAAAAAAAGATTTTCTAAAGAAATATCATATTCTTCCTGTTTAGGTGATAATCGGATTTTCGATAACGATTCAGACGGATAATGGCGGAGAATCTATTAGATACGGATTTTAAAGAAACTGAGAGTATCTGGATTTTGTAAGGTTATAGAACGATTGAGAATAAATCATCAACGAATTGCACTGCACGCCAGTAGTTAACAGAGCAATGTGGAGATATCGCGCAGATTGATTGAATAAATATAAGTTTTACAATATTGGATTATCGTGATTGGGAAAAATTTATTGCCCAGGCGTATGCGTAAAGCTGATATTTCAACTATAAGGGTAAGAATCAGTGTTGAAGGAGAAAGGCACCGGTTGAGTTGTCAGGAAAAGACAAATAACAAAGTATCGCCAAAGGTGTTTAACTTACCGGCAATTCAGAATATCATGTCGACAAGGTGTTAAATTCCAAATAGTATGTGTCGTCATCAATCAATTCCCATTTAAATTAAATAATGCTTGATTTTTAATCAAAAATTATATATCTTTTCTTACTGATATCAAAGTTATATTGTTTTATAGGTGTATTCCTCCTTTTCATATTAAATGTCTGGGAGGATACACTTTTTTTCATTATCGCAATAGTCAAATCGCACGAAATATTATCCACTGCCCATTTAAACTTCTTAATGTTAGTAATAGAAAACAGCCGTGGAAAATATTTTACCGGCTGACGACAAATTTTTTCGTAATTGTTTGGCTGGGCAATCTGAGGATAACAAAATATACGCCGGATTGTTTAGGATAATAAATAAAATTATGTGTACCTTTAGGAAGTCGGTTGTTGTAAAGTTCTTGTTCGCGTTGACCAAGATTATTATAAATAATGAGTTTAATCTTCATATCTTGTTCAAGCATAAAATTAATATTTAGAACCGTCCGGACTGGATTAGGAGTTGTCAATAATTTGATATCCTGATTTTGTATCTGCGTATAGGGTACGCCTGAACCTTGATTTCTTACTCTTACAGACATACTTTCGGTTCTCGCATTACCATAAACATCATAAGCAGTAACTTTTATCCAATAAGTACCATCGGCAAAATTGGCTGTATGCCAACAAAACATCGAATCTGCCGGTTCTAAAATCGTATCTCCATTAGTATTAGTAACGATGAAATAATAATCTCGGTAATTATAATCACCACGACTTTTACAAATGTTGTCTTGTTTATAGACTACTCGAATGTTATTTTGTGAAATCCGACCAGAAAATTGCACAAAAAGTGTTGTTGGTACTGAATCGTTATCCCCCCGAATTGCATATTCAATACGATAAGGTGCTAATTTATCCCAGGTTAAATTCCCAGTGCTTTTGCCGATTCGGTCATAAATTTTAGCAATAATATCAACATCGCCATATAGACTATCCGGATTAAGATATATACTCTTATTATTCTGACAAAAGGCAAATTTTTTATTACCGAGCGCATTTTCAAAAATTGGTGCTACTGTGTCCGTATTAGGTGTTAGAAGGCACAGGGGATTTTTTACAAACGCCCAGTCTGCGACTGTCCAAACGCTACCACAGTCTTTTATCCGCGCAAAATGGAGATGGTCAAAACCACTTACTGGCCAAGGAATCAAATAACCAATCAAATCTCCAGGATTAACCTCATCTCCTACATTCTTATGATAACGAGTTGGGTCAATATGCGCATAGAGCCAGGCCTCACAAGAATCGGTATAAGCAAGACTTGAATCCGCAATTCCTAAGCGCCAATACAAATCTCCACCTAAAGTCAACCACGCCTTTACCCAACCATGCGCTACAGCATAAACCGCAGCACCTTGTTGATTGGGAGTAATAATATCTATGCCATTATGAAAATATGGACCAGTTGAACCGTAATCCTGAAAATTACACCAATTATTTCCTAATGGATGTACAGAATCAATTGGACTTATGGGCCAAAAAACACCATTAACCCGACTAAATGCCAACAGGATAATCAAACCAGCCCAAAGGTGTATATCACATAAAATCCGAGTAAGCATCTGTGGACAAATTCTTAATTGAAAAAGTGCTATTGCCAGTCAACTAAAATACCGATTGCTTTAATCAGCCACAAAAATACAACTTGTATACAACTCATTAAGAGATAATGCGTGTTTAAATTAATAATAATATATCTTCTAATACTAATAAATTGCTAAATATATTTTTTAATATAAATACGGCGGGCAATTTTGATTAGATAATCTTCCAGTTTGGCTTTAAGTTTTTCTTCAAAAAGATAGTTTCTAATCTGGTCTTGGATTTCGTCTAAACTCAAAATTCGTTCTTCTTTTTTATTCAGGACTTTTATCAAATGATACCCATGTTCGGATAACACTGGTTCCGAAATATCTCCAACTTTTAATTTCTGCACTGCACTGCGATATGGTTCTTGTAATCCTGATAAAAGAAACACACCCAAATAACCGGCACTATCTTTGGTCATCGGATCATCGGAATAGATTTTGGCTAATGAATCGAAGCTAACTCCTTTTCGGGCTAAGGCGCGTACTTTTTCTGCGGTTTTTTTCGTTTGTACTGAATCGGTTCGAGACATATTGATTGCGACCAGAATATGTCGCAATTCAATCTTGTTACCTTTTCGACTCAGACATTTAAAGATTTCATAACCATACCGGGTTCTGCTGGGCAAAGAAATTTCGTTGGGCTTCAAGTTTTTTACTACCGCCTGAATTTCCGGTTGAAGATTTTCGATTGAAACCATCCCCAAATAACCTCCCCGATTTTTGGTTGTCAGATCATCAGAAAAACTTTGTGCAACTTCTTCAAAATCACCACCACGCATGAGAATATCATAAATTTCCGTCACCCGTTTTTGCTGGGCCTGTTCTGTGGCCAACGATGGTTTTATCATGAATAAAATATGCGCCAGTTCAATTTGACCTGGTTGTTTTGCAATTGAATCCCGAAACTGATGATAAAAATTTTGAACCTCAGTGGGCGTAATATTAATATTAGTCAAGCCTTTTTTGGCTAATAACCGTTGGCTCAAATAGCGTTTTCGAACATCGGTGCGATACCGTTCTCGCAATTTACGTTCTGTAATCCCCTCACGCGCTAAAGCTTCACGAAAATCCGCTTCATTATCGAATCGTTGTTTTAAGATTTGAATGTTGCGTTCAACTTCATTGTCAATTTCTTGCCGGGATACTTCGATGGTTTCACGTTTGGCTTCTTCTAATAATAATCGGCTTTTAATCAACTCATCTAAAACCTGCTCAGCTAATTGCGAATCGGTTGCCGAGGTTTTGGTCATCAACTTCATAAATTCAACTGCTTCATAAACTTCACTGGCTAAAATTACCTCATCGCCAACTACCGCAACAATCTTATCTGCTGTCTTGCCGAAGAGCAATAAGTTCCCACTTGCGATTAAAAACGTTAAACCAATTATCAACTGCTTCGTCATAGAACTTACACCATTCAAATCTGTCGGGAACCAACCCAGAGTAGAAAAGTGGATATGGCTAATAAGAAATCAGTCATCTTAATAATATTTCAGGATTCTGGGTAATTTTCGTTCGGGCTTTTAAATCGTTAAGTAAAGTCTCAAGCATCTCGCGACTTTTCTTATATTGCAAAACTGAATTGATATAATCTTCAACTTCGGCTAAAGAAATATCTTTTTTTACTTTTTTCTTATCAATCAATTTAACAATCTGATAACCTTCCTGAGATTTAAGCACCTCCGAAATTTCACCGGGTTTAAGTTGGAAAATCGCTTCTTCTAACAATGGGTCGCCACCAAGACGCGGATCCCCGACGCCCCGGCTAAAATATTTAGACTCTGCACCTTTGGCTAAAACTCGGTCTAATGATAAATCCTGGGCCAATTTAGTAAAATTCGCACCGGCTCGTAACTCGGCTAAGGTTCGATATGCCAAACTCTCATCATTGAATACTATCCGGCTAATTTTTATTTCATAAAGAAATTCGTCTTTATGCTGAGTAAAATAGTCAAATATCTCTTTACGGCTTACCGAAATTTTTGCCATTTCTCTTTCTAAAAGATTATTAACCACTAACTCTTTGGCTAACTGCTTGAGTTGAATCTTGAGAGTTTCATCGCGATCAATTCTTCTTCTAAGGGCTTCTTGATATAGAAGTTCGGTATTAATCCATTTCTCGATTAAGGTATTAATATTCTCTGGGGTTAAGCGGATTTCGGCCGGAATCTGAACCATAAGTTCTTTTTTGGTCAATTTACTATTCCCTACGGTCGCGACAACTTCTTTTTTATCTCCACACGAATTGATTGCCAAAATTCCTAACAAAACCAGAAAACATATCCTAATTGATTTTGTTTTGCTCTTTTTTATTTTTTCCACTTTATGCTCCTTTTTTATTTTATCTCTTAACTTTAATTCTTGTCTTTGATTTCTTGCCTACGTTTAATGCTCGGTTTTCATCAATTTCTATTTTACTTTTTGCCTTTAATTCTTGGACATAATTAATATAGCGTTCTTGCCGTTTTTGTTCTAAGAGTTCATTTTTAATGAGTGGGGAAATATCAGATAACTTGTTCGGTAGATATTTTTCTTTATGAGCATTATAATAATCTTCAATCTCCTTATCCGTAACACTTAACTGTTGGGTTATTTGCATTTCATATAGTCGCTGGTAGAGCAAGTTAATTTTTCGTTGCTCTAATTCTTTTTGAATTTCTGGCAACTTATCCAAATTACGATTTAAGGCATCTTCACACATCACATCCTCTTCAATCGCTCGACGGATTGCATAGGTCTTAAGTGCGGTATCGATAATCCGCGGAAATTTCTCGGCAACATGAAACAAATTTTTAGCATAAACGAGTTTGCGGTTATCTTTCTTAACTATCCAAGTTTCACGCTCTTCGGCAGTAAAAGATTCTGGTGGTTTATAGAACAATTGTAATCCTACCGGATTATACTCGAGTCGTTGGGATAACTTTTGCAAGTATGCTTCAGCCAACTTACGACTTTTTTCCTGTTCCACCAATCGCCGAGCATTAACTTTAAGAATTGGTAACGACTCAGAACTCATTCTTTTCTCAACTAATTTTACAATTTTATAATCTGCCGAACCTTTAATCGGTTTGCTAATCTCATTAACTTTCATCTTCATTACTGCATTGCGCAAGGACTCTTCTAAATAATAGCAGGGCCCAAAACCGATATCGCCGCCTTCCGCCGCACTTTCATCTTGCGAATATCGTACTGCCAGCGATTCAAATGGTATACCTTTCTTTAACTCCGCACTCACTACTTTAGCAGTTGATTCTTCAGGCACGACAATAATTTTCAAATGCACTTCAGTCGCTAGCTGTTTTACCATTTCGTTTATCTCTCGTGCTGTAATTTTAACATTTTTAGTCACAACATCATCATATAGGGCTTGAATCAATCGGTTTTTCTTCTCATATTCTAAAATTGCGTCTATTTGGGGTTCTAAACCCAATCTTTTGGCTTCTTGAATAAATAACTTTTTAGCAATTAGGTTATCAATTAAAGACCGTCGGTAATTGTTTTCAATGGAATCTGAAGTAAAACCTTTGGGTAAAGCCGCAACAAACTCTTTTTCTGTAATCGGTTCGCCATTTACCCAAGCAATTACCTGTGAATTATTTTTGGTACAACCATAAAAACAACTACTCAATGAAATCCAAAAACAAGTTAACAAAAATAGCTGACAATTTTGTGAAATCATTACCACTTCTTAAAATTTAGTCCTAAACAACATTTCCGCGAAACTGGAATCCTTGGGGAATTTCAGGAACACAGAAATATTGCGTGGAAAAGACAGCGGAAATTCTAAACAGAAAAAAATCACAGGAGTGTTTCTTCTGCCAATGAAAACTAAAATATCCTCGGTAAAAAAATTTCATAAAATAGATATATCATTAACTAATTCCCTAAACATTTCGGTTCGACTCATTTAATCTAAAATACATCTTTTTTATTATAAGAAATACTATTACAAAGTCAACCCAAAGATTTTTAGGATCTTTAATGACGCATAGTGTTTTTATTAAATGAGGCTCTTAACCATTTAGTGTGGAAGAAAG
>FMSI01052223.1_pt1 | contig 11195 bp, 11 predicted proteins | sample 1504471 | NCBI WGS metagenome assembly FMSI01 (sample SAMEA4475357, study PRJEB15587) | soil metagenome | biome: Soil; feature: Field | place: India | collected 2015-03-11 | depth 0 m
TGCTTATAGGTGTAATTTTCAGGCCGAAAAAATATTATTATGAAAAACTCATGCCTTATGAATCAGGGATTACACCCGTAGGAGAACCTCGTTATAGATTCTCAATAAGGTTTTATATTATAGCAATGCTTTTTGTAGTATTTGATGTTGAGGCTATTTTTATTTATCCTTGGGCAGTGGTTTTTGACAGGATTGGAATCTATGCCTTTATAGAAATGGTAATTTTTATTCTGATATTATTAGTGGGCTACATTTACGCTTGGAGAAAAGAAGCTTTTCAATGGGATTAAATAAACTTTTATAAGGAGTTAGGAGATGTTGATTGATACATCAACAATCGGCCTCATCCAGGTAGAAGAAGATACAAAGATACTACCACCTAATGTTATTATTACCACTCTTGATAAGTTTGTTAACTGGAGTAGATTGTCTTCGATTTGGCCAACAACATTTGGACTTGCTTGATGTGCTATTGAGATGATGGCCGTGGGCGCATCACATTATGATTTTGACAGGTTTGGGATAATTTTCAGGGGATCACCTCGACAGTCAGACTGTATGATTGTTGCAGGGACTGTTACAAAAAAGATGGCTCCGGTTGTAAGAAGGGTATTTGACCAGATCCCTGAGCCAAGATATGTTGTTGCAATGGGGAGTTGTGCTTGCACGGGTGGTATTTTTAGAACCTATAGCACGGTTCAGGGATGTGATTCTTTTCTTCCTGTCGATGTATATGTACCGGGTTGCCCACCAAGACCTGAAACACTATTGGAAGGAATGATGAAACTCCAAGAAAAAATCAGGAAAGAACAAGCAAGGTGGAGTCCATGGCGGTAGTATTAAGAAAAGCGCAATTCTATGAAAAAGGGTTAGAATCTGCAGAAATAGTTGAAAAATTAAAGGAAAAATTTCCTGAAGAGGTTGTAGAGGTTATAGAATCTAAGGATCGTTTTTCTGTTGTTGTCAAGAGGGGTAGGATTTTTGATATTTGCAAATACTTACATGATGATCCTTTTTTATCATTCGATCATCTTCAGGACCTTACGGCTGTTGATTATCTTAAGAAAAAAGAACCCCGATTCGAGGTTATCTATAATCTTTACTCAATTAGATACCGTAATAAAATTCGTCTCAAGGCACAGGTTCCAGAGGATGATCCAAGCATAAGGTCGGTAGTTCCCATTTGGGCTGGTGCTAACTGGCATGAAAGGGAATGCTTTGATATGTTTGGAATTATATTTAAAGGACATCCTGACCTTAGACGAATCCTTTTACCAGAAGATTGGGAAGGTCACCCGTTAAGAAAGGATTATCCTTTAAAAGGACCAGAGTTAGAAAATGACTGGCCAGGTTTTATAGAAGTATTGAACAAGGCTCAACAACTTAAAGAGTTTGATTGGAAGGGATAAGATGGAACAGTTAGAAAAGATATTCGAGACAAGAGAACTTAATGTTAATATGGGTCCTCAACATCCTGCTACCCACGGTGTTTTAAGGCTTGTCCTCGAAATAGATGGAGAAACAATTGTAAAGGTTACCCCATATGTGGGATATCTTCATAGAGGGATTGAAAAGCTTGGGGAAAGCTTGAGTTATTTTCAAGCACTTCCTCTTACTGATAGAATGGATTACGTTTCTGCAATGTCAAATAACATTGGATATTGTGTGGCAGTAGAAAAGTTATTCGGGATAGAAGCACCAGAGAGGGCAAAATTTATAAGAACAATAGTTGGTGAAATGTCAAGGATTTCTAATCATTTACTTTGGCTTGCAACGCATGCTCTTGATATCGGTGCAATGACAGTTTTCTTATATTGCTTTAGAGAGAGGGAGTGGATACTTGAACTTTTTGAGAAGATATGTGGCGCAAGACTTACAGTCACATATCCGAGGATTGGTGGAGTAAGGAACGATGTTACGCAGGAATTCCTTGATAGTCTTTATAAATTTACGGAAGAATTTCCTTCGCGGATTCTTGAATACGAAACTTTAATTGATCAAAATAGGATATGGCTAAAAAGAACAAAGGGAATTGGGGTTATATCTGCAGAAGAGGCTGTAAACTGGGGTCTTACAGGTCCAACATTGAGAGGTTCTGGTGTCCCTTATGATGTTAGGAAATTCGCACCATATGATGCATATGACAAAGTTGAATTCGAGGTTCCTATAGGAACAGAGGGTGATACATATGATAGATACCGTTGTAGGATGATGGAAATGCGACAGTCAAATAGTATTATTAGACAATGTATCGAAAAATTGCCTGAGGGACCAATAATGGCTGATGCATCTAGATTTGTACTCCAACCAAAAGATAAAATGATGCCCTTGACTCATCCTAAGCAGCAACATGCTTTTTTTATTGACGAGAAGCTTTGCAAAGGGTGTGGAATGTGCCTTAGAGCTTGTCCTGCTAAGGCTATTTTTGGCGAAAAGAAAAAACCACACAAGATTAATCAGGAACTATGTTTAAGCTGTATGAACTGTTATGTTGCTTGCAAATTTAAGGCATTAAAAATAATCCCTGAAGGGAAAGAATTAAGCGAGGAGAAATTAGCAGAAATGGCAAAGCAACCTATCCCTGAAGAGATTACAAAAGCAACTGAATTACTCGCAGAACATTTTAATTATATAAAAAGAGGACCAAGGGTACCAGAAGGCGAAATATATGTTGCTACTGAAGTTCCGAAAGGAGAACTTGGTTTTTACTTTGTTAGCGATGGTTCTGGAAAACCTTATAGGATGCGGGTAAGGGCCCCGTCTTTTGTTCATGCAGGTGTTTTACCGAGGCTTTGTGTAGGACACCTGGTGGCAGACGTGATTGCTAATATAGGCACTATTGATATAGTCCTTGGAGAATGTGATAGGTAAATAGAAATGTCAACAGAGAGTTTACTTAATTTAGGTATTAATATCGTAATTGCCACAATAAAGATTGCGGTGGTTCTTGGCATTACACTGCTACATGTAGCGTATGCGACCTATTTTGAGCGCAAGGTGATAGGTCATATGCAGGTAAGGCTTGGACCCATGCGGGTAGGACCACACGGTCTTCTTCAGCCAATTGCAGATGGCTTAAAATTATTTTTTAAAGAAGATATTATACCCGAAAAGGCAGACAAGCCGGTTTTCTACATAGCTCCTATTATCTTTATGGTTGCTGCAATGGTAAATTTGTCTGTTATTCCTTTTTCTTATAATTTTGTGATAGCTGATATAAATGTGGGTCTTTTGTTTATTTTTGCTATGGCAGGTATCGGTGTTTATGGAGTTTTTATATCGGGTTGGGCCTCTAATTCTAAGTATGCATTTATTGGTGGTCTGAGGTCATCTGCTCAAGTAATAAGTTATGAAATAGCCATGGGATTAAGTCTTGTTGGTGTAATGATAATGTCAGGCTCACTTAATCTAACAGAAATAGTCAGGGCTCAAGAGAACTCTATTTTTGGGATGTATGCAATACCTCAGATAGTTGCATTTGTAGTATTTGTAATTTCAGCTGTTGCTGAAACAAATAGAACTCCTTTTGATTTACCAGAGGCCGAAAGCGAACTTGTGGCAGGCTATTTCGTTGAGTATAGCGGATTTAGGTTCGCCTTATTCTTTCTTGGTGAGTATATAGCGATGTTTATAATGGCTTCTCTTTGCACAGTGTGTTTCCTTGGGGGTTGGACACTACCGTGGTATGTGCTTAAAATTCTACCATTCCTTAAACAAGTTCCGGGTATTGTATGGTTTTTGATTAAAGTGTATGCATTTATATTCTTCTATTATTGGATAAGGGCAACTGTACCCAGATATAGATATGATCAGTTGATGGCAATAGGTTGGAAGATACTTATTCCTGTTGCCCTTGCAAATATACTTATAACAGGGCTAATAAAAATTATTTTGTAAGGAGTAGAGAGATTGACTGTTAAAGAATTTATCAAGAAGATACTATTTATTGAAATCCTTAAAGGTTTGGCGCTTACTTTGAGTAGATTATTTTCCCGTGCTGTGACTATCCAATATCCTAAGGAACGAAGGCCAATTGCTCCGGGATTTAGAGGGTTACACGCACTTGCTAAACATCCAGTGACGGGACAACCCAAATGCGTAGGTTGCGGATTATGTGCAACGATTTGTCCTTCACAATGTATAAGTATTTTTAGGGAAAAAGGTAAAGTCGCGAGGTACGAAATAGAGGTATTAAGATGCATTTATTGCGGTTTTTGTGTAGAGGCGTGTCCTTACGGCGCTATTGCATTAACAGAGAATTATGAATATTCAGATTATTCTAAAGAGAATCTTTATATGACAAAAGATAAACTTTTAATTAATTGGGACAAATATATGCATGGCGCGAAAGGTGAAGAATATTTCAAAAAATTTTGGAGACCTCAATCAGAAGATTTTGGAACACCTGCTGGCCAAGCAGTTTTTAAAGGAAGAAAGTCATGATTCATGGATTATTTTTTGCATATTTTTCATTCGCGATTATCTTAATTTCGATACTTGTTATAACAAGAAGAAACCCTGTTCATAGTGCTTTATGGATGCTTCTATTGTTCTTACATATAGCGGGTTTGTATCTTTTCCTTAATGCAGAATTCATGGCTGCTATTCAGGTAATTGTTTATGCGGGGGGAATCCTTGTTTTATACCTTTTTGTTGTACTTTTAATAAATATCAAGGAAGAGGTTAAGATTGGGAAGTTTGTTGGAGGATGGCCTTCTGCATTAACATTTGCGATAGCCTTATTAGTAGTTATTGCCATTTCACTTAGGTCGTTTGTGTCTGCACCCATGGGTAATTATTCAATTGATTTAATAAAACAAGAATCGCATGTAAAGGCTTTAGGAAAACTTATGTATACACATTTTTTATACCCCTTTGAAATAGTTTCAGTAATACTTCTTATAGCAATAATTGGTGCTATTGTACTTGCTAAGAGGAGGTTAAAAACTTAAAATGGCTGTTCCCTTAAGTTGGTATATGTATCTCAGTATGGTTGTATTTACGATCGGGATTTTTGGGTTCTTATCGAGGAGAAACATTATAATTATGTTTATGTCTATAGAGTTGATGCTAAATGCTGTTAACATAAATCTGATAGCTTTAAGTCATTATATTCAGGACCTAAGGGGTCAAATATTGGCCTTTTTTGTAATAGGAGTAGCTGCTGCTGAAGCAGCTATAGGTCTTGCAATCGTAATAGCATTATTTAGAAATAAACCCACTGCTCATGTGGATGAAGTACATGAAATGAAGGGATAAAAAATATGGATTTATTTGTTTTAATACCATTTCTTCCACTTGCAGGTTTTATAATTAATATACTTATTGGGAAAGACGTTCTTCGTGATAAAGCCCATTGGCCCTCGTGCCTCGCCATAATAGGTTCTTTTGTCATATCTGTAATAACGCTTATCGATGTAATTAATGGAAGAATTATCAACTATGACTTATATACTTGGATAATATCAGGTAAGTTTAAAGTTTCTGTTGGATTTTTAATAGATCAACTTACAGCTGTAATGCTCATTGTCGTTACAGGGGTAGGTTCATTAATTCATATATATTCAATAGGATACATGCACGGTGATAAGGGTTATTACAGATTTTTTGCTTATCTGAGTCTCTTTGTCTTCTTCATGCTTATGCTTGTAATGTCAAATAACTTCCTTTTGTTATATGTTGGATGGGAGGGCGTAGGACTTTGTTCATATTTCCTTATTGGATTTTGGTACGAAAAGAAATCAGCAGCTGACGCGGGTAAGAAGGCTTTTATAGTTAATAGATTTGGAGACTTTGGTTTTGCCCTTGGGATATTCATGGTCTTTTTGACCTTTGGCACGATTCATTATGTCCCTGTATTTTCTGAAGTGAAAAATTATATTGGTCATACTGTTAATTTTTTGGGATTTGAAGTTGACTTAATTACCTTAATAGCGTTACTTCTTTTCTGCGGTGCAGTCGGTAAGTCAGCACAAATTCCTTTGCATGTTTGGCTTCCCGATGCCATGGAAGGACCTACCCCTGTCAGCGCACTTATACATGCAGCTACAATGGTTACCGCTGGTGTCTTCATGGTTGCAAGATGTAATGCGATATTTAGTCTTTCTCCAATAGCAATGAATGTAGTAGCAATAGTTGGTGGAATTACATCGGTTTTTGCAGCATCAATTGCATGTGTACAAAATGATATAAAGAGGATTATTGCTTATTCTACTTTGAGTCATCTTGGCATGATGTTTGTTGCATGTGGTGTTGGAGCTTATGCAGCAGGTGTATTTCATTTATATACTCATGCATTTTTTAAAGCTCTACTGTTTTTAGGAGCTGGAAGTGTTATACATGCAGTCCACCACAATGATATTCAAAGGATGGGGGGTCTCAAAAAATATATGCCGATTACATATGCTGTTATGTTTATCGCTGCATTAAGTGCAGGTGGCATACCGGGATTAGCAGGATTTTTCAGTAAGGACGAGATAGTATGGTCTGCTTATGCTTCACATACCGATGTAGGAAGATTTGTTTGGCTTTTAATGACATCGGTAGCTTTCTTTACACCGTTTTACTCTTTCAGAATGATATTCCTGACATTTCATAAAAAGTTTCGAGGGACACATCACGAAGAACATCATTTGCACGAATCTCCTAAGGTCATGACGATTCCCCTTATTATATTAGCGATAGGGGCTATAGCCGCAGGTTGGGTCGGAATCCCTCCTGTCCTTGGCGGTGGTGCGCATTTTGCTCATTTTCTTGAGCCTGTGGTTGGTCATCCTGATTTCCACGGTACACATGCTGAAGAATTGCGAATTATGACGATATCTACAACTATAGCTCTTATTGGCATAGCAATTGCTGTAATTTTTTATCTTAAGAAAACGGATTTACCTGTTAGACTTGCAAAGAATCTTAAGGTTATATACTTAATACTTTTTAATAAATATTATGTAGATGAATTATATAACCTTATAATAGTTAGACCAACACTTTGGATAGCGAGGCAGTTCCTTGTTGGATTTACTGATGCCAAGATTATTGAAGGTATAGTTAACGGCGTTCCAAAAGCGATAGGTGTTTTCAGTGGTAAGTTGAGAAAAGTTCAGACAGGAATAGTTCATCACTATGGGATCATAATGGCTGCCGGAGCATTTTTCATAATCCTATATATTTTAGTTTGGCGATGACAATTAGTAGCTTAGAAGCATTTATTATTTAGAAGGAGTAAAATGGAACAAGTAATAATGAATAAATTAGGTTATCCAATACTTACTACCCTAATATTCCTGCCGGTTTTAGGTGCACTTTTGATCCTCATTGGTAGAAGGTCATGGGAGTTGTGGACCAAATGGGTTGCATTAGTAACCAGTTTAGCGACATTTATTTTAGCTATACCTCTATTTACAGAGTTTGATAAAACAACCCATAAGATGCAATTTGTTGAGAAACACACGTGGATTCCATCATGGAATATTAATTATTATCTTGGAGTTGATGGTATAAGCGTACTATTAGTTTTACTTTCTGTCCTTTCAGCAATCTTATGTGTAATGATTTCCTGGTATTCAATTAAGACGAAGATTAAAGAGTTTTATATATCTATTTTGCTTACAACAGCTGCTATGATAGGTGTTTTTTGTTCACTTGACTTTTTCCTCTTTTATATATTCTGGGAAGCGATGCTTATACCTATGTTCCTAATAATCGGAGTTTGGGGTGGACCCAATAGAATTTATGCAGCAATAAAGTTTTTCTTATATACATTAGTAGGAAGCGTACTAATGCTTGTTGGTATAATCGTCCTTTATTTATATGCTGGCAGAACATTTGATATCCTTGAATTAATGGAAAAGTCATATCCATTTACAATGCAGTTATGGCTTTTCTGGGCATTTTTCGCAGCCTTTGCAGTAAAGGTTCCAATGTGGCCAGTTCACACATGGCTTCCTGATGCTCATACAGAAGCTCCAACAGCTGGAAGTGTGATACTTGCAGCTATTCTCATCAAAATGGGGGCATATGGATTCCTCAGATTTTCGCTCCCGCTTTTTCCCGACGCTTCGAAGGCAATGACACCAGTTATGTTGATTCTTTCTGTTATAGCTATTATTTATGGTGCTGTTATATGTCTTGGTCAAACTGATTTAAAGAGGCTTATTGCTTATAGCTCTGTAAGCCATATGGGGTTTGTAACCCTTGGTATCTTTGCTCTTAATAATCAGGGAGTTGAAGGTGGTATTTTGCAGATGATTAATCATGGTGTTGTTACGGGGGCACTGTTCTTATCAGTCGGTATAGTGTATGACAGGACTCATTCGAGACAAATTGCTGACTATGGTGGATTAGCAACTATAATGCCTATATATGCATCATTCTTTATGGTATTTACTTTAGCATCGATAGGGCTCCCTTCTACAAACGGTTTTATAGGTGAGTTTCTAATACTACTTGGCGCATTTACTGCGAATAAACTTATTGGTGTGCTCGCTGCAACCGGTGTTATTATTGGTGCGGCTTACATGTTGTGGTTATACCGGAGGGTGTTCTTCATGAAGATTAATGAAAAGATTATAGGTTTGCCAGATATGGATTTAAGAGAGACCTTAACACTCCTTCCGCTTATTGTCCTTGTATTTTGGATAGGTGTTTATCCAAACTCCTTCTTGAGTTTTATGCATGTTTCTGTTGAACACCTTTTAAATAGAGTCAATACAAGTGGTGGTTTGGAGATTAACATAGCAAAAACAATCTTGGAGGTAGTCAGATGAATTTTCAACTCCCTGATATAAGTCCTTTAATACCTGAACTCACAATGACTACCTTTGCAATAATAGTTTTAATTTTGGATCTTTTTATAAAGAGGAAAGAGATTGTAGCTCTTATTTGCCTTGCAGGTGTTGTAGCTGTATCTTTAACATTAATCGGTTCCAATGGGACTACCTTCTGGGGAATGTATATATCAGATGGTTATAGTACCTTTTTTAAAACCATCTTCTTTATAAACGTCGTATTATCAATCTTAATTTCAATTAAATATATTGCTATAGAGAGGATAAATTATGGGGAATATTATAGCCTAATCCTTTTCTCTACATTGGGCATGATGATTATGGCCTCGGCAGGAGATCTTATTGTTCTCTATTTAGGTCTTGAGCTAATGGCATTAAGTACATATATTCTCGCTGGTTTTATTAGACATGAGTTAAGATCAAGTGAAGCTGCGTTGAAGTATTTTCTGTTAGGTGCATTTTCTTCCGCATTTCTTCTTTATGGAATCTCGATAGTTTATGGTCTTACAGGCACTACAGATATTCAAGCAGTCGCAAAAATTATAAGCGAAAGATCATTAGAAAATAATACAGCATTGTTACTTTCTGTAATGCTTATTATTGTTGCCTTCGGATTTAAGATTGCAGCAGCTCCTTTCCACATGTGGACACCTGATGTTTATGAAGGAGCACCTACTGCAATAACTGCGTTTATGTCTGTAGGTCCAAAGGCGGCAGGATTTGCTGTTATAGGAAGGGTTTTTATGATTGCCTTTGCATCGTTAAAGATAGATTGGGCTACGATATTAATTATACTTTCTATTCTTACTATGGGTGTTGGAAATATCGTTGCCTTATCCCAGACTAATATAAAAAGAATGCTCGCCTATTCATCAATAGCACACGCAGGTTATGCATTGCTTGGTATAATCGCAGCAAATAATGATGGACTTGCCAGCATGATGAACTATTTAATGATTTATGCATTTATGAATATTGGGGCGTTTGCTGTTATTATTATGTTGAGGAGCGAGGGCTTTAGAGGTGAAGATATTCATGATTATGAAGGACTTGCAAAACAACATCCATGGGCTGCTGCACTTATGTTGATTTTTATGTTCTCCCTCACAGGAATTCCTCCAACCGCAGGCTTCATTGGTAAATTATACTTATTCCTTGCTGCTATAAATGCAGGATACACATGGCTTGTTGTTATCGCTGTAATTTTCAGTGCAATATCTGCATTTTTCTATCTCAGGATAGTGATGTTTATGTATATGAGAGATCCAAAGGTTGAAGTTTCTCTTACGACCTCTACCGGAACAGGTTTAGTATTAGCCGTTACTACGCTTGCGGTACTTTTTATAGGAATCTTTCCCTCATACCTTCTTGGCTTTGCTAAGGCAGCACTTACTGGATTCTAACCCATATTATTCACACGAATTTATGAATAAAGTGGGCTAAGTTTAAATAGATTCAAAAAGCTTAGTCTGTCTCTGTTAAATGTAACTTACGGAGGTTCCATCTTTTATCTTTCTTTAATAAATCTATCAACTCTCCGTATATCCTCGAAATCCCTATTTTACATGCGACACAGATTTGATCTACCTGATAGGTTTGATTGCCACATTCTAAACACTTTTTCGATTTCATACTATATCTCTCCTTTTTAATTTTATAAATTAAACAAACAATATGAAGAACTAATGAATAGATAATGAATAGAATATGAAGAGGCTAAATGGCGTCTATTAATCAAGCATTGTTTGTAGGGATTTTTTACGGATATTACCGCGTGCTAAAGATGCGAAAATACCCCCTATACAAAGTAGGGTAAAAGTAACAAATATGATTCTTATGCTTTTCAAAAAGGGTTGATACATTTCATCGCTTATCTGCGATTCACCTATATAAAGACTAAATATCATCATAATGATTGACATACTAAACATTTGTCCCATTAATCTTACCGTTGCTACTGTTCCTGATGCTACTCCATATAATCTTTTCTCTATAGAACTCATTATTGCATTTGTATTTGGAGAAGAAAAAAATGCGAATCCGATCCCCATAAAGAAAAGTCCTGTCATAATGAAACCGATGCTCGAGTTTTCATTTAAAAAAATAAATAGAAATAGACCCATTGTAATAGATGCCATGCCAAATGATGCTACAATACGTGGTTCTATCTTATCAGATAGACGACCTGCAAAAGGGGAAAAAATAGCCATTACTACAGGTTGCAAAACAATGATTAGTCCTGCGTCTTGTGGTGATAGTCCTTTGGTAAGCTGAAGATAGATACTTAAAATGAAATTTACACCATATGAACCACTGTAATTTATCAGTGCAGCTAAACTTGATAGAGCGAAGACCCTGTTATATCTGAATAATGATATATCAAAGAGAGGGATTTTGATATTTACACCC
>FMSI01032438.1_pt1 | contig 11164 bp, 7 predicted proteins | sample 1504471 | NCBI WGS metagenome assembly FMSI01 (sample SAMEA4475357, study PRJEB15587) | soil metagenome | biome: Soil; feature: Field | place: India | collected 2015-03-11 | depth 0 m
CTTTATGGGTGGAAGTATGGGAACAGTTGTTGGAGAAAAAGTAACGCGGGCAGCAGAAAGAGCAATTGAAAGACGAGTTCCATTAATCATAATTTCATCCTCAGGTGGAGCAAGGATGCAGGAGGGAATGTTTTCTCTTATGCAGATGGCAAAAACATCTCAGGCAATTGGAAGAGTTAAAGAAGCAAGAATTCTTTATATTTCTGTTTTAGCAGACCCAACATTTGGTGGAGTTACAGCATCCTTTACAATGCTTGGTGATATAATAATTGCAGAACCTAAAAGTCTTATAGGTTTTGCAGGACCAAGAGTTATTCAGGAAACAATAAAGCAACAATTACCAGAAGGATTTCAGAGAGCTGAATTTTTGCTTGCACATGGAATGATTGACATTATTGTAGAAAGAAAGGAATTAAAAAATACAATTTATAGAATCATTGATATTCTTATGCCTGTATCCACTTCATATAATATCCAAAATCCCAAAAACATTCAAGACACTGAATCGTCTATCGTTACTCGGGGAAACAAGAACACAGAGCAGTATACAGGCAAGGATTCTTCTTCACTCAATTCAGACTCGAAATGACAGAGAGGATGAAATATAAAGAGTTGATAAATGAGCTTTATAAAAAAAGAACAAATGGTATAAAACTTGGACTTAATAGAGTTATTTCAGTACTTGAAAAACTTGGTAATCCTCATCATTACTTTAAATCAATTCATATTGCGGGAACAAACGGTAAAGGTTCTGTTTCTAAGATAATTTATTGCCTTCTAAGAGCTCATGGACTAAATGCTGGACTTTTCACATCTCCTCATCTTACAAGATTTACAGAAAGAATAGTTGTCAATGATATTGAAATCTCTGAGGAAGAAGTTGAGCGTCTTATTGAAAAAATAAAACCTTTTTCAGAAGAGCTTACCTTTTTTGAGTATGTGACAGTAATGGCTTTTCAATATTTTAAAGAAAAAGGTATTGAGTATGCAGTAATTGAAACAGGTATGGGAGGAAGGCTTGATGCAACAAATGTGATAAATCCTATGGTCTCTGTAATAACAAGTATAGGACTTGATCATCAGGAGTTTTTAGGTTCAGACTTAGTCTCAATTGCAAAGGAAAAGGCAGGAATCATAAAAAATGCAACACCAGTGATATCTTCGTCTCAGAAAAAAGAAGCAGAGGAAGTGATTATAAAAAAAGCAAAAGAGATGGATGCACCATTATTTATTTACACCAGAGATTTTATAGGTGAACTGAAATCAATAAACCTTGATGGGATTGTTTTTGATTTTTATCCCTTCAGCCTCAAGACTCAAGACTTAAGCCCTAAATATTCAGCATTTAACACTTATCATGACTTATTTTTGTCTCTTACAGGCTTTCATCAACTCGAAAATGTGAGTGTAGCTTTAAAATCGTTTATGACAGTATATCAATTCTGGAATGAAAACTCTATAAGAGATGGTCTGAAAAATGCAAAACTACCTGGCAGACTTGAAATAATCTCTAATGAACCTCTTGTAGTCTTTGACATAGCACATAATCCTGATGCTGCAGAAGTTTTAGTAAACTCATTAAAAATTCTTACAGATAAAAAACCAATAGTAGTTTTTGCAATGATGCGAGATAAAAATGTAAAGGAATTTATAAAATGTTTTGAAAATTACGCACATAAAATGATATTTACAGTTCCAAATTATGAAAGAGCTTTGACATATAAAGAATTATCTGAAAGACTAAATAAAGAAAAAATAGATTTTATTTCTGAACCTTTTGACGCATTTAAAAATGCCCTTTTTATCTGCAAGAATAATCCAGAAATATATCTTCTTTGCACAGGCTCGACATATCTGATTGGTGAAATTAAAGAGTATATTGGAGAAAAGACATTGCATAGAGTTCTTGGAGAGATTTTATGAAAATTATTATTCCCAAACTTTTGCTTTTATTTTGCATAATACTGTCCATCTTTTTTACTGCTCGCATTTCTTTTGCTACAGAGATAATCTCACAAACATTAGAATACTTTGACCAAGAAAAAAAAATCATTGCAACTGGTGACGTTTATATGAGTGATATGACATATGAACTCAAAGCACAGAAAGTAATTTATTATGAAAATACAGGTGATATAGAAGCCTATGGAGACCTTTACTATACCGATGATGAAATTACTGCATGGGCTGAAGAAGGAAAACTTAACAGGGAAAAGAAAACAGGTTTTCTAAAAAATGCTCTTCTTCACATAAAAAAGCAGGATATGTGGATAAAAGCATCTGAGATTGAAAGACTGAGCGAGATTAAATATAAAGCTAAAAAAGCAACTTTTTCAACATGCGAACCAGAGCCAGACAGTGCTCAACCATGGTGTTTTACAGGAGAGTTTGTTGATCTTGTGGTTGATGATACATTAATATCAAAGCTTACTACCTTTAAAGTCAAAGATGTGCCTATTCTTTTTTCTCCTATTTTCTGGGGTCCTGGAGGAAATACCAAAAAATCTGGATTTTTACCACTTAAATTCGGGAATTCAAATACTCGCGGAATTCGTTTAAGTCCTGCATATTATCTTGTGATTGATAGCAATAAAGATGCCACCTTTTATCTTGACTATTTTTCAAAAATAGGACTTGGCAAGGGGATTGAATATAGATACATGGATTTTGATACAAAGGGAATGTGGTATGGATATCAGATTAAAGACAGGGAACTTAACAGAAACTACATTGAGTTAAGGGGAATTCATGTACAGAAACTAAAGGGAGTTGATTTGCTTGCAGATTTAAATTATGTGAACAAAAATGACTTTTACAGGCAGTATGGAGATGTCCGATCAGCCTCAAATACTTTTCTTTTTAAACAATATGCGAAAGACCTTTCTGCAAGATATGATAGATTTTTACAGTCTTCTGTGGAAGTTTCTGTACCAGGAGTTCAGTCAAGATTTTATTTGCTTGGTCAGGGATGGAAGGATTTAAAAGAGGGAAGTATAAGCCCTCCAGGAAAAGCAGAACTTGGATATGTTGTTTATCCTTATAAGCTTGGAAAATTCAATATAAATTTTAATACTAATCTGTCTGAATTTTATAAAGAAGACGGACTTAAAGGACAGAGATTTGAGATAAGCCCTCAAATAAGTTATAGTACTGGAGACAGCGTTAAACTAACACAAAGCTTGGGTTTAAAAGAAACTTTTTATAATCTTGAAAATACATCTCCTTATGAGGATATTTCTCATAGAGAAATGATCCAATATAATGCAAAAAGTTTTATGAGATTTTATAAAAGAGGAGAAAATTTCACTCATCTGATTGAGCCATTTATAGAAGGAGTTTTTATAGGAGTTAATGGCAAACCACCGATTTTAAAAGATACTGAAATAATTGATGACACAGCAATTTTACGAGCTGGAGTTTATAATAAATTAAACTTCAGAAGCCTTACTGTCCATGCAAGAGTTGCTCAGGTATATGATTTCAGAGCAAAAAATGAATGGGACAAGTTATATCCGATTTTATTTGAAGGAAGAATATCCCTGTGGAAAATAAGTTTTGGATTTGATACATATCAGAACATATCAAAAAAAAGAATGGAAAGATTTAATAGTGATATAAGCTTTTCTCCAGATGAAACAACATCTTTCTCATTCAGTGAAAGATATACCAGAGAAGGTGCCCTTTCTGCTGCTTATCTGTGGTCTCTTACATCAACAGATCAGTATAAATCACAGGAAAAGGAAGGTGGGATTAAAACATACGCCTTAACAGTAGCAAAAAAACTATCAGAAAAGTGGTCATTTACAACAAATGTGAACTACGATGCTAAAGGGCAAGGGTTGAGGGATAGCTCATTAAACATAAGATATGCTCAACCTTGTTGGGCAACAAATATCTCAATAACAAGAAGGCCTGTTGAAATACAGGGAAGAAAAACCTCTGAGTTTAGCTTTCTTGTAATAGTTGAACTGAAAGGATTGGGTCCATTTAGAGTTTATGAACGCAGTGGTAGTTCTTAATAAGCCAAAAGATTTTACAAGCCAATATGCTGTTACCAAGGTAAAAAAGATTTTAAAAGTCAAAAAAGCAGGGCATTCGGGAACACTTGATCCTATGGCCAGAGGGATTTTGCTTGTATGTTTAAATGAGACAACAAAAATTGCTTCCTTTCTTATGGAGCTTGAGAAGGAGTATATTTTTAAGGCAAGGTTTGGAATTTCAACAGATACATATGATGCAGAAGGTAAAATAACAAAAGTAGTTGATAATTTTGAGATAAACAGTTTAAAGTTGGAGGAAATCCTGAGAAAATTTACTGGAGAGATTATGCAGATTCCTCCTATGTATTCAGCAGTAAAAGTTGAAGGCAAACCACTTTACAAGCTTGCAAGAAAAGGAATTGAGTTAGAAAGAAAACCCAAAAAAGTCATTATTTATTCAATAGGCATAGAAAGGTTTGAACCACCCTTTGTAACATTTAGAGTAGTTTGCAGTAAGGGAACCTATATGAGGTCACTTTGTCATGATATTGGAGAAGAAATGGGAATAGGAGCTCACATAGTTGAATTAACAAGAACAAGAATTGGAAATTTTATAATTGAGGATTCAATAAATCTGGATGGATTAAAAGAGTTTGTGGAGTCAGCAAGTTTCAATGAAAGGAATCTGCAGCCATCAGCCTTAAGCCTTAAGCCTAATAAATGGTTTCTTTCTATAGATCAAGCCCTGTATTTTCTACCTTCAGTTATAATACAAGATACTTTTGTAAGAAGATTTCTCAATGGTAATTCTGTTAAAATTCCATTTGGCATAGTGCCCGCAGGCTGGGTAAAGGTTAAAAATAGGCTGGGTAAAATTCTTGGTATAGGTTACAGCAATGGCATAATTATAAACCCAGAAAAAATAATTTGGGAGGAAGCTATATGATAGCAAGATATACAAGAAAAGAGATGGGCAAGATATGGAGTGATGAAAACAAATTCAGGAAATGGCTTGAGGTAGAGATTGCTGTTTGTGAGGCATGGGCTGAGCTTGGGAAAATTCCTGTGGATGCCTTAAGAGAGATTAAAGAAAGTGCTGATTTTGACCTGAAAAAAATTGATGAGATAGAAGCCACAGTAAAGCATGATGTAATCGCCTTTTTAACTGCTGTGGCAGAAAAAGTCGGTCCTGTCTCCAGGTATATTCATATAGGACTTACTTCTTCTGATGTAGTAGATACTGCCCTTGCATTACAGATACGGGAAGCTGGAGAATTGATAATGGAAGATTTAAAGAAGCTTAAAGAATTATTCAAAGAAAAGGCTTTTCAATACAAAGATACAATATGCATGGGAAGAAGTCACGGAGTTCATGCAGAGCCAACTTCTTTTGGATTAAGATTTGCTTTATGGTATGAAGAAACAAAAAGAAATATAGAAAGACTTAAATCAGCCTTAGAAATAATCTCTGTTGGTAAAATATCAGGAGCAGTTGGAACATTCTCAAATATACCACCAGAGATTGAAGAGATTGCCCTTAAAAAACTTGGACTCAAGCCAGAACCTGTGGCAACCCAGATTGTTCAGAGAGACAGACATGCAGAATTCTTAAGCGTGCTTGCTTTAATTGCTGCAATGATTGAAAAAATAGCAGTTGAGATAAGACATCTTCAGAGAACAGAGGTTTTAGAGGCAGAAGAACCATTTACAGAAGGGCAGAAAGGCTCATCTGCAATGCCCCATAAAAGAAACCCTGTTGGTTGTGAAAATCTAAGCGGACTTGCAAGACTTGTCAGAAGTAATGCCTTTGCAGCCTATGAAAACATAGCTTTATGGCATGACAGAGACATATCCCATTCATCTGTTGAGAGAGTTATAATTCCCGACAACTGCATTCTCGTTGATTATATGTTAAACAGGCTTTATGGAATAATAAAAGACTTGAGAGTCTATCCTGAAAGAATGCTTAAAAACATTGAGCTTAGCTACGGACTTTACAACTCTCAGAGGGTTTTGCTTGCTTTGGTTGATAAGGGGCTTACCCGTGAGCAAGCATACAGCCTTGTTCAGAGTAATGCTATGAAAAGCTGGAAAGAAGGTAAACCCTTTATGGATTTGCTTCTTTCAGATGAAGAAATAAAAAGGCATCTTACTGAAGATGAAATAAAAAGCATCTTTGAGCTAAACTATTACACAAGAAATATTAACCACATTTACAGGAGAGTTTTTGGAGAGTAAGACTAAACAAAATATTGAATAGAAGAAATAGAGGAGGAAGGTATGAGTAGAGACATCACAAAAATCAGAAACATCGCAATTGTAGCCCATGCAGGTGCAGGAAATACCAAGCTTGCAGAACAGATACTTTTTAAAACAGGGCAGATTGACAGAGTAACTACTGGTGAAACTACAGGTAAAGTAATTGACTATGAACCTGAAGAGCTTGCAAGAAACATGACTCTTAGCTGCAAAGTTGCATACTGCGATTATAAGGATTACAGAATTAACATTATAGATACTCCAGGTTTTGTTAATTTTCTTGAAGATACAAAGAATGCCCTTAGAGTCGTTGATGGTGCAGTGGTAATAGTAAGTGCCATATCAGGAGTTAAGGCTGAAACTGAAAGAATATGGAAATACTGCGATGACTATGACCTTCCAAGAGTAGTTTTCGTAAACAAACTTGATAAAGAAAATGCATCCTTTGACAGAGCAGTTGCAGAGATTGAAAAGGTTTTCGGACAGGAGGCCATTCCTCTTACTCTACCTATAGGAGAAGGTCCTGGACTTCAGGGAATTGTTGATTTAATATCACTTAAAGCATTTATACAGGATGGTAAGTCTGTAAAAGAAACATCTATACCATCAGAATTAATGAGCAAAGTTGATGAATACAGGAAAAAATTCGTAGAAAAAATTGCTGAGCTTGATGATAGCCTTCTTGAAAAATACCTTGAAGGAGGAGAATTAACAGAAGAGGAGTTAAGACGAGGACTTCATGATGCATCAATTGCTCGTAGATTCATCCCTGTACTTGCTGGCTCAGCACTTTTGGGAATTGGCATAGAAGCTTTGCTTGACAGCATAATCCTTGCACTGCCAGATCCGAAAGAGAGAGCTAATATTTATCCGATAAAGGGGATAAATCCTAAGGATGGAAAAGAACTAATAAGACAACCCTCTGAAGGAGAGCCTCTTTCAGCCTATGTTTTTAAGACAACTATTGATCCCTTTGCAGGAAAAATCTCCTATATTAGAATTTTCTCAGGAGTTTTTAAGGCTGACACTAATGTATTAAATCCAAACACCGACATCAAGGAAAGAATCGGACAAATTTATTATATTCTCGGAAAATCGCAGATTCCCTGTGGAAAAGCAGGTCCTGGAGAGATTGTAGCAACAGTAAAACTTAAAGACACGATTACAGGACACACTCTTTGTGATGAAAATGCACCAATTTTATTACCAGAAGTGAGATTCTCAGAACCTATAATATCCTATGCCATTGCACCAAAAACAAGGGGTGATGAGGAAAAAGTTAGTGCAGGACTTCATAAGCTTCTTGAAGAAGATCCAACCCTTAAATTCTCTAGGGATGAGGAGTCAAAGGACATGATTCTCAGTGGTATGGGACAGGTTCATATAGAGGTTGCCCTTGAGAAACTCAAGAGAAAATTTGGAGTTGAAGTCAATCTTATGGCACCGAAAGTTCCTTACAGAGAAACAATAAGAGCAACTGCAAGTGCTCAGGGTAAGTATAAAAAGCAGTCTGGTGGAAGAGGACAGTATGGAGACTGCTGGATTCAGATAGAGCCATTACCAAGGGGTGGTGGCTATGAGTTCGTTGACAAAATCGTAGGTGGAGTTATTCCTCAACAATATCGTCCAGCAGTTGAAAAAGGAATAATTGAGACAATGAAGGAAGGAATTTTAGCATACTATCCAATCATAGACTTGAAAGTTACACTATATGATGGCTCCTATCATCCTGTGGATTCTTCTGAAATGGCGTTTAAAATTGCAGGTGCTCTTGCTCTTAAAAAGGCCTTTATGGAGGCAAAACCTGTTTTACTTGAGCCAATTATGAAGACAGAAATAATAGTACCTGATGAAACCTTAGGAACAGTAATTGGAGACCTAAATTCCCGCAGAGGAAAGGTTCAGGGAGTTGAGCCACAGTCAGGAGGAAATCAGAAAATAATTGCGCTTGTTCCTATGGCTGAGATGCTTACATATGCAAACCAGCTTCACAGCATGACCTCTGGAAGAGGAATATATTCTATGGAGTTTTCCCATTATGAGGAAGTACCATCTCATATTGCTCAAAAAATAATTGAGCAAAGACAGAAAGAAAGACAGGCAAAGGCAGAGGAGTGAAATACACAGATGCTTTATATAGCCTCATAATGCTTCTGTTTAAAAGGGATAGACAAAAATGAAAAAACCTTGGGGTGGAAGGTTTAAAAAAAAGACAGCTAAGACACTTGAAGAGTTTTCACAGTCCATATCATTTGACAGAAGACTATGGCAGGAAGACATTGAAGGAAGTAGAGCCCATGCCCAAATGCTAAAGAAGCTGGGAATTATTGATGAAAATGAACTAAAGCAAATTCTTCAAGGGCTTGAAGAGATTGAAAAAGAGATAAAAGAAGGAAAATTTCAATTTAAAGAGGAGCTTGAAGATGTTCACATGAACATTGAAAGAGCTCTTATTGAAAAGATTGGCTCTGCAGGAGCAAAAATACACACTGCTCGTTCAAGAAATGACCAGGTTGCCACTGACTTAAGGCTTTATTTAAGAAAACAAATTCATAGACTTATCTGGCAACTCACAGAGCTTGAAAAAACATTTATCTTCTTGGCAGAAAAACATATTGATACAATAATGCCTGGTTATACTCATCTTCAAAAAGCACAGCCTGTACTTCTTTCCCATCATCTTCTTGCCTATGCATGGATGTTTGAAAGAGATAGACAGAGACTTAAAGAGGCTTTAAAAAGAATAAATCAGTGTCCTCTTGGTGCCTGTGCCTTAGCAGGAAGTAGTCTTTCTATTGACAGACATTTCACTGCAAAGGAATTGGGTTTTGATGATGTAATTCCAAACAGCATGGATGCTGTTTCTGACAGAGACTTTGTATGTGATGTGCTTTATTGCGGTTCTATGCTCATGATGCATCTTAGCAGAATTGCTGAGGAAATTATTCTCTGGGCTACTGATGAATTCAAATTTATTGAAATATCTGACAGATTTTCAACTGGCTCAAGCATGATGCCTCAGAAAAAAAATCCAGATGCTACAGAGTTAATAAGAGGCAAAACCGGAAGAATATATGGACATCTCATTGGTTTTCTTACAACAATGAAAGGTCTTCCGCTTACCTATAACAGGGATATGCAGGAAGATAAAGAGCCTGTTTTTGACACAATTGATACAGTAAGCATGAGCCTTAAAATTATAAATGAAATGCTTTCAGAGATTAAGTTTAACAGAGAAAGAATGAAGGACTCCTGTAAAACTGGCTATCTTACTGCCACAGATCTTGCTGAGTATCTTGTTAAAAAGGGTATACCTTTCAGAAATGCTCATGAAATAGCAGGTAAAATAGTGCGTTACTGCATTGAAAAAAGAAAGAATCTTTCAGAGCTAAGTATAGATGAGCTTAAAAAGTTTTCAGATAAAATTGAAAAGGATGTTTATGAAATATTAAATCCTGAAGGTTCAATTGAGGTAAAATGCTCCTATGGAAGTACTTCTAAAGAGAGTGTAAAAGAACAGATAAAATTGCTCAGAAAAATATTAAAGGAATAAACATGATTTGCCTCACTAAAAATTACCCTAAAATATCTAAATCATTCAACAGGGTATTCATTTGCCTTCTAATCTCATTAGTATTTCTTCTATTAAGTTGTGGCAGAAAAGCTGATCCAACTCTTGAAGACTATCTTCAACCCGAACCTGTGGAAAAAATGAACTTAACAGCAACTTATGATAAAATTTTAATTATCTGGAGATATCCTGAAAAGGCAAAAACAAAAATAGAGAGTTTTCTTATAGAAAGAGAAACTAAAGGACAAAGAAAGACTCTTGGATATTATGATAAAAATACCACATCATTAGAAGACACTGATATTATCTTTGGAGAAACCTACAAATACCGCATCTTTGCAATAAGTCCAAAAGGCATTTACAGTAAACCTGCTGAATCAGAGATTACTCCTCAAAGATTATCTGAATTGGAAAATATTAATTATAAAATCACTTCTGAAGGAGTATTGCTATCATGGAATACTCAGAATTCATTTGTTTATAACATATACCGAATAAATCAAAAAAATGAGAGAGTTAAAATTGGCTCAACAGATAAAAATTCCTTCTTGGATGGACTTATTTTTCAAACTATAAGCTCATTTACAAATGCTTCTAAGCAAGAAATAATCTATATCATAACAGCCTGTGTATCTTCTGAATCAACATACATGGAAAACAAGGGAACAGAGATAAGAGTTCCTATAAGTTCTTTTATTCCATCAAAACCCGCAGAAGTTTTTTGGTCAATCAATGAACATGGAGTTTATATTTCATGGAAAGAAGTTCCTGAAAGATGGATTAAAGATTATAAAATATATAGAAAACGGACAGATGAACAGAATTTTAAGCTTATTGGTGAAACAATGATTCCTTTATTCTTTGATGCTGAGTATAATATTAGTAACTTAAGACCGCCTGTTTATTATAAAATTACAACACAAGGTCCTTTAAAAGAAAGTGAGCCAGAAGAAATAAAAATGGAGGTACAGGATGGATAGAATTCTTCTTGGTCACGGAAGTGGTGGTAAATTAATGCATGAGCTTATAAAAAAATACATAGCTCCTGTTTTTGAACTTCCATCTCTTATGGATTCTGCTATAGTATCTTTAAATCATTCTGGAAAAGTTGCGATAACAACTGATTCCTATACTGTTTCACCAATATTTTTCCCTGGTGGAGACATTGGAGAACTTGCAATAAATGGAACAGTAAATGATTTGGCAGTTGTAGGTGCATTACCGCTTTATCTTACTGTTGGATTTATTCTTGAAGAAGGTTTTCCAATGTCTGATTTTGAAAGAGTGCTTAGGAGTATTTCATATTCAGCAAAAAAGGCTGGGATAAAAATAGTTGCAGGAGATACAAAAGTTG
>FMSI01070070.1_pt1 | contig 11150 bp, 10 predicted proteins | sample 1504471 | NCBI WGS metagenome assembly FMSI01 (sample SAMEA4475357, study PRJEB15587) | soil metagenome | biome: Soil; feature: Field | place: India | collected 2015-03-11 | depth 0 m
TCTAAACCATCTGAGCTAACCGCCCATATATCTTAAATTATACATTATTTTTTTTTATTTTTCAAGAAATAAAGGTAGAATATGGAAAATCTTATCTTAAATTTTATTGAAAAAAATCCGAAAGATGCATTTTGTATTTTCAGAGAAGATGGAGAAATCATTTATTCAAATAATCTTTTTAAAGAATTTTTTCACAGTTCAAATTTTTATGATTTGATTCTTGACAATGAAGTAAAGGAAAAAATTAAAAATTCAAAAAGTCTTTTTGAGTATGTTTCTATTCTTAATTCTATAGTTGAACAAAAACCATTCCTCATAAGAGTTTTCTACAAAGATGGAATGTTCTATTCTTCTCTGGTTGATTTTTCAAATCATAAAGAGATAGTTTTTGAACTTAATAAGTTTAAAAAAATTGCTTTAGATATGCCAGTAATTATAATCATCTTTGATAGAGATTATAAAATTAACTTTGTTAATAAACTTTTTTCTTCCTATTTTGGATCAGGTAATAATAAAAATTTAATAGATTTATTAAAAGATAAAGTTTCGGAAGATTTTATAGTTAGTTTAAAAGAGTATATTGAAAATGAGAAAGATATAGATGGTAGAGTTATTTTGAAATTCAAGGATAAAAATATTCTTTTTTCAGTAAATCTTATAACTGTGAAAGAAGGGAATGTATTTAATTATGCACTTGTTTTAAAAGATCTTGCATTTCAAGAAAAAGTGGCAGAAGAAATGACAAAAATGAGTAAATTTGAATCTTTAAAATTTATTACAGATGGGGTGAGTCATGATCTCAACAATGTTTTGGCCTCTCTTGTGGGAAATATATCTTTAGCTAAACTTTTAATCAAACCAGACTCAAAAGCATATTCTTTTATTGAAGAGGCAGAAAATGCATGTAGTAGAGCAAAGGATTTGAGTTTGAAACTTTTGTCCATAGCTAAGGGACTTCCAATGATGAAAAAAGAGATAAATATAAATAAAATACTTCTTGAGACTACTAATTTTATATTGAGAGGAAAATTTTTTGATCTTAATATAAAGTTAATAACAGAGTTTGAGAAGGAAGAATTCAAAATTAATGCCGATGAAGGTCAGATAATTCAGGTGATTGATAATATAGTTACAAATGCCTGTCAGGCTATGCCTGATGGTGGGGAGATAACTATAGGGACAAAGGAAGTTGAAATAGTTGAGAATAGAAATTATTTTCCAATTAAATCAGGGAGGTATTTGTGTATTTATATCAAAGATACTGGTAAGGGAATATCTCCTCTTATAATTTCAAAGATTTTTGATCCATATTTTACTACAAAAGAAGGTGGAAATGGAATTGGCTTAAGTATTTCTTTTTCTATTATAAAAAATCATAGAGGATACATTGATGTAATTTCTCAAATAGGGGTAGGGAGCACATTTTTCATATATCTTCCATTCGATTAGTCTTCAAATTTGTAGCCACTCATAGCTAGCATTATCAAAGCAGGAGTATAAAAAGCCCACGAGAGTATAAAACCAGCTTCAGACCAGCCTGGTACCCTGAGATTATATATTTGCCCAGTTAATTCCATAAGAAAATATGAAATACTTCCTAAAAAAATTAGCACAGCATTTGTGGTGGGAAATAATTTATACATAAATGTAGCAATTCCAGTCCAGAGTGATAGAATTACTAAACTTCCATAGATAATTGTAATAATAAGTAATCCTTTCTGAACAAGTTCTTTATAAAATATCACCACAATAGCAATAAGAATGATGAAAAAAGAGAGACCAAATAAAACTCTTTTAAAAGTATCTTCTTTAAGAAAACTGAAGCATTTTGAATGTCTGATTATAAGAATTAAAACAGAAAAAATAAAAAATACAGCTCCTATCATAAAGATTGTCTGGTTTTCATACCAGTAGTTGTTTGTAGTTATAAAAATATCGCCTATTGAAGCTAAAGGAAATGCTATTCCAAGCATTATTGTGTCGATTTTTGATAAGCCATCTTTACCTATCATAAGAGCAATTATAGTAGCAAGAAAAGAAGAGATAAGTTTTACAATTGGTGAGTAGTTTTGATCAAAACCTACGAAAATTGAGAAGTAGTCTGTTGCAATAAATGACCCTGTTAGTCCTATGATAGTAGCTATAATTATTATGAGGAAGATTTTTTTAATTGTTGACATTTTGCCCCCCTTAAACATCAAAACATATTATACATATATCGTCTTTATGTTTTGAATTTTTTTGTTTCAGATCATTGTTTATCTTGAGTTCAAGTTTTTTAAGAAAATCTTTTGGGGAAAGTTCAAAATTTTCAAGTAAGAAGTCAAAAAACTTGTCCTTATCAAGCTGCATTTCTTCATTTGTTCTATCATAATCGTTATTGTAAACCCAATCCATAAGACCATCAGTATAGAAAATAATTCTTGTATCTGGAGAGATATTTATTGAATAGTTGTTATAAAAACAGTTGCATGATGAATTACAGTATATTCCAAGAGCAAATGATTTTACGTTCTTGTTTTCTATCTGGGTAATCTTGTCTTTTTTTACTATAAAAGGCATTGGGTGAGCAGCACTGCAATATATAAATTCTCTTGTGTCATATTTAAAGGTTCCCATAAAAGCTGTAACATACTGGTCAAACGCTTCTTCAGCAAGGTTGTTGTTCAAATATAACAAAAATTGAGCAGGATCACTGAAATTTTCCTTTTTGTATTGAAGAATAAAGCTCTTTATCATTGATGTTATTATTGCTGCTGGCATTCCATGACCTGCAACATCACAGATAAATATGGTAAGTTCGTTTTTTTCTTTATTCTCAATAAAATAGAAAAAATCCCCCCCAACATTCGCTATTGGTTGATAAAAGAAGGATATTTTATCACTTGGTGTCGATGTGGGTAAGAGTTGTAATTGAACCTTTCTTGCCATTTCTAGTTCTTTTTGATAATGAAAGTTTCTTTCTATTACTTCATAAAGTAAAAGTTTGTTTGATATTGATATACTTATTTGTTCTCTCAATGAAAAGTAGAAGATTGGATCAAGTGAATCAACTTCTATAACTATGAAACCAAATTTGCTATTTCTTACTACAAGAGGAAGTATTAAAAAATTGTGGGGTTTTTCATCTTCAAGTTCTTCTGGAATGAGATTTTTTGTGTTAAAAATTATTTCTTCATCTTCTATTTGTCGCTTGTCTGGTATTGCTACAATAGCCTTTGAAATATCAACATTTTCTTCAAACAGATTTAAAGTAAATAAACCTTTGTTGAGTTTTGGAAGGATTTCTTCAATAGATTGTTTTAACTCTTTGTCGTTATGACTTGCAAGAATTCTTTGAATTAATAAATCTAATTTTTCATTAAAGTGTCTCTTTTCTATGATTATTTTATTAAAATGATTTATAGTGTAAGCAAATATGATGTCATTTATATCTTTGAAAATTTTGTCAATATTGTTTACTAAAGTTTCATTCAAGGTTATTCTTATTAATATAAGGTGTCTTAACTCCTCAAAAACCTTTTGTAAAAATTTTAATTTATTTTCATCATAGTTTGTTTTGATCAGAAATTCGGAAAGAGTTTTTACAAAGTTTTTCATTTTTGAAGCAGAAAAGCTGTCTATCAAAAAGAAGATATTTTCTATCAAAGAAATAGTGCTATCAAATGCAAAATCTTTTTCAAATCCTTCGTTTCTTATTGTCTTTAGCATAAGAGATATAATATTATCGCATTCGGAATTATAGAATTCAATGCCTGAGGAATATGAATCTCCTTTGAAAAGAGTCTTGAAAATAAAGTAGTTTGTTTTTTCACTTATACATCCACAGGATTCTCTCGGTATAAAATAGGTATTTAAAACAGTTTTGTTTTCATAATGTTTTTTTTCAAATATTGCTGTCATTATTTCGATTGCCTTTTGTGCCATTTTTTCAATAGGTTGATGAACAGATGATAAAGATGGGATTGAAGATAGCGATTCTATGCTGTCGTCATAACCAGACATAATAATATCTTCAGGAATATTAAAGCCTTTCTTTTGTAAATAATTCATTACAGCCAGAGCTGACATATCATTTGAGGCAATGATTGCATCAAAGGGAAGATTTTTTGAAAGGAATTTTTTCATAGAATCAATAGCTTTTTCTGCATGAAAATCTCCCTCAATTATGTAATCTTCATTTATTTTAAGCCCATTTTCAATCAATCCTTCCTTGAAGGCATTCAATCTTTCTATGGCTTCAGGGTGTTGTAAAGGACCTGTTATAAAAACTATATTTTTTCTGTTATGAAAACAAACGAAATGTTTAACAGTTTCTTTAATTCCCGACTTATTATCTGTTAGAATTACAGGGTAGCCACCTATGTCTAAAGATATATTGACAATAGGTATATTTTTTATCTTTTTGTAAAATTCAATAGCCTTTTCAGTAGAAACATAGTGAAATAGAGATCCACTGAAGACTATTATTCCATCAAACTTTTCACTATTAAGAAACTCATATACAAAATTCCAGTTTTTTCTCTCAAGGTTTTTATCTTCAAGCTGACTTCCAACAAAGTAGTAAAAATTATAGTTGTATTGCTTTGAGATTTTAATAAAATTAAGCCAGAGTTTATAAGTATAAGGATTTGTAATATCTGGAGAAATAACGGCTATATTTTTAAATTTTTTCATAATATACTATTTCTCCTTTTGATAGTGTATAATATATCTTACCATAAAAAATTTTTCCAGTAAATGCACTGTTTTTTGATTTTGAGAGAAAGTAATTTTTATCGATTTTTACTATTTCGTCTTGATTAAAGATTACAAGGTTTGCTATTTTTCCAGTTTTTAATACTCCTCTATCAATATTTATAATTTTTGCTGGATTGGTTGAGACTAAGTTTAACCATCTCAAAATGTTCATTTTTTTGCTTTTGACCAAATGTGTATATGTTGAAGGTAAAAATGTTTCAAATCCTATTGAACCAAATGGTGCTTTTTCAATTTGATTTGATTTTTCTTCTTCTGAATGAGGTGCGTGATCTGTTGCTATTGCATCTATTGTCTCATTGATTAATGCTTCTTCTATAGCCTTTCTACTTTCTTCACATCTGAGAGGTGGGTTGATTTTTTTGTAAGTATCAAGTTCTGGAGTTATTAAATCTTTATCATTAAGTATTAAATGGTGTGGAGTAGTATCACAACTTATTAAAGAACCAAATTTATCTTTTAAAAACTGAATTGCTTCCACAGAGGCTTTTGTTGATATATGTGTAAAGTGGACTCTTGATTTATTAAGTCCAGCAATGAGTCCAAAAATAAGTATTGATAAACTCTCTGCTTCTTCTGGTTGACCTTCTTTACCAAAAAAATTATTGAGTTCACCATTGTTAAAAAATTTATCTTTTGTAAGTGAGTGCCACTCAGGATGAACGAATAATAATGATTTATATTTTTTTGCTTCTTTTGTAAGATCAAATATTATAAATGGATTGTTTATATCACTTCCATCATCTGTAAAAAATATTGCACCTGCTTTTTTATTTTCTTTAATATTGACTATGGTTTTTCCGTCTCTTGACCTTGTCATTGATGAAGAAAAGAATATTTCTATTATAGATTCCTTTTCTGCTTTTTTGTAAAGGTCTTGTAATATTTGAGGATTATCTATTGCCGGGTTTGTATTTGGCATTGCAATGGCGGTTGTTATACCACCTTTTGCTGCAGCTTTACTTCCAGTTGTAAAGTCTTCTTTATATTCCTGACCCGGAACCCTGAAATGTGAGTGTAAATCAACAAGACCTGGAACGATATATAGATTTTTTGCGTCAATAATTTTTTCTTCTTTTGTGGGAGAAATTTCTAAGGCTATTTTCTTAACAATTGAATTTTCAATCTTTATGTCAACTTTTTGGCCATCGATAGCTGGTTTTGTGTTAAATAATATTCCATTTTTAATAATCATAGATTACCATAAGTTATATATTCTTTCTATCAATTCTGTATTTTTATTTTTCTCAAAAAATTTTGCCTTTTTTAAGGGTATGTAGATATCTAAGGATTCATTTATTTTTTTATCAAAGCTATCTGGTAAAAGTATGCCAAAATTTTTTCTATTAAATTCAATAAAATATAATTTCTTACCTTCTTGAATAAATGGTTCTATAGCTGTTATTTTCCCACTTAATTTTATTGAATTTTCTATCTCAACGGTAGAACATTCATCAGGTCTTATAGATAAAAAGTAAGAAATTTTCCCACAAGTTAAAGAATTAACTTCTTCATCACATAAGTAGTTTGCTGGAATCTCACCTATATAAAGAGATACAAATAGGGTTTTTGGGTCATTATATAATTCTTCATATGTTGCTATTTGTTGTATTCTCTTTTCTGCAAGTACAGCAATTTTATCAGCAAATGTTCCCATTTCAAGCTGGTTGTGAGATACATATATTGTGGTAATATTATGTTGCTTCAGAAATTTTTTAAGTTTATGTTTTATAGAGGTTCTCAAGTTCATTTCTATGTTTGAGAAAGGTTCATCAAGCAAAAGTATATCGGGTAAGGCAAGCAATGCTTTACCTATTGCAACCCTCTGCCTTTCTCCAAGTGAAGAAAATTTTGGCTTTTTTGATAAGATTTTTTCCTCATCTATGTTTAGCATTTCGCTTATTTGTTTTACTATTTCGGCATCAATATTTTCTTTCTGGTGATGAAGAACATAAGGAAATTCTATATTTTCAATATTTTTGAGGTGTGGATATAGTGCAATTTCTTGAAAAACCATTGCAACATTTCTTTTATCAGGTTGCAAAAGACTTATTTCTTCTCCATTTTTATATATTTCTCCACTATCCTGTTTTATAAGTCCTGCAATTGTTTTCAATAGAAGTGTTTTACCACTTCCAGAAGGGCCTAAAATACCGAAGATCTCATTTTTTGATATATTGAGATTTATTTTTTCAAATATAAATTCGTCAGTTATGTTATTTTTAAGATTCTTAGTTGATAAAGATAAATTAATAATCTTAATATAATACATAATAGTTATTATATAATAAAACTGAAATATGGTAAAGAAAAAATATATTATTTAATCAAGTTTTCTTCTATATTGTTCAAGAAGAAAAGATGCTTTGAGAAATAAGAAGATAGTAAATTTATCCAGCCCGTAATTATGAGTATTCCTAAGATTATCAAAAAGATACCACTTATTATTTCGATGATTTTTGAATGTTTTTTGAAAAAGTTGAATATTGTTATCATTTTGTTTAAGAATACTGCAGTTAAAATGAATGGGATTCCAATTCCAAGTGAGTAAAGAATTAGTTGCACTATTGCATTTATTATTTTGTCTGATTGAGTTGACATCATAAGGATTCCACTTAATATTGGTCCTACACAGGGTGTCCAGCCACCTCCAAAAGCAACTCCTAAAAGGAAAGAACTTAAAATACCTGAGGTTTTTGGTTTTATTTCTGCTTTTAATTGAAAGTTAAGAAAATTAAGTTTAAGGATGCCTGTTAAATGAAGTCCAAACAGTATTACAATTAAACCACCAATCCTTGAAAACCAGATTTTAAACCCACTTAATCCGAGAGAGAGAATAAAAAGTAAAACTGCAAATATACTGAATACAAGTGTAAAACCAAGAACAAAAAATATTGAATTTATTAAAATATTACTTCCCTTTTGATTATCTTTTAATTCTTTTACTGATAAACCAGTAATGTATGCTAAATACACTGGTATCAAAGGTAGAATGCAGGGAGAAAGAAAAGTTAAAATCCCTCCGACTAAAGCTATAAAGTATTCCATAATTTTGCTCCAACTCAAAAAATAACAAGATGTCCCTTTTTAAGTTTGATTATTTCATAATTTACAATTTTTGCTTCATCAAGTTCATCTTCGATTTTTTCTAATCTTCCTTTCATAACAAAGGTTTTAACTGGATTTAAAAGATGTTTCTCTTCCCATTTTTTAATATTCTTGAGGCTTGAGAATGCTCTTGATAAAACAAGACATTCTTCATTGAGTAAAAAGCCTTCGTTTATGTTAATCACACTTATGTTTAATTTAAGTTTTTTTACGACAAAAGTCAAGAAGGCAAGTTTTTTTGTGTTAACTTCTGTGAGGTAAAAATGTTTTTCAGGTAGCATTATTGAAAGTGGAATAGCAGGAAGTCCTCCCCCACTTCCTATATCAACTATTGTATTATAGTTTTCTTTCTTTAGGAATGGAAGTATTTCAAGGCTATCTTCTATATGTATGTTCCATATTTCTTCTTCAGTTGACCTTCCAATGAGATTAAAATTTTTGTTCCATAAGAGGAGTTCCTCTACATATTGTTTCATCTTTTCATTCATAATATATTATAACATATTTTTTGTTTAATTGACATTATAAACCTTTATTTTTAAAATTTAATAATGACTATTCTTGAAAAACTTTCAATACTTGGGGTTTCTTCCCGATATGATTCTTCTTGTGGAGGAGGGAAAGAAGAGAGAATAATGCCGGGTGTATACAGAAGTTCTTGTGGAGATGGGGGGCATTATTCTCTTCTTAAGATTTTACTCACCAATTATTGTGAGTATGATTGTGCATATTGTGTAAATAGAAAATCAAATGATGTTAAGAGGGTGATTTTTACTGCCAGCGAAATTTGTGAATTAACTAAGACTTATTATAACAAGGGCTTGATAGATGGTTTATTCTTAAGTTCTGGTGTTTTGAAAAGTCCAGATTTTACAATGGAATTAATGTTAAATGCTATTAAGAAACTGAGGATTGAGTATGATTATAATGGGTATATTCACCTTAAGATTATGCCGGGTTGTAGTGAATTTCTTATCAATGAAGCTATTAAATATGCTGATAGGGTGAGTGTTAATCTTGAAATACCAAATTTAAGCGGGCTTCATAAGCTATGTCCACAGAAAAAGGAAGAGTTTCTTTTGAATCCAATGATCTATATTCATAATAAGATTCTTGAGAATAGATATAAAAAGGGACAGACAACTCAACTTATTGTTGGGGCTACTTCTGACAACGATTTTCAAATTTTAAAACTTTCAGAAAATTTATATAAAAAAGTTAGTATGAAAAGAGTTTACTACTCTGCTTTTGAGAATATTAATAATAATCTTAATCCACCGGATAAAAATTTGCCTTTGAGAGAAAGGAGATTGTATCAGGCGGATTGGCTTATGAGAGTATATCATTTTTCACTTGAGGAAATTATAAAACCCGGTTTAAACTTGGCTCTTGATATTGATCCCAAAACAAAGTGGGCTATTGAAAATATTGAATTTTTTCCAATCGAAATTACAAGGGCATCATTTGATGAGCTTATTAGAGTTCCGGGTATAGGTTTGGTTTCTGCAAGGAAAATAATTGAAATAAGAAAAAAATCATATATTGATATATTTTCTCTTGAAAAGATGGGGGTAATTATTAAAAAAGCAAGACATTTCATTACTGTAAATGGAAGATTTTATGGCTTTAAAACTGATAATATTGATAAGTTAAAAGATGTTCTTTCAGAAAAGAGTGAAGAAATATTGTTATTCAATAGCTGATTTCTAATTTAAGTTGAAGAAGAAGATTTTTAAGGTAAGGGAGTTTTTCTACTATAATATTGATCGCTTCTTTTATAATTCTACTCCATTTTTTAAAGCAGTCTGTTCTATGTCTCTTGATGTATCACTTTGTATTATAACATCAATCTTTTGTTCACCAAGCAAAAGTTGTAATTTTGTTCTGAAAGAAAGTTCTTTTTTAAACAAGTTATCTTTTTGATTGGTAATAAGATATAGATCTATGTCCCCACCTTTTTTATTAATATCTGTTCTGCTACCGAATAGCACAACCTTTACATCTTCACCGAAAATTTCAGTAGCTACCTTTTTTATGATTTTTATTTGTTCTTCTGTTAATCTGATATTAGGTGGCATCTTAAATCCTCTTTAATATTATAGTGCTTATTTTTTAAAGGTCAATCTTTAATGATAATTTCATATTTTTTCAATAGTTTGAATGGTGCGTAGCTTAACTTTGCTTTTCGTAGTCCTTCTACACCCATATCCTGTTCTCTATTTACGAATTTGTAATGAGGATAAATTTCATGCTCTACATACTGCTGGTTTATAATCTGAAAACTACCAGTGTAAGAAATGTCTGCCTTTTCAAAGTGTATTACAAACGTTGTATCATCGAGAGGTTCGCCAAACTCAAATGCAACAAGTTTGCTTTCTACTTCTATTATTCCACCATTTGCATTAAGATTTTCAAAATTTCCAATGAATTTAAGGAAACTTTTATATTCATCACTGGCAAGGTTAAAATCCTCTTTACCTTCCATCCATTTTTCAAATAAGGCTATGCAATTTTTTTTATCATTGAGTTCAAATTTTCGATAGATGAAATTGTAATTTTCTTTGAATTTTTTGATAAATCCTCTCTTTCCATCAAGTCTCCACCCTTTGAGAAAAGCAAGTTTTTCAGCTTTATAAATGTAGTCAAAATTATCCCTGTCTGGAATAATTTTTAACCCCTTGTTTTTAACGAACTTAATTTGATATTCTGGGACAAGAGAGATTGTCTTGATATTATTTTTAATAGCGTAATCTATAAGATTATCAAAGGCTTTTTCACAATCTTTCACACCTATAGGTGGAAAAAAATAGCTTTCATTATCTTTTTCACCCAGAAAAACCAGCCCATCAAGGATTTTTGACCATCTTATATTTCTTACATCACTCCACATAAAAAGATTGGTAAATGTGTATTCTGATATTTTTGGATGATAAGTACTGAAATAATTATCTATTATTTTTTTATCTGAAAGTTCAATTTTTTTGAAATTAAGGTTCATTTTTGCCTCATTTTAAGGAGTTTTTGAGCCATTTTAAATAATTTTTGTCACCACCAACAATCTGAATTTTTATAATCTCTGGTGTTTGGTATGAATGAATTGATTTAATGAACTTTTTAAGTTCTCTTGACTTAGTTTTTGTTGTTTTAAATTCAATTCTATACTCTATAGCATTTTCTATTTTTTTATTCCACCAGTATTGACTTTTTACCTCAAAAATTTGAGCACAGGCAGCAAGTTTTTTTTCTAAACATTCCTTTGTCAGTTTTTCTGCTTCTTCTTTTTT
>FMSI01061123.1_pt1 | contig 11127 bp, 6 predicted proteins | sample 1504471 | NCBI WGS metagenome assembly FMSI01 (sample SAMEA4475357, study PRJEB15587) | soil metagenome | biome: Soil; feature: Field | place: India | collected 2015-03-11 | depth 0 m
ATGCCTTAACTAAGCGCCATTCGGGTCTGACCGCTTTTTTGAAGCCTTCTTGCGCCTTGTGTCCACAGCGGGTTTGAAACATCCGGGTTAGCGTGGAAGATATGCAAGAAGCGCCTGTCATTTTTTAGCATCATTGTTCAAGCATCATTGTTCAGCGGGCTTATTTCTGTTTCTCGTTGTTGGCTTTGAGTGCTTCGGCGATGACCGCGTCGAAGGCCGGTTTTGGCCGGTTGTTGCCGTCGAACAGCAGCGGCCGGCCGGCCGCACGCCAAGACACGGCGTCGTTCACGCCCCAAAAGGTGACCATCTTCACTGAGTCCTTGTGCTTGAGGAAGGCCCGGAAAAGATTGGCATACTGTGTGGCGAGCCGTTTATTTGCATCTTCCACAAGGCCGCCCTGCGTGGCATCGGCGTTTTCGGCGATGTCCGCCCCGAATGTGAACTGGCCGGCTCGCGCGCTGTTGACGTCCAGTTCGGTGATGTGAATGGGCAGGCCGAGCGATGCCATTTCCGTCAGTGCCCGGTCCATTTCCTCAAAACTCGGCGACGAAACGCTCACGTGGGTTTGCGAGCCGATGGCGTGGATCGGAACTTTCTGCTCCTGGAGCGACTTGATCAGGGTGATGAGTTTGCGGCGTTTTTCGGGATTCTCCAGCCCGTAGTCGTTATAGCGAAGGATGGCGTCCGGGTCAGCTTCATGCGCGTACTCGAAAGCCTTGGCGATAAAGTCCGGCCCGATGATCTCCAGCCAGAGCGAGTGGCGCAGAATGTTCGTGCCGCGGTCGGAGATGGCCTCGTTGACGACATCCCAAACCTTGATCTTGCCCTTGTAGCGGCCTACCACGGTGTGAATGTGTTCGCGCATCCGTTGGAGCAATTCCTCGCGTGAGGCACGCGGTCCGGCGTAGCCCCAGCGACCAAAACCACCGCCAGGGGCGCGACCGAATCTGCGTCTGCCGGGCGCATTGGTGTCCGCGGCGTTCGTGTGGGCGGCGAATGAAGGTGGCGGAACATTGGTGAACGTCGGCGGGGGATTTGTACCCGCGAAGACCCAGTCCGGGGTTTGGGCGTGCCAGACGAGTGTGTGCCCAACCAGATACAGGTTGTTGCTCAGGCCGAAGTTCACAAAGGCATCCGCCGGACCAAAATCGTAACCGTCCGCGCCTTCGCGTGGATGGATGAGCGCCCACTTCATGTCGTTCTCCGCGACGATATGGTCGAAATGTTGCGTGACGACGGTGATATCTTGGAGAACTTGCTCCAGCGTACGGTTAGCTCTGTTGACCAGCGCTTCCGTGCCGGTGGCAATCGCGCGGTTGATGGCCACGCCAATCATGAAATGGTCTTTGTAGGCGTCCTTGAGAGTAGGCTTGTCGGCTGCCACGGCGGTTGCACCAAAGGCAAGCAGCAGTGCAGCTACAATGCTGACGGGCGAGACGAAGACTGAGTTATATAGTTTCATAATCGAGTTGGTTTGCATGTTTTGAAATGCAACGGACAGCTCATTCAAAGTGAATCCAGTCCAGCTCAATTGAGCTGTTCGTTTTCAAAGTCACAAAAAGATCACGGACGCCTGACGGGGCGTCGCTTACCTTTGACGAAACGGTCTTCCATCCGGAACCTTTTTCAATCTCAACCTGTGCCAGCAATGGACCGTCCAATTTGTCCACGCGGATCTCAGCCATCGCGCCCGTGGCCGAAACGGCCCTGACCTTTACCGCCTTCAGTCCGTCCGTTCCGAAATCAACGTCATTGAACCGGACCCAGGCATTTGTTCCTACGAGTGATATTTTCCATCCCTCGTGCTTGTTTGTCGGGTTCAAAAATGAAACTGCCGTGCCCTCTTTGCTCACGGCGCTGAACCTGTCGATCTGGATGGTGCTTTTGGCGTTCACGATGCCGACGCCGCGCAGAGTGGGAATGACTTTACGGATGGTGCCGTCGTCGTTAAAGAAAAGGCGGTCGGCGCGGATGGACCGGTTCTTGTCGAACTCGGGCGACAAATCGTTGTCGTGATAAAACAAATACCACTGACCTTGGTATTCGACGATTGAGTGATGAACGGTCCAGCAGCCGCTTGCCGCCTCGTCCAAGATGACGCCAACATGTTTGTAAGGCCCCATCGGGTGGTTGCTGGTGGCGTATTCCAGCCGCTGAATCTTGTTCTGCACGTGCGGATAGGTGAGGTAATAAATTCCATTCCGCTCGAAGACGAACGGCCCCTCGATGAGGCCAACTTGGGGCAGATTGGTGATCAGCAGCGGTGGCGAGTCTAGTTCCAGCATGTTGTCTTTGAGCCTCGCCACGAAAATTTTATTCAACGAATAGAACAGGTAGGCGCCCCCATCCTTGTCCAGAAACACGCATGGATCAATTCCGCGCACGCCCTCGATGGGCTTCGGCTCCGGCTTGAACGGGCCGTAGGGCTTGTCCGCGATGGCAACCCCTATCCTCATGCCGCCGGTTTTTGCGATTGCGGGAAAATAGAAGTAATACTTTCCGTTTTTGAAGACGCAGTCCGGCGCCCACAGGCTGTAGGACGTTGGATTGACCCAGTCCACGTTGGTCTGGTTCAGAATCACGCCATGGTCGGTCCAGTCCGTCAGGTTTTCGGAGGAAAACACGTGATAGTCTTCCATGCAAAACCAGTCAGGGCGTGTCTTGCCTGGGATCGGCGGGATATCGTGCGAGGGATAAACATAGACTCGGCCTTCAAACACCCTGGCGCTCGGGTCGGCAGTGAACTGGTCGATGATGAGCGGGTTTGGGGCAAACGCATTGTTGGCCGATAACAGCGCGACGGTACCCAAGGCCAACAGAAAAAGCCTCGAACTGTTCATGAAAACGCTGATCCTGTAACGCCAAATTTTCATTGTCGGATTTGAGGCAGGAGGGTCCTCTGGCTGATGCGGCCGAAGTATTCCAGAATCTGGTCGCGCCACAGTGCAGCGTCTCTGAGCTGGATAGCCAGGCGCTCGGCCACCTCGCGGTGCCGACGCGCATCTATCTTACCTGCCAAAGATTGCCATGTATCGTGCAGCTCGCGGGCTTGTCTGACGCCTGTGTCATATTTTGCGCAAAGCTCGTCCCAGAGCGTCCTACCAGATTTCAACCTGTAGTCCCACCGACAGCGATGGAACCAGAGCAGGAATTTCTCCGGGCACAGGCTGATGTCGTTGAAGATGTCATTCAGAGGCGGGTGGTACTGGTCAACTGCGCCGCTACCGTCTCGAGTACGATCGAACCCGATGCCGTCCTCGGAAGCGCGATGGTAATAAGTAGCCGTCCAGTCCTCCCTCGGTGCACGATCGTTCCACGGCATAGGCGCATAATGGTCGCCCCCGATCAGGTGGTGCAGTCCTAGCGGCATTGTGTAATTCACAAACGTCTCGTATGAGCTCATCATCATTTGACGGATGATACCGACCATACCGGGTTCGTTGCTGAACGTCATGCGAATCCATTCATCCGCGATCTGTTCGGCGCGCAGCTCCGGATTCCATGCCAGCCGGCCAAACGCATACCAGTTTGCCTGTGAGAAATGATGTCCACACCAATTGGTGTCCGTCCCTGGGTTGACCACCCCAGCCATGCCTGTGATTTTATACGGGTACACCTTGCCCATCAGGACCTTGGCAACAGTCGAGCCTGGGCCTTTGGCATAAGTATCGGACTGCAGGAACTCTTCCCACATCGGCCCCAGGTACACCAAGTGCTTGGCCTGGCCAAGGTATTCTTGCGTAGGCTGGATTTCGGCCATTACAGACGTGTGCTTGAGCGCGCCAAACAGCGGATGAAAAGGCTCGCGTGGCTGAAAATCCAATGGCCCGTTCTTGATTTGGATAACCACGTTCGGTTGGAACTGACCGTCCAGGCGTGTAAACTCAATGTAGGCACGCTTGACACGGTCCGGGTCAACCTCGTGGTCGTATACAAACGCACGCCACATAACCACCCCGCCATGCGGCGCGAGCGCCTCAGCGAGCATGTTCGCGCCATCGGCATGCGACCTGCTGTAGGTTTTTGGCCCGGGCTGGCCTTCAGAGTCGGCTTTCACGAGCAACCCGCCAAAGTCTGGGATCAACGAATAGATCTCGTCGGCCTTGGCGCGCCACCAGTCTTTCACGTGTTGATCGAACGGGTCTGCTGTGCGTAGTCCGCCGATTCGCACCGGTGCAGCATAGTTTGCCGTCAGATACATCCTTACCCCGTACGGGCGCCATACATTTGCTAGGGCAGCCACCTTGCGCAGGTATTCGGTGGTCAGAATGCGCGGGTTAGCGTTTACATTGTGAATGACCGCACCGTTTAGACCAATCGAAGCGCACGCGCGCGCATAGTCAATGTATCGCTGGTGCAGTTTGTCGGGAAGCTCAGTCCAGCGCCACAATGAGCGTCCGGCGTACCCGCGTTCGATTGTACCATCGAGGTTGTCCCAATGATTTACCAGTCGGCGCTTCAGTTGTGGCTGTTCAGCCACGTGCAGGTTTGTAATTGGCTGGGCCGTCTGCAGCAATCGCAAGAAATGAAAACACCCGTATAACGCGCCCAAATCCGTATTTGCTGCGACGAGTGTGACGACACCGTTCTTATGCTGGAGGGTGCGGATTAGGTAACCTTCCAGGTCCAGGTTTTGCAGGTCGGATTCAATTCCCCACCGGTATAACACCTGTGCCGTTGCTGGGGTGGCCACCAGAAGTGTGCCGTCAGTCAAGCGGTCCTGGTTCTGGACAATTTGCACTGACAGACCGAGCAAGGTTTTAAGTGCCATTTGTAACTCGTCCCGGATGACGCGGCATGAATCAGACCCGCCTGGGACACACACTTGTCGGATAACCCGCTGGTAACCGCCGAGTACTTTTGCGTCTGGTGGCGCGTACCGTAACCAGAGCTTGTACCCTTCTTCATCTGGTGGGGGCACATTGGCGTGGGTTTCGGTGCGCGAGCCAAAATTGGGACAACCGACCATCCACAGCCCCGCTGCGCTCGCGAGGCTCGTTTGCACAAACTCACGCCGTGAAATTCGTCTCATGAGCGAACGCGTTAAACCTTGGTTGGGCAAGGTTAATCATTTTTGCGGATGCCAGATTTTGAATTCGCCGCTACAGTGGAGCAACGCCATCATGTAAAGCAAACCTTCGTAGTAGCGTTCGATGCCCTCGGGCACGGGCAGTTCCCAGAGTGCCTGGACGAATTTTTTGGCGCGTGGATGCGTAGCAGCCAGGCTAGCCACGGCATTGATAGCGACCAAGCCTTCAGCGTGCCTGTCTTCGAGTTGTTTACCATCGAGCGTGAACTGGCACCCATAGTTGGTTCCTTTCGATTCAAAGAACGCCTGGAGCCTGTCGCTCAGCTCGCGTTGGCGCGGATCTTTGCCCCACCACGACCAGTCAACAGCCCAGTTGCCTGCTGTGCGGAAAGCGTCGTAGGTGAAGTTCGTCCCGTAATGGCCGGACTGGAGCACGAGCGAACCGTCGAAGTTAGCGTAACTCGGTGTTAGGCCGGTGACAGGGTGGGCGACCTTTACGAAGAAATCGCGGCTCACGCGCGCGGCTTCGAGCCAGAACTCTCTGTCTTCGGTCGGGCCCCAACGCGCCCATAACTCGTAAAACGCAGGCAAGTGATATGACGGGTCAGAGAACTGCGGCCGTTCGTCGCTTGGGCTGAACAATACCATCTTGTGTTGTTTACTGAACAACGCTCCGGCGCTTACGGTTCGGGTCCTGCCACGCCAGGTAACTGTGCTGGTGATCCTGTGCCGGTGCAACATTCGCGAGATTAACTGGTCTGCCCAATGTTTGTAGTCATAGATACCCTTGCCGCTCCCCCAGCGGTTTGCTGCAAAATACAGGGCCATAACGTAATACTCTTCGCCATCTGGCGCGACGAACTCGCTCAGGCGCGTGCCGTTGGTCCGCGCATGCCACGAAAAGAAACCGTACGAGATATGGTTCGTGTCGGGGTTATAGAGGTATGTGAGCGACCAGTTCCACAGCGCGTCGAACTCTTTCTTTTTGTTCAGTTGCACTGCGATCATCATGCCATAGGAAAGCCCCTCGGTGCGCACGTCTCGGTGTTTGACATCGAGCATGTACGCCAAAAGCCCGTTTTGGTTCGTGCCGGCTTCGTAATAGACACGTTGGGTGTCGGGGTTGCCGTAGAACAATTGGTTGAATGCTCTATCAATTTTATTCCGGATTTCGTCCTGCGAATACCCAAGCTCAGCAAACAGGTTCCGGTACTTACCCGTTGCGTATGCGCCGGTGCCGTCGTCGAGCGGTGTGGCTGTGGCGCCTTGTGCAATTGCGGCTGTCAACAGTACGCATGCGGTGCCGAGGGCAAGTCTGTTGCAGAGACGTTTGCGAAAAGTCAAAGAGTTGTCGCGCTGATGAAGCTGTGTGCGTCTGATACCGCAAGTGACCGTAACACTGCAGGAGGCTTTGCCAGTTGCAATTTCAGGTGTCATATTCGCGATTCTCAACTTGTCGTAAGTGGTTCCATCTTGGTTCGCAGCGCTGGCTTTGGCCTGAACAATTGCAGGCCCAAAGTCTGAATTACGCACACAATCGTGCAGCAGTGAGATACTTTCATAAGCACAGAGCTAGCCTACTGCGACACATAAAACTCGTACAGGCTGATGCTAAACGGCGGAGCTGTGACAGTCTCGGGTACAACTGATATTTGTGATTCGGTTATTACCGGTTCTTTTGCATCCGGCGCAGGCGCCGCCAGGCGGCGTAGGATGCCTTTACCGGCGAGCTTTGCCCCAGTGATTTTTAGTTTGAGCGATTGTTCGGTGTCAGTGGGGTTGAGCACGGCAACAACTAACGCGGTCCGATTGCTTGTCCATGCAGCAACGACATCCAGTGGAAAGGTGTCACTGCCGGCGTTGACCGCAGGTTGCTCGGCGCCGAATGGCGCGTTTGGCTTTGGCTGGGGCGAGTCGCCTGTGACCTGGACCGGGCTCGAGCCGAAATGCCGCGAGTATAGCATGAACACTAATCCGTTAGCGTTAAGTGTGACGTTGGTCCCATCGGATTTGAGCAGTGCCGTCGCGAACGTGTAGTTGGCCATTTTTATCAGGCCCGAGTGCCGGATCATCTCGTGCAGTGCCCATGCGATAGCGGGATAAGTTGGGTATTTGTATGTACCGGCGTATGCCCATTCGCTGATGGCCAATGGTTTGGGTTCACTTGCCAGGCGCGGGAATAGCCGCTCGTAATCCTTGTAATGCTCGTATTTGATGCGCATGTGATTTGCCGGGCGGCGCATCCAGTCGGTGACCGGCTCGTTCGGGTCGTTTGGCACCTGCTTGCCCTGAGCCAGGTCGAAATGCGTGCCGGCGTAGTTGTAAAAGTGCTCACTGAGCATGTCGAAATGGTCGAAACAGTTGGAAAGCAACATGCCGGTCCAGTCAGCGCGCGAGAAATATTCAGGCACAAGATTGGTGCCGAAGCTGAGCGACTCACGTGAACCGATCATGGTGTCGGGCATTGCACCGCTGGCAAGCAGTGTGATCGAAGGGTCAACCCTACGCATTGCTCTGGCAAATTGCCTATGCTTGAACATGAAGTCCTCAGGTTTCATTGCGCCGAACTGGTAAGTGAACCCCCACATTTCGTTGCCGATGCCCCAGAATTTCACTCGGAACGGCTCGGGGTTACCGTTTGCAGCGCGCAGTGCGCCCATCGGTGTGTTGGTGTCAGCGTTGGCGTACTCCACGTATTGAGCCGCCGACCACGCATCGCCCAAGCCAGCATTAACCGTGATGTAGGGCTCAACTTCCAGTAGCCTGCAAAGCGTGATGAATTCGTCTGTGCCGATGTCGTTCGGCTGCATAGCCCGCCAAACCGGGTCCCACGTGGGCGGCCGCTTGTCCGGGTCGCCAATTGCATCCCGCCATTCATGCGCGGAAACAAAGTTACCGCCAGGGAATCTGTACACACCGGCGCGGATCTGTTTGAGCGCCGCAATTGCCTCGGGCTTGAATCCGTGCAGGTTGTTCGATGGCATAAGCGACACCGCACCGATCTTGAACCAGCCCGAGCCACGCCCGACAATTTCGAATCTGGCCGGGCCAGACTCTGGTGCAACGAACGAAAAGGTGACCTTTTGAAAATTTGTCTTTAGGCTTACGTTTTCCGTGATTGGGATCACTGTGCCTGCGGTTTCTTTACCAGCGTCGTCGAGCCATCTAACTGCGATAAACACTCTGACCCGCGAGTCGCCAGCCAGATAAACTCGGCCTACGTACGTTGCGCCTTTGATAAAACTCACGCCTTTCTGAGAAATCCCACAGGGTTCGTCCCCAGCAAGCCTGATTAGCGGACTGTGCTCGCCCACAAACGGATTGTTGGTGTCCATTGTGACTGCCCCAGGTGGACCGACCGGGTTCCACCGGCCCGGGCCCACCCCGCGTGGGCGCCGGCTGCGACCACCCTCAGCACGCGCGTCCGCACTGGCATCGCCGGGCGTGTCCGGTGCCACTGCGAAGTAAAATTTCCGGTCATCGAGCATTTCGGCCCAAAGCGCTCTGTACATGATGTTTCCGATGTGCTCGATGAACTGGCCGTAAATGTAGGGTGAAACAGGCGCGCCTTCTTTGGCAGCGTCTATCGTTGCGGTGGGTGCCGCAGTTGTCTGAGTGCAACTTAAGCAAGCACTGCCCAGCACAATAATCTGCAATAATCTTCGGTACATCTTTTGATGGCGATCCTAAACGTTCGTAGTGCAGGTTTCAGCCTGGATTACCAAAGTGCAAAACTCAGCCCGGGGTGTACAGCCCAAGGGCCGACCTGCAAACTGCAACCGTTGGCCCTGCATTCGTCCCTGCACAGTGTGCCCCAAACATGCAAACGATTCGCGCTCGAAGTGCATTATTATCTTGTTTTGATCTTCAACACACTGACCGAATATGCGGGGAACACACGGGTGAAGTTCGTGCTCAGGCCCGTGATTTTTTCCGTGCGTGGGATGATTTTTTTCGGATTTTCGATTGAGTTTGTGTCCTCAAGCGATGCGCCTGCCAACACGACTGCCTCGCCTCTGGGCTGAACCTTTTTGACGCCCTTGAGCTGGATATTAATTGGCTGTGCCGAACCGGTGGTATTCACAACTTTCACAAAAACGAGGCCGGTCTTGCTATCGCGCGTGGCGCTGAAAAATATTTCGCGAATTTCCCGCGGCGGAGGCGGGCTTTGCCCGCGCCTGGCTTGCGGCTGCCACAGGCGCGTCGGGATATGCGCGGAGTCAGTTGCAAGGACTTCGTCTCCCAGCATCGTGCTGAACATTTTTTGCGCGTAGTATGCAGGTGATCCGTAACTCGTCAGTGCGTCGTAGCCAATAAGGTCCGAAGCCCATTGCATGGAACGATTCGGCCCAGTGAGCTGGCTGACGTTGACAAACAGCGGTGCGTAACAGTGCATGACTACAATGTCGGCATTGCGTTCCATGCAGGTCATCCACGCTGCGTCGCCAAGCGCACCGGCCATGTTGGGCGTGGGCGAGCCAACGCGCGTGGCCCATTCGCCAACAAAAATCTTGGTCGGATTTGTCCGTGAATACGTGTCGTAACGGAACGCCTGAGCCATCATTTCTTCCATGTTGCGATAGTAGTGTTCGTCCACCAGGTCCGGTGTGCGGCTTTTGACCCAGAGATTCTGGGGTTGTTCGTAACCGATCGAAGAAATGACCTTCAGATGCGGATACTTCGCCTTGATGGCATCGTAAAACTGGGCGAATCTGCCGTCGTAGCTGCCGCTGCGGTCGAAAAAGTCTTCATTGCCGATCTCGACGTACCGGAGCTTGAACGGTTTCGGGTGGCCGTGCTTGGCGCGCAGCGCACCCCATTTGGTGGTCTTGGGATCGCCTATGAGATACTCGATTTGCTCGAGCGCTTCTTGAACGTAGGGTTCAAGCTCCGGCCCGGCGTGGATGACGCCGCCGCGGCCAAGACAATAACCTGCAAACACACCCAACACGGGCTCCATGTTGAGGTCCTCGCACCACTGAGCAAACTCCAGCAGCCCAAGCCCGTCAGTGGACCAGTACCCCCATGGACTGGGATGGCCCGGTCGTTCCTCCACCGGGCCAATGGTTTCCTTCCAATTAAATCGCTGATTCAAGGCGTTGCCCTCCAGATAATTGCCACCGGGAAAGCGCAAGAATTTCGGTTTCAGGTCGGCCAGCAGTTCCATGATGTCCGGGCGCAACCCGTTCTTGCGATTCTTGTAGGTGGGCGGGAACAACGAGACATTCTGCAACCAGATCGTTCCCGGCGTGGTCGTGGTGAGCTTGAAGACATTGTCTTTTGAAACCGGCACACGCCCGGTCTTGAGCGTGGTGTCGAACTTTTTCCACTCCGTGGTCAGACCCGAGATTTTCGCACTGGCAAATGTGGTTTTGCCGTCGGCGCTTTCGATGCTGACTGTCACCGGTCCTTTGAACCCGCCGGCTGCTTTGGCAAAAAAGGACACGCGATAAGTCGTGTTGGGTCTGACGGGGATTCCCCAGTATCCGCCGTTGGCCACGCCGGCAGGTGAGGCCGCCGAAGCTGAAGAAACGTCAAGCTTAAGGCTGACATTCAAGAATTTGTTCAGTGGGTTGTTTGTGTCGAGCACCATCGAGGCACCGCCGACCTCGGACCAAAACCTCGGCTTGGTGTTGGGCCGGAAAGTTACCGGTACGTATTCACCAGCCACATAATTTGTGGGGGTGACACGCGGCACGACTGCATCCGCCTTGAACGTGCGGTTGCGGATTAGTTCTCCATAAAGTCCGCCCTCGTACGAGAAGTTGATCTCCTCGGTCATCAATCCGTAGAAGGTCGGGCTAACGTTGCCGGTGACCCTGCCTGCATCAATGTATAGGACGGGATTTTTTGCTGGGCGCATAAGCTGCTGAGGCTGCGGCGCTGGCTCACGTGTTTGGACAGTGCGCCCGGGGGGTACATTAGTAGCGGTGGTTCCGGGCCACGGGATCTCGGTGTCGGTGATAGACTCAGGGATAATCTCAATTGCATTGATGGCCGGGTTTTCGATCTTGGGCGTGAACGTGATTTTAAGTTGCCGATTTGTAATTTCGACAGAGACGGTTTCAACGTACGCACGGTACGGCCCGCCAGCTTTG
>FMSI01013262.1_pt1 | contig 11117 bp, 7 predicted proteins | sample 1504471 | NCBI WGS metagenome assembly FMSI01 (sample SAMEA4475357, study PRJEB15587) | soil metagenome | biome: Soil; feature: Field | place: India | collected 2015-03-11 | depth 0 m
TAAGTATGTCAGGGAATGTCGCTACAGCATGTGTCACAATTTTAAAAGCAAAACACTTGGCTTCCGAAAAGGTGATGCTTCTGTGGAATGGCTTCTGTTCCTTTCTTTTTTGACGATGACAGGGTTGATTGGTTATGGGGTTTGGGAAAGTTTCCAATTGCGATTAGTGCAATACGATTTGCAATCACAGGGCATCAGAAACATCGGCAATTTGCGAATCGCTCACATAAGTGATTTGCACATGACCCGTTTGGGGTCACGGGAACAGAAAGTGCTGGAATTGATCAAGGATTTTCGTCCAGATATCATTGCCTTGACTGGAGACCTAATTCCTCGGGGCAAAGGGCTTGAAGCAGCAGAGACATTCCTTAAAGCACTTTGCAAGATAGCGACGGTTTTTGCTGTTGAAGGTAACTCCGAAGTCATTAACGGGATTTCACCTCACCTTGCACAGGTAGTGAGGGGACTTGGAGGAAATTGGCTTCACAACGAGGCTGTGCAGTTTCGCGAGGGAATTTGGGTTGCTGGGACTGCTGACCCGCATTGGCATCGGGATGACATTGTCAAGACATTGGCGAGTGTGCCGGAAGATGTCTTTTGCATTTTGCTTTCTCATTCCCCCGATATTGCCTGCTACCTAGAAGCAATGAGGTCGGACTTAATTTTGTGCGGGCACACTCACGGTGGTCAAATAAGGTTGCCCTTGATAGGTCCTCTATATACTCGCACAAGATGTATTCCTAAAGCATGGGCATGGGGTAAGCATAAATTAACGGAGAAGACAACCCTCATAACAACCAGTGGAGTTGGAACAACGAGGTTACCAGTTCGCTTCCTTTGCCCCCCTGAAGTTGTTGGGTTGACAATTAAACCTGCTACCTATCGTTCAGGATAGCGATTAATCGCTCCGCATTGCTGTCGCCGATGGGTCCGAGGAAGGCAGCGGCGAATTTGCTTTCCTCAAACAACTTCCTTGCGATGTTAACAGCGTCGTCCACCGTCACTTTGTCAATTCCATTGACAATTTCCTCTATGGGGATGGTTTTGCCGAAGTAGTGGATTTGTCGCCCAAGCCGCATCATCAAACCTGTGACGCTCTCTTGAGCCATGATGACGCTTAGTTTGAGTTGGGTCTTTGCTCTCTCCAGTTCCTCTTTACTGACACCGTTTTGGCAAAGTCGCTTCAACTCCCTGGCAATGACGCGGGTAACCTTTTCAGCATCTGAAGGTGAGCAACTCCCACCGATTGCGAAAAAGCCTGCTTTTTTGAAAGCGGTAGAAAGCGTGCCGATAGCGTATGCTAAACCTCGCTTCTCCCTCACTTCCATAAAGAGCCGTGAACTTGCTCCCCCGCCGACGATCATATCCAAAACGGATGCAGGGTAGTGGTTAGAGTCGGTGATTGGGAAACTGTGAACGCCGAAAGTGAAGTAAAAGTGTTCGGTCTGACGCCGTATGAAGCGCAAAGAAGGTGAAGGCGTGGGATGAGAGTCTTCTTTTTGATGAACATTTTGGCGATTTTGCCAATTGCCATAGTGTTCGGACACTAAATCAACAAACTCCTCAGGAATCATAACTCCTGCACCAGCAATGACAATGTTTTCGGGAACATAATGCCGATGTAAGAAACGAAGGAGGTGAGAGCGTCGGAATTTCTGGACGGACTCTTTAGTGCCCAAAATCGGGCGACTTAGCGGGTGACCATCCCAAAGCGCTTCAAAGAAAGTCTCACCAACAAGTTCCTCTGGTGTGTCTTCAAGGTTTTGGATTTCTGCGAGAATTATGCTCTTCTCAACCTCAATGTCTTTCGGTCTCAAAAGAGGCTCACTTAACAACTCCTTGAGGAGCGATAAGCCTTGCGACAAATGCTCGGGTAGAACGCGCAAGTAGAAGCATGTCATTTCTTTTTCGGTGAAAGCGTCAATATTGCCCCCTAAGGCATCTATCAATTTAGCGATTTGTCGTCCTGTCTTTCGCTTTGTGCCTTTGAAAAGTACATGCTCCAAGAAGTGGGCAATTCCTTCTTCGCCCTTCTCCTCGTCCTTAGTCCCAACACCTATCCAAACACCCACAGACACAGTGTGTGACCAAGGGACAAATTGATAGGCAATTCGCAATTGATTGGGCAAACATGTGAGGGTAATCCTCTCCACTGGCAGTTCCCTCCTTAAGAAGCATCAACAATTTAACAAGGATGCAACTTCACTCATTCGGCAAAGATGAGCCGCTCCCGTGTGGTTCGCGATGTTGGTGAGGACGAGTTTGTCCTCCTCTGGGCTTTGGGCGAACTCCGCCAGCAGGATGAGAACGAACAGTTAAGCGAGTTGGTGGAGACAACAGTTCTTTACGGCTCAAGGCAATTTTCCCATCTGGTTCAATTCCTAAAACTTTGACCTCAATTTCGTCACCAATTTTGAGAACATCGCTTACAGAAGCAATCCGTTCGTGACTGATTTGAGAGATATGCAACAAACCTTCCTTGCCAGGCAAGATTTCAACGAGTGCTCCAAACGGCAAAATTCTGGTCACTTTGCCTTTGTAAACTTTACCAACTTCTGGGTCTGCAGCATACAAACTGATCATCTCCGCTGCTTTCTCTGCTTGCTCTAAACTCGGACTGGTGATGAAAACTGTTCCGTTGGGTTGGATATCAATGATGGTATCGGTCTCCTGCTGTATGTGCTTGATGTGCTTGCCCCTTGGTCCAATAACTTCCCCAATTTTCTCTGTTGGGATTTGGATTGATATGATGCGTGGAGCATGAGGGGATAGTTCTGGGCGAGGTCTGTCAATGACTTCAGCCATCTTGTCCAAGATGAACTCTCGTGCTTCCTTTGCTCTCTCAAAGGCTTTTTCCATTACCTCAAACGGCAGTCCCTTAATTTTCAAGTCCAACTGGATTGCGGTGATGCCAGTGCGAGTCCCCGCAATTTTGAAATCCATGTCGCCATGGGCATCCTCAGTTCCTTGAATATCTGTCAATAGGGCGTAGCGACCATCTCCCGTAACCAAACCGATGGAAATTCCGGCAACAGGTGCGAGAATCGGGACACCCGCATCCATTAACGCTAAGGTGCTGCCGCAAACGGAAGCCATAGATGTTGAGCCATTTGAACTGAGAACTTCGGAGACAAGGCGTATGGTGTAAGGGAACATTTCTTCATCTGGAATGACTGGCTCTAACGCTCGCTCAGCCAAAGCACCATGTCCAATTTCCCTTCTGGACGGTCCACGCAGAGGTCTTACCTCTCCCGTTGAGAAAGGAGGGAAATTGTACTGGTGCATGAAACGCTTCGTCACTTCCTCTTCCAGAAGAGTTTCCACCAACATTTCCTCACTGGTTGCACCTAAGGTGGCAATAGTCAATACTTGAGTTTCGCCTCGTTGGAATAGCCCCGAACCGTGAGCGCGGGGCGAAATCCCGACAGCGCAAGTTATTGGTCGGATGTCTGAATATCCTCTCCCGTCTGGACGGACACCTTCGTTCAAAATCATTTCCCTAACGATGTGGTGCAGAACCTCATCAAAGGAAAGGGGGAGCAAAGGCAGTTTCTCCTCGGAAGTTGCCTCGGTTAATTCCGCAACTACTTGCTCTCTCAGTTCCTTGACTTTTGTTCCCCTCAATTCTTTGCTTGCTCGAAGCACAGCCGACCTAATTGCGCTGCCGTAACGCTCACGAATAACAGCCATCAACTCGTCGTCAGGCAACATCGTCACAAAGGGGGTCTTCTCTTTACCGACCCTCTCTCTTAATTCCTCCTGCATCTCAAGCAAGGTTTGAGCGGTTTCGTAAGCCTTGACAATAGCATCCAGCATTTGCCTCTCTGGGATTTGATGTGCTCCCGCTTCAATCATCACAACGGCATCTCGTGTGCTTGCAACCACCAAATCAAGTTTGCTCGCCTCCAACTTTTTGAAAGGGGGGTTTACAACAAACTCGTCATTAAAGAGACCAATCCTCACTCCGGCAACTGGTCCATCAAAAGGGATATCAGAAATTGTCAAGGCTGCACTGGCGCCGAGTAATCCGAGGATGTCCAATGAGTTCTCATAGTCAAAAGACAAAGCAGTCACAATAACTTGGACATCGTTGATAGCACCTTTGGGGAACAAGGGTCGGATGGAACGGTCAATCAATCTCGCCGTCAAGATGGCTTGGTCACTTGGACGTCCCTCGCGGCGCATGAACCTGTGACCGGGAATCCGCCCTGCTGCATACATCCGCTCCTCAAAGTCCACAACAAGGGGGAAAAAGTCAATGCCGGAGCGAGGCTCTGGGCTGCGGACAACTGTGACCAAAACCATACTGTCACCACATCTTGCAACAACTGACGCATCCGCTTGAGGTTCTAAAACTCCAGTTTCCAAAGAGAAGATTTGGCCTGAAACTTCTCGTTGAACGACCACTGGCTTCACGGTGAAACCGCCTCCAGTTCTTCTAAAGAAGCCCTCACGGCTCTGCAACTTCAAAATTCAAATCCTGCATTTTTATGCCGATTGTTTTGCCCTTCATCTTTTTCGTTTCGCACGCTTGTGTCGTAAAAGTAAAGCCTCTCAATGCTGCATCGCTGCTGCATCCCTCATAGAAACTCGCCTCGTCAGGGAAGTCGCAAACGGAGGTCGTTAAACAGGTGGACGATGCAATGAACCTTTAAAACGCCATCCACCTTCGGCTTTCCTTTACTCTCTTGACAGAATATTTCATCTTCGGCTTTGACCTGAACGCTCATTTTTGGTCCACCTTCGCCGGTAGTGTCATGGGACGAAAATCTATGCGTTACTGGCTTGAACTTCTTGTTGAGACTGTTCCGCTGCTTTGGCAGCGCGAAGGGCACCGAAAATGTCACGGATGCCTAAGGCCTCAATGACTTCTTTGTAGCGGGTGATGTTCGTTCGAGCCAAATAGCGGAGTAATCGTCTTCGTTTGCCGTGAAGTATCAGCAAACCCCTCCTTGAATGCTTGTCTTTTTTATGACGGCGTAAATGTTCTGCTAACCTGTTAATGCGTTCTGTCAAGATGGCAATTTGAACTTCAGGTGAGCCGGTGTCGTTAAGGTCACGCTGCCATCTCCGAATCAATTCAGACTTTTCTTCCTTCGTTAACGCCATCGGAATCTATCACCTCTCACTGCAGTGTAAAATTCTCCCTTCACCCGCTTTACGGGTGTCCAAGCGAGCGAGTGACGGCAGAAGCGCAATTATATCACCTTCTCAAAGGAGTTATCGCCAATTTCTTCAACTCTCGGACAATGATTTCCTTCAACTCAGCCCATTCTTCCCTTGCACGCTGATATTCGGCAGTAGCCAAGCGAATTTGCTCATCAACTTGCTCTCGGTAGGCTTCCAATGCAAGGACACAAATTGCAGCAAATTCTGGGTCAATCATTCCGGTTCTCGCCAATTCCATGTAGCGGTAGAAGTTACTAACAGCGCCTGCGGCGGCAGGGGCTGCGCCAGTGGGTGCTGCACCTGCTCCCATCATTGCAGGTGCTCCTGGCATCCCTGGTGGTGCACCCATTGCTCCTCCATGAGCGCTGAATCCTGGGGGCGCCATTTCCATCCCTGCTGCTTCACCGAAAACTGGAGGCGGACCGCCTGGACCTCCCATCGTAGGTGCTCCTGCTGGTCCGTGTCCACCCATCATGCCAGGTCCACCCATCATTGGTCCGCCAGCCATCGGCGGTCCTCCCATTGGTGCACCAGGTCCACCCATCATTGGTCCAGCACCAACAGTCGTCGCAGCAACAGTGCCACCAACTAATTGAGCACCCAAGGAACGAAGTCTTTGAAGCAGTTGTTGTCTGATGTCAGGGAACCAGTTAAGCAATTCTGCCAAGGTTTCCTTTCGGTCCTTTAAGCCCAAACGAATGATTCGTTGAGGGAATGGTTCTCCACCGACCGAAGCAAAAACTTGATTCAGTTCACCTGCCACCAATGGCGAAGGTTGCCCCCTCAAAACCAATTGAGAGAAGCGCCAAGTAGTTAACTGAGCCCTTGCAGCAACGGGCAGCAACGCCCTCTGCAACGTGTCAACCCGCCAACGAATTTCACGCCAAGCGTTGAGGTTTGCCGATGTTTGGATAACTCGCTGCTCAGCAGCAAGTAAGGAGTCTCGGAAGGCAATGGGAACAGCCATAGTCCTCAGTGCAAGGTCTTCGATTGACTTCCTCGTCATGACAGGTTGAGGTTTAGGTGCTTCACGGCGAACTTTTGGCACTGCTCGCAAAGATGGAGGCGCAGCAGCCACCTCTTTCTCTTTCTGGACAATTGGCGCCTTCGTCACTGTCGGCTTTGCAGGTTGCCATTTTGCAAAATCAATATGGCAGTTGGGCTCTGCGACCAGTTTTGCAAGACCTTCACGGATAAGTCGTCTGTTCAAACTGACCCACTGTCCCTTTTCCGCATAGAAAACTTCTGCCCTAACATTGCCTTGATCATCTTTAGGTTGGTTTGGACAAACATCTATTCGCACCAGTTTCCCTTCAACCAATTTCTTCACCATGTCCAAAGCCTTGGCTGCCTGGGTTGTTCCTTCCGTTACTTGCACTCCAATTAGCCGAACGCTTCCTACCCCTTCAACTTGCAGCAGAGCAGGACTTTCAGCGGAAGAGCAAAAATAGACACCAGATTGAACTTTTGCTGGCTCTTGCCCTACCAAAACAACTAATCCCCAAAAAGCCAGCAAGCAAATTGTTGTCCAGCCGATCCATCGCGCCATCTTTTATCGCCTCCTTTTATCGGCTGCCAAAGATTGTAGAGCATGCGAAGTCGTTCGTCAACTACGGCGCCAACGCCACCATTTCTCCCATTTCCCACAAATTTGTCGGCATAAACCCCAGCGTTATAACTGCGAAAGCGCAAGCAACCACCACTAATTTTGCCAACCGCCACGAAGCGACCCTTCTCGTCTGAGGTGTAGGGGGCTGGGCAAACATTACCATTGCAACCCGCAAATAATAGAACGCCGACACAACGCTGTTTAATACCGCCACAATGACAAGCCACAGGTAACCTGCCTCTAATGCCGCTTTAAAGGTCAAAAATTTAGCCCAAAAACCTGCAGTGAATGGAATTCCTGTCAACCCTGCCATGAAAATCACCATTGACCATCCAAGGGTGGGATTTACATGTGCAAGTCCAACCCATTCATTCAATAAAGCAGGAGCACCGCTTTCCTTCTCCACCAATTGAGTTACAACGAAGGCGCCAATTGTCATCAAAGTGTAAGCAAAACCGTAAAAGACCAACGCTGTCATTCCTGCTTCGTCAAGGGCTAAAACTGCCATGATTATATAGCCAGCGTGGGCGATGGACGAGTAAGCCAACATCCGCTTGACATTTTGTTGGGGGAGGGCTGCTAAGTTGCCAAGGGTCATCGTCAGAACCGCTAATGCGCTGAGCAAAGGTATCCAAAGAGGTTTTACTTGCGATATAGAGAAGCCTGCTTCCATAACCCGAAAGAGAGCAGCAATTGTGGCAATCTTGGGGGCTGTTGCCATGAAAGCGCTTAAGGGCGTTAGAGCACCATCGTAAACATCGGGCGCCCATTGGTGAAACGGCACTAAGGCAATTTTGAAGGCTAATCCAATAGTGAGCAAACCTAACCCGATAGATAGCAAAGTAGGTTGTGCGGAAACCATCCTACCCAAAATTAGCAAATTCGTTGTCCCTGATGCTCCGTAAACGAAAGCAATGCCGTAGACCAGAAATGCTGATGCCATTGCTCCGAGGAGCAGGTATTTGATAGCGCTCTCTATCGGGTATGGTCGGTCAGATGCGTAACCTGTCAACACATACAAAGCCAACGATAAAGTGTCAATAGCCAAGAAGACAATGACCAAATCGGTGGCACTGACGAGGAACATAGCCCCTGCGCAAGCCAATAACATCAAAACGCAATACTCTCCGACCCGCCGAAGCAATCCTCTGTCATGCAAATACTCCCAAGACGAGATCAGAGAAAGCAGAGCGCCGACTAAGATGATGAAATGAAAGGCGATAGCAAATCTGTCCAACCGAACCATTATCGCTCCATCAAAAGTCGCTTCTGTCGTGGATTCCCAAGAAGCGACAGTGACGGCGATAGTCACAAGTAAACCCACGATTGTCAACCTGAAAGTGCTTTCGTAAGCACGACCTTTTGAAGCAGCGCTTAACAGAAGCAAGAGAAGTGCCCAGAGCACCAAAACCGCTTCCGTTCGGACAGCAGATAAAGCGGTTTCCAACATCGTTCCGCTTCCTCCTCACCAACTATTGGTAAACTATTGGTAGCACCTATAAAGGCATAACGCATTCTTTTCGGTTCGTCAACCAATCAGGCATCATGAGAATTTTTCGCCGACTTGAGGTTGCGTCCCCTTCAACCACTCGTCCACAGGCAAAACCTTCTTACCTTCAGTTTGAAGTTCCGTCGGCAACAACAATCCATCTCCAGTAGCGATGCACAAACTTTTCTTGTCCACAGCGACAACTGTTCCCGAAGGTAAATTCGTTTGTTCCTCGCTAACTTGTGCCATCCAAAACTTTACCCTCTTTCCGCGAAAGAAAGCGAAAGCGCCCGGCTTAGGGTTCAAAGCCCGAATCAAATTTCTTAGCCTTTTCGCTGACTGGGAGAAATCCAAGTGAGCAACTTCCGAAGGCAATATCGGAGCGTATGTCGCTTTTGAATGGTCTTGAGGGATACGGGGAGCACATCCTTGCTCCAGCAAATTTAAAGTCTCCACTAAAACCTTAGCACCAACCATTGACAACTTTTCGCTCAATGTGCCGGCGGTGTCGTCAGGCGATATTGGCACTTCTCGCTGCAGGATGATATCGCCTGTGTCCATGCCAACATCCATGAACATCGTCGTAACCCCTGTCACTTCATCACCATTCAAAATCGCGTGCTGAACAGGTGCTGGACCACGATATTGGGGCAAAAGCGACGGGTGGACATTGATGCAACCTTTAGGCGGTATGGCGAGACATTGTTCCTTCAAAATTCGTCCGTAAGCGACGACGACCAGAACATCTGGATGGGCTTCAGCAATAACTTTCAGGCTTTCTGGGGCATTCAACTTCTCGGGTTGAAAAACTGTCAAGCCCAACTTTTGCGCTGCGATTTTAACTGGCGGAGGCGAGAGTTTTAAGCCACGACCTGCAGGTTTGTCGGGTTGTGTGACGACGAGAGCAATTTCATGTCCTGAGTTTACAATTGCTCTCAATGATGGGATGGCGAATTCCGGTGTCCCCAAAAACACAACTCTCATCGCTTATCATCCCCTCGTAACTTCTCACTTTACTTCCATGTCAAAATTTTGGCGGTGATGAAAATGGCAGTGCGCAAAATCGTTACCTTCGGCAACCCAATTTTGCGCCAAAGGGCGAAGCCGATCGGTAAAATCACGAAAGCAGACCAGCAACTTATTGACGATATGTTTGAGACGATGGAGGAGTATGAGGGTGTCGGTTTGGCTGCACCACAAATTGCCGTCCCAAAACGAATTCTTGTCGCTCAATGGGAAGGCGAAAGATACGCCATCGTCAACCCAAAGATTGAATGGCAAAGCGACGAGATGGTTATTGGGACGGAGGGTTGCTTGTCAATACCGAGGGTTCAAGCGGATGTGAACAGGCATTTGAAAATACGAGTTCGTGGACTTGACAGAAACGGCAGAACTCTCGTCCTTGAACCTGAAGGTTGGCTCGCCCGCATCTTCCAACACGAAATTGACCACCTTGACGGAATACTTATCATTGACAGAAGCGACGAACTTTTTTGGGTCACAGTGGAAGTTGATGAAGACGGCAAAGAAAGAACCAAACTTTTCCCCACAACTAAATCCGCCATCATCGCTGCCTTTCAAAAACTCAAAATCCCAGCACGAAGGTGAGTGGTTTTGCTTGACTTTCCAAGTTGAGCGTTAAGTGTCCCTCTTTGAGTTCCTCACCGCCTCAGGTAAGATGGCACCTCATCATCGCTCCACCAAACGCCGGGGATTTGCTCGCCGCACTCAGGGCACTTGCCGTCGGTAATTCGGTAATGCCGAACTTGGAAACCGTAACGCTCAATCAACAAGGTATGGCACTTGGGGCAATAGGTGTTCTCGTAAGGTCCGACCATGCCCGGCAAGTTACCCGCATAAACGAACTTCAAGCCCTCTTCATATCCGATTTCCACAGCGCGAATGAGAGTCTTGACAGGGGTTGAATTTCGGTCGTTCATCAAGTAATCTGGATGGAACGCTGTCACATGCCAAGGGATATTAGGGGAGACGGAAGCGATGTAACGGGCGGCATCACGCAGTTCCTCTTCACCATCGTTGAACTTGGGCACAACTAAAGTCACGACCTCAACCCAAAAGCCTCGTTCCCATGCCCAGCGAATTGTGTCAAGCACGGGTTGAAGTTTGCCCCCCAATGTTCGGTAGTTTTTCTCGCTCATTGACTTCAGGTCAATCTTGAACAAGTCAACAAACGGTCGGATGTAGTCAAGAACCTCAAAAGTGGCGTTGCCGTTGGAGACATAACTCCCGATCAAACCATACTTTTTACCCTCTCGGAAAAGCGCTACCGCCCATTCGCTTGTGATCAGTGGCTCGTTATATGTGCTTGTCATTACCTTTGCCTTGTATCTCAGGGCCAACTTGACAAACTCTTCAGGAGTGATGGGAGTGAAGTCGGCAAGCATAGTTGATATTGCGTCTTTCATCACTTGACTGATTTGCCAATTCTGGCAGTAAGGGCAACGGAGGTCGCAACCGAGCATCCCGAAACTGAGCGCCCGCGCTGATGGGTAAGCATGGAAAAAGGGTTTCTTCTCAATTGGGTCAACATTGAGCGCTCCAACATAACCCCAAGGGACATACAACTTGCCACCTTCATTGAACCTGACGCGACATACACCGGGCAAACCGTCAAAAATAATGCACCTATGACCGCACGCAAAGCACTCAACTCGGTTGGCAAACAACTCCTCGGGCACTCCGGCTTCACGGGCAATTTGCGACTTGTCATCCTCAAGTTGGCGGTATAACTCACCCTCACGAACGAACTGTCGGAGAACCCGAGCAATGGGCAACTGTTGCGCTTCCTTGACCTTCAACTTTCTATGCTCAATGACGGGCATTTTTTTT
>FMSI01010781.1_pt1 | contig 11104 bp, 5 predicted proteins | sample 1504471 | NCBI WGS metagenome assembly FMSI01 (sample SAMEA4475357, study PRJEB15587) | soil metagenome | biome: Soil; feature: Field | place: India | collected 2015-03-11 | depth 0 m
CCTTTTGCAAGAATTTTTTCTTCTGGCTTAATTACATCTTTCAATTGGTATTGAAATGAAAACTCAAGCCACATATTTTCGACTGATTTTCCGTATATATCTTCAAAAGAAAAACCAAATGTGTATGGAATGATAAGATTATTGTTGTTATACCATAGCTTTTTATATTTTTCCCAACCATATTTTTGCTGTAGATATGTATTAAAAAGCCCTCCATAAATGTAATGTAAGTTGGCTTTTTTTGGATAAACTCTCATCTGTGCAACCTGATCAACTCTCTGAAATTTATCTTCAAGCATATGCTGGGCAAGTAATGCCTTGCTTCTCGGGTCATTACTCCTTCCATCTCCATCTCTACTTTCCATACTTACAGTAACTCCTTCATGCATCCATGCTGGCATCTGCCACTCTTGCGGAGAAACATAATTCCCTAAAATTCTTCTGAAAAAGTACCAGAAATCATTTCTAATATTGAGGCTTATAGCGTGAGTTAGCTCATGCAAAAATAGGTTATAAAAATAGTCATCAAAAGGGAGTAATGAGGCATTATCAAGAAAATCATATAGAATAATGCTATTGTAAGGCATTAAAGAAAACATTCCGTTTATCAATTCTACATCTGGAGTAACAACCAATGTAAGCCTTTCAATATGTTTCATTTCAAATAAATTGGCAAGCCTTTCGTATTCTTTATCAGCATAAGTAAGTAATCTTTTTACAGTATTTGAAGAGGCTTCAGGGTATATTATTTCAAAATATTTTGTAGAGATTTGTTTAAGCCCCATTGCATTATCAAAAAGAGTTTCTGTATAAGCGATAGAGCTTAATAAGAATAAAAACAAAAATCTTTTCATTTTAATTCTCCTTTATTATTTGTAACTTCATTTGTATTATTCACAAACTCGACGTAATTTGTATTCGTAAAAACAATTGTTCTTTGAAAAATATTTTTATTTTTGTAGTAAACATCTATTTTTAATGTTTTGTATTGCTCATCAGTAGTAAAATCCTCAAGATAAAAATTTACTGAACTACCAGCCAGAAAATTATTAAACATAATAGTTTTAACATTTGTAAGGAGAGATATAGTTTGTATTTTTAATTCAATATTTTTTCCATCATTGTTTTTATTTGATAAAGAGAAAACATTACTACCTTTTTCCCTTATGAAAATATTTGTAAAAGAATTCTCTGATGAACCAATAGAAAAGTCAAGCTCAGGCAAAGGCAAAGCAACAATTTTAAAATCAAAATAATTTGTAGTGTTAAGAATGGAAGAAGAAAAAACAAGCCTTGCTTTTACATTTTCGTAGCCTTTTATTTCAAGATTTTCAATGGTAGTTAATGAGGCATTAAATTCTTTAAAGCTCAATGGAGAAATATTTATGTTTGAAAATTCTATTTCATTTTCAATAATATTTGTGTTTAAGAAGGATATTTTAAGATTTGCATTTTCAAGGGAACCTTTACCTCTATTTTCAATTCTGAAAACAAGATTGGTTTTGCTGCCTGATATTATTTCAAAAGGATAGCGAAAAACCGCCATAACAACTGGATCTGGAACAGGCTTATATATCTTTTGAATATTGAATCTATGAATATTTGATATATTTTCATTTATCAAATAAAACTCAAAAAATGCTCTTTCAGATTTGCTAATAGACGTAAGCCCTTTTAAAGTTAAAATTATCTCTTTTGCCTCTCCAGATGAAAGATTGAAAACTCTTGAATTATCAAATTCAATATCTGAAGTATTTGAAATTCCTGTTAGCTCCATTTTAAGATTTCTTGCTTCTATCCCCCCAAGGTTAGTTATATTTAAAATGATGTAAGCCTTCTCAAGAGGTCCAATAATTGTGTTTGTTGTAAAAACACCGCCAAGAGAATATTGAATAATAGGCTTCTTTGCAAGAGAAGTAAATTTGTATGGTTCCTCAAGAGTTTTTATTATGTCAAGATAATTTTTCTTGTAAGCGATATCAAGTGGTGTAAGACCAACTGGAACGTCAAGATATTTTCTTTTTGTTTTGTTAGTTAATGCTACCCCTTGTGTTAAAAGAAATTTTACCCCAATGCCAAATTCATAAAAAGTATAATAATGAAGAACGTCCCATCCATTTCTGTCAATATGTTCAACATTTGCTCCCGATTGGACAAGAAGCTTGACTATGTCAAGATTTCTTCCTATTGCGGCAAGTTGTAAAGGTGTTGCACCAATTTCATCTACTGCATCAATTCTTGCACCTTTATAAACTAAGTAAGCTGTTATTTTGAAATTTCCTCCACTTACCGCCCAGTGAAGTGCAGTTTTACCTTTATGATAAACAGCATTGACATTGGCTCCACTTTCAACAAGGTTTTTTACCCTGAGAAAGTCTCCTTTTGATATTGCAACTATAAGACTTCTATCAAGTGTTGTGTTTCCACAAAAAAGAACTATAAATGTGAGAAATAAGATTATTTTTCCGAACCTCATAAACTTCCATCCATGGAGAATAATTAAAATCCCCCATATTATATTATAACTATAAAATGAATAAAACTGAAATTTTCTTTAGTATTATTCCACATTTTCAAAAAGAGGTGATTTTTTGAGATGGTTTTTGTAATCGGATATTCGCTTTTCTGAAATCTCACAATATTTTTTGTCTATATCTATTCCAATATAATGTCTTTTTAAGATTAATGCAGCTAAAAGAGTTGTACCACTTCCACAAAATGGATCAAGAACAATCTGATTTTCAACTGTTGTTAGTTCGATAAGAGCTTTCATCAAATTTAGAGGTTTTTGAGTGGGATGAAGACCTATGTCGTTTGGTCCTGAAACGATGGAAATTATATTATCAGCTCTTCCAGAATATTTTATATATGCGTCTTCATTATATGCACCAAGTTGATTTTCAATCATATTATCCGCAATCGTTCCTCCAATTTTATATGGTTTTACAAACCATAATATAGGTTCAAACAATGGACGCAAATTTCCAACTCTCCATCCTTCCCATTTTTCTGAATTATAAAAATCTTCTCTTTTTTCAAAAATCAAGCTAATTCTCTGTGCTCTGTGAGGGGCTTTGTCTTTTATCCAGCAAAGCATATCTTTATATATGAATCCAGTATCTTCAAAAGCAGTAATACATCTATGTGCTAATCTTCTTCCAGCAAATACAATAGCAGATCCACCTGGTTTTAATACTCTCAGCCATTCGCAAGTCCATTTCATGCACCATTCATAATATTGCTTTGGTATTTCTCTATCAGCTAGGGACCAACCATTTAACGGCTTTCCCCTTTTTTTAAAAATTGTTCCTGCTTTTTCTTGAGCTGGACTTGTTCCTAAAAAAGCAGAATTTGTGTTATTATGAAGGACATCCCAATCTTCTATACCTATTCCATATGGAATATCACTCAGTATTAGATGAATACTATTTGATTCAATTTTTGGAAGAATTTTTAGACAATCTTCATTAACAACCTTATCAATAAAATCAACCATTTTAATCTCCCAAAGATGATATATAATTATCAATTGCTTTGATTTTTTCATTAATTTTTAGAGCTTTTATTAATTCTTTTACAGCTTTTTCTTTTGAATAAGATTTTATTTCTTCTATTCTTTTGTTTAAATATTCTTTAGCATTTTCACCTCTATATCTAATAATATCTTTGCTTGATTTAAGTATTTTATTTAATTCTTCAATTTTTAGATTATATTTTTCGCAAATAAGATCATTAAGAGAATCTTTAAAATTTTTATTTTTATCATGAATAGAAATCTTTTTAGCAAGAATTTCACTAGAGTTCCATAAATTTGAAAGATTTATTTTTTCATTTTCTTTTAAACCACTTTCTATAAAAAACAATAAATGTTCCCAGCTTAACAAACAAATATTATAAATAAGAGCCTGTCCATATATTTGACTATTTGTCTGAGGATATTGATAGTAAGGAGAAACAAGTATGGCAAAATCATTACCTTTTTTCCAGTGAAACAAAGCGTTAATCTTAAAATCTTTCTGATTTTTGGCTGTTCTACTAAGTCTAAATGCTTTTGCATCTGCGACCAACGTATAATTATGAAAAATAGATTTTGCTGCAACATCTGCACAATTAGACCTTTGTTTAATGATTTGAGATTTCAAGCCCAACTCATTAAATGTTCTTGCAAGTATCAAATCAGTTAATTTACTAAATATTTTTTCTTCTGTTGAATCATGATTTATTTCTTCAGGTATAATTCCTATTTGTGCTAATAAAATTTTTAAATCTCTTGCTTCTAAATTAATTATTTTATTTTCAATTATATTTATGGATTCTTGAAAAGAAATATCTTTCTTAGAAACGAATTCTTTTATTAATGTATTTAAATCTAAAAAATTCATTAATATTTTTTCCTATTTAAATCTAAAATAATTATATCAGAAATTTTTTAAAAGTCAAAAAAACTCTTTCCTCCCTTAAAAAGTGAATTATTAAGCTTTTCTTAAAAATTTATCTATATTTTCGGCTGCTTTTCTACCTTCTGAAATTGCCCAGACTATTAATGACTGGCCTCTTCTCAAGTCACCTGCCGCAAAAACTTTATCAATGTTGGTTTTATAATAGCCATCTGTTTTTACATTTCCTCTTTCGTCGAGTTCTACCCCAAGCCCTGAAATCAATCCTTCATGCTCAGGATGTAAGAATCCAAGGGCAAGTATTACAAGATCAGCTTTAAGTGTGAATTCAGATCCTTCGATTTCTTTCATTACAGGTCTATTTGTTTGCGGGTCTTTTTCAAACTTCACTCTTGCACATATAAGTTTTTCTACCTTTTCCTCACCTTCAAATCTTTTTGTAAGGATTGACCAGTCTCTTTCACCACCTTCTTCATGGCTTGTAGATGTCCTCAATATCATTGGATATTTTGGCCATGGGAAATCCTCTGTTCTACTCTCTGGTGGTTTTGGCATAATTTCTATCTGTCTTATTGATCTTGCACCCTGTCTTACAGCTGTTCCAACACAATCGGCTCCAGTATCACCACCACCTATTATTATTACATCTTTGTCTTTTGCATCAATAAAGTTTGCTATATCTTTCCCAGAAACCCTCATATTTGCCTGAGTAAGATATTCAACAGCGAAGTATATACCCTCAAGTTCTCTACCCGGTATCGCAAGATCTCTTGGTTTTCTTGAGCCAGCCGTAAGACAGATAGCATCAAATTCCTTTAGCAACTCTTTTACATCTATGTCTTTTCCAGCCTCTGTATTTGTTTTAAAAATTATACCTTCTTCTTCATAGATTTTTATTCTTCTATCGAGAATATGTTTTTCAAGTTTGAATTCAGGAATTCCATATCTTAAAAATCCACCAACTTTATCAGCCTTTTCATATACAATAACAGTGTGTCCAGCTTTGTTAAGTTGATCAGCACAGGCAAGTCCTGCTGGACCTGATCCAATAACAGCTACTTTTTTGCCTGTCCTCTTGACTGGAGGTTCTGCTTTTACCCATCCCTGTGAAAAAGCATATTCAATAATATTAAGCTCATTTTCTCTGATAGTAACTGGGTCATCATTTATACCGAGGACACAGGAGTATTCACATAAAGCTGGACAAAGCCTTCCAGTGATTTCTGGCAGGTTGTTTGTAGCTTTGAGCAATTCGTAAGCCTTTCTGTATTCTTTTTTATAGAGAGCGTCATTCCATTCTGGAATGTAATTACCCACTGGACAAGCCCAGTGGCAGAATGGTGTTCCACAGTCCATACACCTTGAAGCTTGTTCGGTAGCTTTTTCTATTGGTCTTAATAAAGCTACTTCTTTAAAATCTTTCTTTCTTTCCTCTACAGGTCTATATTTTGTTTTTTCTCTTTTTATTTTTAAAAATCCCTTAGGATCACCCATCATAAACCTCCGATAAATTGAGAGCAACAGTAACCTTTCTTGCTTCCAGAATCTTTTTGTATTCAAGCGGGAATACCTTAATAAATTTTAATTTGTTTACTTCAAAATTTTCAAGTATTTGTTTTGCTTTTTCACTTCCAGTATATTTCTGGTGATTTGAAAGTAGCTTTTTTATCATATTTTCATCTTCTTTCTCAAGAGTTGTTAACTCAACCATTTCCATATTGCATTTCTTTGTGAAATCTTTGTCTTCATCATATACATAAGCTATACCACCTGACATACCAGCGGCAAAGTTTATACCAGTCTTTCCTATTATCACAACATGTCCACCAGTCATATACTCACAACCATGATCACCAACTCCTTCAACTACAGCATTAAGCCCTGAATTTCTTATACAGAATCTCTCACCTGCAACACCTCTTATATAGGCTTCACCAGAAATTGCACCATAGAATGTTGTATTACCAATTATGATATTCTCTTCTGGCTTATATTTTGAGTTTTTAAAAGGATAAATAATAATTTTTCCACCTGATATACCCTTTCCTACATAGTCATTCGCAAGTCCTTCAAGCTCAAATGTGATTCCCTTAGCAAGCCACGCACCAAAACTCTGTCCAGCAACGCCTTTAAACTTAAAATGAATGGTGTCTTCATTGAGGCCCATTTCTCCATATTTTTTACAAACTGCACCTGAAAGCATTGCCCCTGTTGTTCTGTTAACATTCTTTATTTCGAGTTCTTTATAAACCTTTTCTGTTTTTTCTAAAGCAGGCTTTGCAAGCTCAATAAGTTTTCTATCAAGCACATTATCAATGCCATGATCTTGCGATATCTGACAATAAACACCAACGCTTTTATCAACTTGTGGCTTATAAAGTATTCTTGAAAAGTCAACATTAGCAAATTTCCAGTCGAATATATCTTTATTTTCTTCAAGCAAATCAGTTTTTCCGATAAGCTCTTCTATAGTTCTTACACCGAGAGAAGCCATTATCTCCCTTGTTTCCATTGCCACAAACTTCATAAAGTTGACAAGGTATTCTGGTTTTCCCTGAAATCTTCTTTCAAGAATCTCATCCTGAGTAGCAACTCCAACAGAGCAGTTGTTTAAATTACAGTGTCTTAACATTACACAACCGAGTGTGACTAACGCAGCCGTAGAAAAACCATACTCCTCAGCTCCAAGAATTGCAGCAATAACGACATCTCTACCTGTTCTCATCTGTCCATCAGTTTGTAGTCTAACTCTACTTCTCAGGTTATTCAATACAAGAGTCTGATGAGTTTCAGAAAGCCCTAATTCCCAAGGTAGCCCAGCATGTTTTATTGAACTAACTGGAGATGCACCAGTTCCACCATCTCCACCCGAAATAAGTATCATATCGGCATGTCCTTTTGCAACTCCAGCTGCAATTGTTCCAACTCCAATCTCAGAAACAAGTTTTACACTTATTCTTGCGTCTGGATTTACATTCTTAAGATCAAAAATAAGCTGAGCCAGATCTTCTATCGAATAAATATCATGGTGTGGAGGAGGAGAAATAAGAGTAACTCCCGGCGTTGTGTATCTTGTTTTAGCAATTGTTACACTTACTTTATGTCCGGGGAGTTGTCCACCTTCGCCGGGCTTTGCACCCTGTGCTATTTTAATCTGCAACTCATCTGCATTGACAAGGTAATTTGTAGTTACTCCAAAACGCCCTGAAGCAACTTGTTTTATAGCACTTCTTTTGCTATCCCCATTGGGTAGAGGCTTAAATCTTTCTGGGTCTTCACCACCTTCTCCTGTGTTTGATTTTCCACCTATTCTGTTCATTGCTATTGCCATAGATTCATGAGCACCTCTACTTATAGAACCAAAACTCATAGCTCCCGTAACAAATCTTTTCATTATGCTTTCTACTGATTCAACCTCTTCTATTGGAATTGGATTTGTCTTTCTAAACTTGAGTAAACTTCTCAAAGTAGTCGGGTTATTTGATTGGTCATTTATAAGTCTTGAAAATTCTTTAAATTTCTGATAATCCCCCTTTCTTACTGCATCCTGTAAAGCGGCGATACTTTCAGGATTCCAGAGATGAAATTCTCCATCTTTTTTCCACTGATATTGGCCACCACTATCAAGAATTCTAACATTAAAGTTGAATTCATCTGGGTAAGCGGCTTTATGCCTTAATAGATTTTCTTTAGCGAGTGTTTCAAATGTTGCTCCACCAATTCTTGAGACTGTTCCAGTAAAGCATTTTTCAATAACTTCTTCTGAAATACCTAAAGCCTCAAAAATCTGGGCACCTCTATAACTCTGAAGAGTTGAAATTCCCATTTTTGATAGAATTTTAAGTATTGCCTTATCTATAGATTTTACATAATTTTTTATGGCTTTTTCTTTATCGAGTTCTATTTCTTTTTCATCTACCATATTTTCAATAGCTTCGTAAGCAAGATATGGATAGATGAGATCTGCACCATAACCAAAAAGTGTTGCAAAGTGATGAACTTCTCTGGGTTCTCCTGATTCTACTATTATGTTAACCTTTCCTCTCTCTGAAATTTTTACTAAATGCTGATGAACAGCACCAACAGCAAGCAACATAGGGAGTGGGGCTTTTTTATCAGAAACACCTCTATCAGAAAGAATTATGAGAGCCACATCTTCTTTAAGTGCTTTTTCAGCCTCAAGACAAATATTATCAATTGCTTCTTTAAAAGCATTTGGTTCATTGACGTTGTATAAAACTGAAATCATTTTTGTTTTAAATCTCTTGTCGTTGATGGAAAGAATCTTTTTAAAGTCTTCATCTTTAATAATAGGACTATCAAAAACTATTTTTTCACAATGTTCTTTTCCATTTTGAAGAAGGTTATGCTTTTTACCAATGAATGTTGAAAGACTCATAACAACTTCTTCTCTTATTGGGTCTATTGGTGGATTTGTAACCTGTGCAAAAAGCTGCTTAAAATAAGTATATAGAAGTTGTGGCTTTTTTGAAAGAATTGCATGTGGAGTGTCATTACCCATAGCACCAACAGGCTCTTGCCCTTCAATGGCCATTGGTTTAATAATAACTCTTAAATCTTCTCTCGTATAACCAAAAGCCTTGAGGTCAAGTAAAATATCTTTTGATTTTTCTATGGATACTTTCTTTTTTTCATCAATTAAACCTTTTGGCGGATTTTTCCAGAATATTGTTTTCTCTTTGATCCATTCAGAATAAGGCAACTTTTCTACAAGAGACTTTTTTAAGTCTTTGTCTTCAATTAGTAATCCCTTTTCAGTATCAATATAAAGCATTTTACCTGGTTCAAGCCTTGCACTTTTAGTTATCTTTTCAGGTTCAATATCAAGCACACCAACTTCAGAAGCCATTATTACAATGTTGTCAGAAGTTATGAGGTATCTTGCAGGCCTTAATCCATTTCTATCAAGAACGGCAGCCACTCTTTTACCGTCTGTGAAAGCCATTGCAGCGGGACCATCCCAAGGTTCCATAAGAAAATTGTTGTATAGATAAAAATCCTTTAACCTTTGATCAAAAAGTGGATTCTTTTCCCATGCAGCTGGCACCATTATTGACATAACTTCTTCTATGCTTCTCCCTGCTAAATATAGTAGCTCAAATACATTATCAAACATAGCAGAGTCGCTACCACCCGGCACTATTGTTGGAAATATTTCTTTAAGTTTTTCTCCAAAAAGCTCACTTTTCAAGCTACCTTCTTTTGCCTTCATCCAGTTTATGTTTCCACGAAGTGTGTTTATTTCTCCATTGTGGGCAAGGTATCTGAAAGGTTGAGCAAGATCCCAAGTCGGAAAAGTGTTTGTGCTGAATCTTGAATGCACCAGAACAATGGCACTTTCAATAGAAGGGTCTGAAAGATCGAGAAAGTATGTTCCAACCTGTTCTGGGGTCAACATTCCTTTGTAGGAAAAAGTTCTACTTGAAAGATTTGTGATATAAAAGAAACTTTTTTGAGATAGAGATGAATTTCTGACTCTATTTTCTATTTTTTTTCTTAAAATATATAATTTTCTCTCAAGCTCAAGGGAATCTTTTAAATCTTTAGAGTAGCCAACAAAAATCTGTTCCATTACTGGCTCAGATTCTTTTGCTGTCTTACCTATATCTGTATTATCAACCGGAACTTTTCTATAACCAAGAAAATCGAGATTTTCTTCTTTAATAAGTTCAACAAACCATTCTTTTATAGTTTCTCTTTCCTTTTCGATTTTTGGTAAGAAAACGATACCTGTTCCATATTTGCCTTCTTCAGGAAGATTAATTCCCAATCTTTCACATTCTTTCCTGAAAAATTTGTCTGGCAATTGAATAAGAATACCAGCACCATCTCCAGTCTTTGGATCTGCACCTGTAGCACCCCTATGAGCAAGTCTATTCAAAATCTCAAGACTCTGCTCTACTAACTTGTGAGATTTTTCCCCTTTTATATTTGCTATAAAACCCACTCCGCAGGCATCATGTTCGAAACGCGGATCATACAAACCACATTGTTGCATCTTTAATACTCCATTAAAAAATAGATTTGAAACTTAATATATAGCAAAATTTATGCCAGATAAATCTATCTTTTATCTTTTCTTTATTTTGAAATGAATTATAAAAAATTACAAGCAAATTTTAAAAATTTTTTTTGCCTAAAAAATAGGCAATTTTAAATAAAAAAAACAAAAAATAGGCATTTATTTTGAAGTAAGAATTTCAATTTTTATTGATTCAGAAAAGTTTTTTAAAAAAATTTTTATTGTAAAATTGACAAAAGAGTTATTTCTTACTATAATAATTAATATAGACTAACTTTTTTAATAAGGATTAACAATGACACAAAGTCTTGAAGATTATCTTGAGGCTATTTATTTACTTTGTCTTGATAAAAAAGTAGCAAGAATAAAAGATATTTCCGAAAAAATGGCGGTTTCAAAACCTTCTGTTATTCAGGCTATAAAAGAGCTTAAGAATGCTGATTTTTTGGTTCAAGAGCCTTATGGATATATTGAATTAACTGTAAAGGGAACTGAAAAAGCAAAAGAAATATTAAAAAAGCATAATATTCTCAAAGAGTTTTTAGTAAAGATTATTGGTGTATCATTAGAAAATGCAGAGAAGGATGCCTGTAAGATAGAACATATAATTTCAGATGAAACGTTCAGTAAAATAATAAAATTTATGAGGAAAAAAGATGATAAA
>FMSI01073414.1_pt1 | contig 11104 bp, 5 predicted proteins | sample 1504471 | NCBI WGS metagenome assembly FMSI01 (sample SAMEA4475357, study PRJEB15587) | soil metagenome | biome: Soil; feature: Field | place: India | collected 2015-03-11 | depth 0 m
CGGCGGTGGAGCTGGCGGCGGAGCTGGCGGCAGCGGCGTGCGTTCACCAGCCATCTGGCGCCGCGCCTGATCACGGGCAGCGCGCAAACGACCCAACACCGGATCAGGAGCAACCGGCACTGCACCAGCGGGTCGCAAACGTCCGGCCAGCGTGCCGAGCGGGCCAAAATCGCTGCGGCGCACCATCAACCGGCGGAGGGCAATATCAACCGGCAGCAAGATCAACGCTAATGACAGCAGCGGAAAAGCGATCTCTTGCGCCGAAAAGACTTGATTCAGGCGCGTAAACACCGCGGCTGGCTCGGTCACAAACCGACCCTTGGTCGTATTCGCTAGCTCAGCCAGTAAACCGGGGTTGGCCTGTGCGCTGCGATACTCTGAAGAATACGGCACGACCATCCCGGCAGTTTCTTGAATCACGACCCGATCACCGCGTGCGCCGGCAATCTGCACTAAATAGGTGCCGGGGACAGGACTTTCGAGCCGCGCCTGATACTGGTTGGGGGCGACCTGTGTCAACCGCACCTCACGCCGTGAGCCATCACCGCCGATCAGGGTAGCTGTCACCGTCAGATCATTCTGGCTTGCAGCCGTGGCAAGGCGAATGATCGTCTCGCCGCCGGCGACAGTTACCTCTGCGCGGACATCCTGCCCGCCGCGCGGCGTCAGATCTTCGATCAATTGGGCGGTAAAGCGGGGAAAACCTTCCCATGCAATCCAGTCGCGCGCCCACTTGCCTTTAGCATCGCTCAACCACGCTGCGCTCCGGCCAAGGCCAAATTGCCACGTGGCCAAAATCGGCTGCTGGTCTTCAGTGGCCAGCAGTAATTGCGCAGTATCTTTGAGCGTGCTGCCATTGTAACCATAGAGCGGCGGAATTGTGCTAATACCGGCCAGAATCGGGCTGCTGCCGTAGCGTACCGGCACAAACGGCTGCTCAATAATATAATTACCAATAGTCGTAATCGTCTCTTGGACAAAAATTTGCGGCACATCAGCCATATCAGCCGCCGGATAGTATCGTCCGCCACCCTCTGCCGCCAATTGTTGCAAATAGCTGGCCGAGCCGCTCCCGGCGGCGACGACGGTCAGCGTAATCCCCTGTTCACGCAGCCGGGAGGCAATATCGAGCTGATCACCACCGCTGCCCCAGCCATCGGTCAGCAGAATCATGTGCTTGATGCGAGCGTCAACTTGTTGCAGCATCTCTTCAGCGCGCAACAAACCGGCCCGAATATTGGTGGGGCCGCGCGGTTCGACCCCCGCCACCGCCTCCATAACCTGTTCGACCGTCGCGCCACGAGTGGCGGCAAAGGTTGGGAAAGCAGCGCCATCGAACGTCACTACACCAACCGTATCTTGCAAGCTCAAGAGCGCCGTCGCCTGCGCAATCGCATCTTTGGCAATATCGATTTTCCGGTCGGACGACGACGTTATCGGCGCATTACGATCAGGATCGGCGCAATGGCAGGCATCCATTGACCCCGACTTATCGATCACAAAAACGATCGCCAGATCGGGCCGCATTTCACGGTTGCGTACATCCATATACACCGGGAGGACTTCTTCGACGGCGGTGCGACCATAGCCGCCGACGCCAAAACTATCTTCACCGCCGATCATGAGCAAACCGCGCCCTAAATCACGCACATAACCGGGGATTGCTTGCATCAAACCGATCGGCAATGCGCGAGCCGGCGTATTCACCAGCACGAGGGCATCATAGGCGCTAAGGTCAGCCAGTGAACGCGGCGCCGCTTCCGGCGAGATCACCTCGGCCACTATATCAGCGGCGACCAACGCCGTCGCCAACGGGCGAGCATCGGCAGCGTTACGCGCAATCAACAAAACCCGCGGCGGGCCTTGCACCTTAATCAGGGCCGCAGCCTCGTTATTTTGCACTCTGCCGTCACGGGCAGCTTCCACTTGCACTCGATAGCGCCGGAACCCACTGCCCTCAACCGGCACCACAAACTCGACGCGAGTGGCGCCGGGCGACAATTCAAGCGCGCGTTCGGCCACCACGCCGGTATCATCAATCAGCCGCACCGTAGCGGCTTGGGCAACGTTACTCTCGACAGTCGCCACAATCAGCGCCTCTTGGCCGTCACGCACGCTATTGGGCGCCTCGACGCTAGCCACCAACGCCTCAGCATCAGCTTCGACCAACGTCAAATCGACAATATCGATCGGAATGCCACGGCTGGCCGCTAACCGCGCCGCATCAATTGCTCGCCCGCTATTTTCACCGCCATCAGAGAGCAAAACCAACCGTTTTTGCGCATCGGCGGGGAAGAGCGCCATGCCAAGCTGAATAGCCGACTCGATATTGGTGCGATTCGCGATGGGGATCGAGGTAATCCGGCCCAACCGGCGATCGCTATCTGGCGCGCGTTCAACCAACGCATTATCGCCAAAGACGATAATCGCCGCTTGATCGTCTGCCGGCATCTCTTGCAAGGCGGCGCGAATGAACGCCTCGGCTTGCGCGCGGGTCGAGGCCGGCATCGAATCGCTGCCATCGAGCAAGAAGACCGTCGTCAACCGATCGACCGGGCGCACCAATTGAATGCCAGCGAAGGCAAAGACCAAGGCCGTGGCGACCAACGTGCGCACGATCAGGCTGCCCCAGAACCGGAACGGTGATAGCCGGCGCGGCGCGAGTAAGGCGAGCGCGACCATGCCGATCGGCACAATGAGCAACCAGAGCGCTTCAGGATAGATAAAGGAGATATATGGCATAGGCAACCGTTTGCCGGTGAGACGTTGGTATGTGATCGTACTGGCATTGTACCGAGAATAGCCAGTAATGACAAGGCAAGACCAGCACTTTTTTTGAAGACGGCGATCTCGCCGGAAAAGTTCCGCTTATCGCAAGCACAGCGTAGGGGCACAGCGACGCTGTGCCCCTACGCTGTAACCTTTCGTGATCGCTTTACGCCCCTACCGCCTCAGCTTGCGGTTCAATTTCAATCTTGGCGCCGAGCACCTTGAGGAATTGGGCAATCCATGCCGGGTGAGCCGGCCATGCCGGCGCCGTGACGAGATTGCCATCGGTAATCGCCTGATCGGCGGGCAACTCGTGATATTCAGCGCCAATCAGCGGCAGATCGGGGCCAACCGCCGCATACGCCGTGCAACGGCGACCATTCAGCACGCCAGCGGCCGCCAAGACTTGCAAGCCGTGGCAAATCGCCGCTACTGGCTTATTGGCGGTAAAGAAGTGGCGCGCAATTTCAAGCACGCGCGGATTGAGCCGGATATACTCCGGCGCGCGCCCGCCGGGGATAACCAGCGCATCGTACTCGTGCTCATTCACGTCATCAAAGTTCTTATTCAGGGTGAAGTTGTGACCCCGCTTCTCGCTGTAGGTCTGATCGCCTTCAAAGTCATGCACCGCAGTGCGCACGAATTCACCGGCCTTCTTGCCCGGACAAACGGCATGCACCTGATAGCCAAGCGCGGCGAGCGCCTGAAACGGCACCATCACTTCGTAATCTTCGACATAGTCGCCGACGAGAAAGAGGATCTTCTTTGCCATGGCCTGCTCCTCTCTGAACGGTTAAACGAATGCAACCACCCTGTTGCTATGTTGCCGGCTAGGATGATTCTACGGTAACACGGTGTGGCGTAACTGTCAACCAGCTTCGAGCAAGCGCAGCGTCTCGGCGACCGCATGTTGCAAGGCGCTCAACAACGGATCGAGCGGCATTTGGCTTGCGGCGGCATGCTCAAGCGCCTGCGCCGCCGCTACCACCCGCACCGCGCCGACTTGGTGTGCGCCTCCCTTGAGGCGATGCACAATCCGCCGGGTCTGCTCGGTATCAGCATAGGCGATCGAGGAAGCTAACTGTTCGAGTTGCTGCTGAAACTCGCGCCGGATCAACTCGCGCGCCTTGGCGGCCATCTCAACTTGATCCTCGCCAAGCGCCGCCAGTAGTTCGCTAAAGATTTTCCAATCGATCACTTGATCACGAACGGCCGGACTCGCACTCGTAATAGGCATCATCGTTTGAACGCGCGGCTGCAAGGCTTGGTGCAAATCTTGCAACCGCACCGGCTTGTTGAGAAAGCCATCCATCCCTGCGGCCAAACACCGCTCGCGCATCCCGGCAAAGGCGTACGCGGTGAGGGCGATAATCCGCGGCTGCCGGATCTGATCACCGAGCGCGCGGATCTGGCGGGTCGCTTCTTCGCCGTCCATCTCTGGCATTTGCAGATCCATCAGCACCACGTCAAACGGATGGTGCTGAACGGCCTGCACTGCCTCGCGGCCATTCGCAACAATCGTGACGTGATGGCCCAAGACGCACAATAGATGCAGCGCTACTTGCTGATTGATCTCATTATCTTCAGCGACCAACACCTGTAACGAAGCGGAGAGTTCGGGCGTTGAAGTCTCCTCCGGCGCTGGGGCTGCCTCTGGTGCAGCAAACCACTGCACCGGCAGCCGCAAGGTAAACGTCGATCCTTGGCCCAGCTGGCTGGCCACGCTCAGCTCACCACCCATCACATGTGCTAATTTGGCGCTAATGGCTAAGCCAAGACCAGCGCCACCCCGCCGCGCGCGTTCCACGTCAAGTTGGGTAAACGGCTGGAAGAGGCGCGGTAATTGCTCAGCGGCGATGCCGATCCCGGTATCACGCACAGCGATCGTCACCTGCGGACGATCGGGATTGGGATTAGCCATATCAACCTTGACTAACACGCTGCCTCGATCGGTAAACTTGATTGCATTACTGACAAGATTAATCAAGATCTGGCGCAAGCGCGTGCCGTCAGCCATCACCAACGATGGCAATGCCGGATCAATCGCGGCGTTAAACGCTAATCCCTTCCACTCGGCGTCACGACGGAACAGGGTTATCACTGCGTCAACAATTGCCCGCAAATCAACCGGTTCAGCGACAATCTCAAGCCGCCCCGCCTCCATTTTGGACAGATCAAGCACATTATTGACAATCGCGAGCAATGCCTCGCCGCCAACCCGGATTGTCAAGGCCAACGAGCGCTGCGTTTCCGGCAAGGCGCTGGTCAAGAGCAATTCGGCGCTGGCAATGACGGCATTGAGCGGCGTACGGATTTCATGGCTGATCGAGGCAAGGAAGGCGGAACGCGCTCGTTCAGCTTGTTCAGCCGCCTCTTTTGCGCGCAAGAGATCAACCGCGATTTGCCGTTCGACGGTACTATTGCGGCCCACGATCAAGCCGCCGATGATCTGACCCGGTGTAATCTCAACCGGTAACAGGGCCGTATCGAACACTTCACGGTTAAAGACATAGTCAATATGGTAGGGAGTGCCGGCCAACACCTCATAACACAGCGGCAACAGCTCAGAGCGGTGCGGTTCGGGCAAGATATCCGGCAACAATTGCCCCTCAAGCTGCGCAGTGTTAACGCCAAACCGGGTTAATTCCGCGCCGGCAACAAGGGTGAGGCGCAGATCGGTGTCGAACATCAATACGATCGTCCCCGGCAACAGATCGGCCAGCATACGGTAGCGCTGCTCGCTGGCGCGCAAGGCCAGCTCGGTCTCTTTACTGCGGGTGATGTCTTGGAAGGTGCCGCGCAGTTTGACAATCCGCCCTGCGTCCCAGACCGGCTGGCCAATCGAGCGGATCCAGCGCAAATTGCCGCGCGCGGTGCGGAATGGCAATTCGAGATCCCAAGGCTCTCCAGTGGCAAGACAATGCCGAAACGCTTGATCGATCAGGTGATGAACCTCCGGCGGGTAGAACCACAATGCCGCTTCCGGCGAGGGTGGTTCTCCCACCGGCAACTCGTGGATGGCGAACATCTCTTCCGACCACACCATCTGCCGCGTCGTCAGATCCAATTCCCACCCACCCACACTCGCCATCTTGCCAACGGCGCGCAGCAACCGTTCGCGTTCGGCCAGCACCTGTTCAACCGTGACTTGCGCAGTGACATCGGTCTGCAAGCCGACAAACGCGACCACCTGCTCGGTCTCATCCCGCACTGGACTGATCGCGAGTTGATTCCAAAAGGGTTGGCCATCTTTGCGATAATTGAGCAAGCGGGTATGGATCGGACGCGCAGCGGCGATCGCTTCGCGAATCCGCGCCACCACCGCCCAATCAGTCTGCGGCCCTTGCAAAAAGCGACAATTACGGCCAAGAATTTCGTCCGGCCCATAACCGGTGATGACACTGAACGCCCGGTTGGCAAAGATAATGGGATAATCGGGTCCGGCATCGGTGACAACCATCCCGCTTGCCATTTCATTAACCGCAGCTAGCAGAAAACGGTTTTGCTCGCGCAACCGGGCTAGTTCCGCCTGTAAATCAGCCATCTGTTGGAAGAGGTCGGCTGATTGGGTGGGTTCATCAAAGTGAGACTGCGTCACCAAGCGCTCCATGCTAAATCTCTAGCGATACCGATGGTGATCATCGGCAGGGCAACGACGTAATCACCGCTAACCCCGCACCGTCGCTGCAACCAGCGACAAGGTACGGTTGGTGCGTTCCCATCCCATATAATTCGTCAAGACGTACCGTCAAGAGACCTTATTCCATCATACCATTCTTAGCCTTGCTTTTATAGCGCAACTTCGCAGGTATAACGATTGGCTGCGTCTTACATCATAGCAAAGGTGCGCAGACACCTCAATCATCGCAGAGCCTGCATGGAGGCGCATCGTTTTTGTATCACCCCCGGTGCGCATGAGCATACCTTAACCATCGCATAAACGGTTGGATTGGCAATGGTTGAGCCATAAATACTGCGAGGGCGACGCCAGCGTCGTCCTCACCACCATCATCGCTCTTCAGAGAGCAGTGTCTGTCAATGTAGAGACGCAGCTACCCGACGTCTCTACCAGCCTAGTTGCTGATGCCAGCTAATCCGCCGACATATGATCGAAACCCGCTTCTACCGATTCATACCGATCACGGGGCGACCATTCTTTCTCTTCCACGATCAGCTCAATCGTTTTGAGACGACGACCCTGTTCGGCATCGTAGCGATAACGCACGCAGACGAGGCGATCGCCATACATTGCCTGCAACTTCTTGGTTCCACGTTGGCCGGGTTTCAACTTCAGACGAGTGCGCATGAGTGGCTCCTATGGATGTCTGTAATGCCTGCTTTCTCGCACTATAACTGATGGGTCATACGAAATTGTTACCAACACGTTAAAACGTACCAGAGCTAGCGGTGTGCTACTTGGCCAATCCTGCCAGATCAATATGGAGCGGCGGTTCGTTTTCGATCCGTTCGACCAGAACCGCCAAGGATCGCGGCTGAATGTGATACATCTGATCGGTCACCCGCAGCGGATCGTGCAGGTTGGGTTGGGCGGTATCGATCACGACGTTCCATTCGGCATCGTCAGGCCAATCGGGCAAGATGAACGGCACCGCTTCATCACTGGCGTTAATCAGCACCAGTAACACATCATCGCGCATCGGTTCGCCCCGTTCGGTGCGATCGTCAATCACCGCCCCATTGAGCAAGAGACCAATACAACGCAGATCAGGTTGCTGCCACAACTCGGCGCTCACCTCTTGGCCATCAGGACTGAGCCACTCAACGTCGTACTCGGCATTGCCGAGACTGCCGGCGAAGAAATGGCGCCGGCGCAAGACTGGATGCGCGCGGCGGAAGGCGATCACGCGCTGGGTGAAGTCTAGCAGGAGTTGCGCCTCCGCATCAGGCCGCCAATCCACCCACGAAATCGGGTTATCTTGACAGTAAGCGTTGTTGTTGCCCTGCTGCGTGCGCCCGCGTTCGTCACCCGCCAAGAGCATTGGCGTGCCTTGCGATAAGAACAGGGTGGCGATGAAATTCATCATCTGGCGCAACCGCAACGCGCGGATGTCAGGATCAGCGGTTGGCCCCTCTATGCCGCAATTCCACGAGTTGTTATGGGTATCTCCATCACGGTTCGCTTCGCCGTTGGCCTCGTTGTGTTTCTCGTTGTAGGAAACGAGATCGCGCAGGGTGAAGCCATCGTGAGCGGTGACAAAGTTGATCGAGTGATAGGGCCGGCGACCGTTGTGCTGGTAGAGATCCATCGACCCCATAAAGCGCGAAGCGAACTCGGCGGCTTGCCCAGCATCGCCCTTCCAGAAGCGGCGAACCGTATCGCGGTAGCGTCCATTCCACTCGGCCCACGGTGACGGAAAACGCCCCACCCAATAGCCATCAAAACCGACATCCCACGGTTCGGCGATCAGTTTGACGCGCGCGAGCACCGGGTCTTGCCGCACCATGGCAAAGAAAGGACTTGGCTGATCCGAACCGGCAGGGCCACGGGCCAACGTGCGCGCCAAATCAAACCGGAACCCATCGACATGCATCTCGGTCACCCAGTAGCGCAATGAGTCGAGCACCATCTGCAAGGCGCGCTGGTTATTCATATTGAGGCTGTTGCCGGTGCCGGTATCGTCGAGGTAGTAACGCGGCTGATCGGGCACTAACCGGTAATACGACGCATTATCAATCCCGCGGAAACTCAGGGTGGGGCCGAGATGGTTGCCCTCGCCGGTATGGTTATAGACGACATCGATAATCACTTCGATCCCGGCGGCGTGCAACGCTTTGACTAGGTGCTTAAACTCATTCACTTGCGCCTGCGGAGCGCGCTGGCTGGCATAGCGCGGTTCCGGGCTAAAGTAGTTGATAGGCTGGTATCCCCAATAGTTGGTCAGGCCGCGATCGGCCAGAAACTGATCGGTAATGAAAGCCTGCACCGGCAAGAGTTCGACTGCCGTGACCCCTAACGCTTTGAGGTACGCGATGATCGAAGGCGAGGCAAGGCCGGCGTAGGATCCGCGCAAGGCTTCCGGCACTTCCGGGTGCAGTTTGGTAAACCCCTTGACGTGCAGCTCGTAGATCACCGAGTCGGCCAACGGAATATCAGGTGGCCGATCATCACCCCAATCAAAGTGCGGATCGATCACGACTGAGCGAGGCACATACGGCGCACTATCGCGCTTGCCAATCGTCAGATCGCCGTAAGGGCTGTCAACGCGATAACCGTAGTTGGCCTTATCCCAACGCAATTCGCCATATAGGGCGCGCGCATAGGGATCGATCAGTAATTTATACGGATTGAACCGATGACCCTGTTGCGGCGTGTAAGGGCCATAGACCCGGTAGCCATAAAGCTGGCCGGGGCGCAAACCGGGAATATAGGCATGCCAGACATCATCGGTGCGTTCGGGAAGGATCACCCGCACCGCCTCACGCGGCGCAGTTGGGCTATCGAAGAGGCATAACTCAACCCGAGTGGCATGGGCCGAAAAGAGGGCGAAATTTACCCCCTCACCGTCCCACGTTGCGCCGAGCGGATACGGACGGCCCGGCCAGACATCGGTGACATGCATGATCACAACCTCCGTAAAACAAGCAGGCAACGAGCAAGCCGGCCACCAATAGCCTCCTGCACGCTGCCTTGCGAAAGAGCTACGCGAGTGTGGTTAGTCGTTCTCTTTCCGTTCCCGCGAACGGAAGACGATAACAATTGGCGTGCCCTGAAACCCATACCGTTCGCGCAGCCGGTTTTCGAGGTAACGGGCATATGACCAATGCACTAACTCACCGTCGTTAGCGAAAAAGAGAAAGACCGGCGGTTCGGTTTGCGGTTGTACTGCATAGTACAACCGCAAATGCGCGCCCTTCTTGACGGCCATCGGCGGTTGTTGCAACACCGCTTCCCGCAAAAAGGCATTCAACTCGCTGGTCGGCACCCGCTTCTGGCGTTGCGCATACACTTCGCGAGCATAGTCGAGCAGATGGCTAACGCGCTGGCCAGTTAGCGCCGACACGAAGACGATTGGCGCGTAATCGACGAACTTAAAGGCTTCACGCACCCGCTCTTCAAACTCGTAGTATGTATGCGAATCTTTGACGACCGCATCCCACTTGTTGACCACAAGGATGATGCCTTTTTTCGCTTCGACCACCATCCCGGCAATATGGGTGTCTTGAGCAGTGACACCTTCAGTAGCATCGATCAGCAGCAGCGCCACATCGCACCGTTCAATCGCGCGCAACGTGCGCAAGACGCTATATTTCTCGATCCCGCGTTCGATCTTGCCGGCGCGGCGAATGCCGGCGGTGTCAATCAGCGTGATCGGCTCGCCGTGATAGGTGATCGTGGTGTCAATCGGATCGCGGGTGGTGCCGGGGACGGGGCTGACCACGCTGCGCTCTTGGCCAAGCAACCGGTTGAGCAACGAGGACTTGCCGACATTGGGCCGGCCCACAATCGCCACCCGCAGATGGCGCTCTTCCGCTTGCTCAAACGTCTGCGGCGGGAAATGCTCGGTCAGCCGGTCGAGCACATCGCCGGTGCCTAAGCCGTGAAAGGCGCTCATCGGGATTGGATCGCCGAGATTGAGCGCATAAAACTCAACCGCATCGAGCATACGCTCTTGGCTATCGCACTTATTTACGGCCAACACCACCGGTTTGGCGGTGGTGCGCAAAATAGCGGCAACCTCAGCATCAGCCGCGGTAAGACCATCACGGCCATCAACCATAAAAATGATGGCGTCGGCCTCGGCGATCGCGTGTTCGGCTTGAGCGCGCGTGCGGCGATTGATCTCTGCCTCAGGCAGTGTTAGATCGTCATCGCCAAACAGAATGCCGGCGGTATCGACCACCGTAAACTCACGCCCGTTCCAAAAGGTATCGCCGTACAAACGATCACGGGTCGTACCGGGAATATCTTCAATAATCGCGCGGCGCTCGCCGATCAAGCGGTTGAAGAAGGTTGATTTACCAACATTCGGGCGGCCTACGATGGCCACAATCGGTTTTGTCATAACTCCTCCCGGACGCTGACAGAGATGCGTCCTCCGGGTTCTATTATAGTGGGTATTGGGCGCAAGTTGGCAGCAGGTTGCGATTGAGCAGGGCGATTATGTTTTTTTACCGCAGTGGTCGCAGAGGATGATCATCATTTTTTCACCCCTTTGCGCCCTTTGCGGTGATCATCTGCTGCGGCTTAGCCGCATGGATGCCGTGGCATTGTAGCGGAGACGGACATCCGTCCGTCTCTACTGGCCCCTCCCTGTCTCCCTCCCCACTGGGGGGAGGTGGACGACTCCCTCCCCCAGCGGGGGAGGGCTGGGGT
>FMSI01049930.1_pt1 | contig 11101 bp, 6 predicted proteins | sample 1504471 | NCBI WGS metagenome assembly FMSI01 (sample SAMEA4475357, study PRJEB15587) | soil metagenome | biome: Soil; feature: Field | place: India | collected 2015-03-11 | depth 0 m
ATGTATTGACTTTCTGTTATTTATTGGTATACTTTGTAAAAAAAGCTTAAGGAGGCTTTATGAACATCTATGTGGGAAACTTGTCGCGGGATGTTACTGAGAATGACCTGCGCAAGGCATTTGAAGCGTTCGGTAAGGTATTATCTGCAGTAATAATAAAAGATCAGTTCACAGGTGAATCAAGGGGATTTGGTTTTGTAGAAATGTCTGACAATAATGAAGCAAGAAACGCAATGCAATCACTTAACAACACCATCCTTAAAGGTAGGCCTATGAACATAAACGAAGCCCGCCCAAGGGCTGACAGAAGAAAAAAATTTATCAAAAGAAAAAGGGAGAGAAGTTATTAATCTAATCACCAAGTAAAAGTATAATTGTTAGTGTAATCATTATGTTTCTGGTTTATTAAATCCTGCGCGCAAGAAAAAATGGGCTGGTTCTTTTAGGGAATCTTTAGTTAATATTTGGGCTGATACCTGTTTTGAATATTTTCCCTTTATCGGGTATGCAGTCACTGAAAAATTCCTTTATTTCCCAACAATTACTAATGATTTTCACATTATTACGAATCGACATTGGTGGTAACGAAGAAAAATTCTTTACCATAATGATAATACAAAATTCAGCTAAGACTATCACCAGATGCAACAAACCGAAACGCAGTGATAACAAAGATTGAGGAACCAGAAAAATTTTTGCATAGCAAACGCGAAGACTGAATTAAACTATTATTTAATACTTTACAAAACTGCAATTTTTGAATATAATATAAACTATGAATTTTAAGCCTATTAATAAGGAACTGAATTTTCCTGAACTTGAACACCGGATATTAGAGTTTTGGGAGACGATTAATGTTTTTTATTTATATAAGAATAAAAACAAGGGCAGAAAAAAATGGTCTTTCCAGGATGGACCTATTACCGCAAATAATCCAATGGGTGTGCACCATGCCTGGGGGAGAACTTATAAGGACATTTTTCAGCGGTATAAAACAATGAAGGGATTTGAACAAAGGTATCAAAACGGTTTTGACTGCCAAGGATTATGGGTAGAGGTTGAAGTTGAAAAAGAACTTGGATTTACTTCCAAACGGGATATTGAAAAATATGGAATAGATAAATTTGTTCTTAAATGTCAGGAACGGGTCCATAAGTATTCTATGGTCCAAACCGAACAGTCAATTCGACTTGGAATGTGGATGGATTGGGGAGAATGGAAAACAAGTCTGGATGATAAAGACTGGCTAAAGAAGAGCCATTCTTATTATACGATGAGTGAAGTTAATAATTATACCATATGGTATTTTCTAAAAAAATGTTATGAACGTGGTTTGATTTACAAAGGAACAGATGTAATGCCCTGGTGCGCACGTTGCGGAACCGCCATAAGCGATATGGAGATTGCAACCGAAGGATATCAAGAATTAACCCACAAGGCAATCTTTGTGAGATTTCCGCTAAAAGATAGAAAAGATGAATATCTTTTGGTCTGGACCACTACCCCATGGACATTGACTTCAAATACCGGGGTTGCAGTCCACCCAGATTATATATATGTGAAAGTCAAAAACAATGGTGCAATATATTATCTGGCAAAAAATCTTGTCAGGGTCTTAAAGGGTGGCTATGAAATATTGGCAGAGATGCCGGGAAAAGATTTATTAAATCTGATATACAGCGGACCATTTGATTATCTCCCAGCACAGAAAGAAGTAACCCATAAAGTAATTCCCTGGGAAGAAGTCAGTGAAAATGAAGGAACAGGACTTGTTCATATCGCACCGGGATGTGGTAAAGAGGATTTTGCCCTTGGCAAAGAGTATGGACTTAAAACAATTGCGCCTCTTGATGAACTTGGATATTATATTGAAGGTTTTGATTGGCTCAGTGGTTTGAATGTTAATGAAGTAACTGAGGCAATTATTGACGACCTTCAAAAAAGAGGTATTTTATACAATGTAGAAGATTATACACATCGTTATCCCGTATGCTGGCGGTGTGACAGTGAATTAATATTCAGACTTGTAGATGAGTGGTATATTTCGATGGACACCCTACGATATGAAATTGCTGAAGTAGCAAAAAAGGTTGAACGCTGGATTCCGGAATGGGGTCTTGATAGAGAACTTGACTGGCTCAAGAATATGTCAGATTGGTGTATCTCAAAGAAAAGGTACTGGGGACTTGCGCTACCTATCTGGGAGTGTTCCTGTGGTCATTTTATTGTTATTGGTTCAAAAGATGAGTTGCAACAAAAGGCCTGTGAGGGTTGGGAAGAATTTCAGGGAAAAACACCCCATAGACCCTGGATTGATAAAATAAAGGTCAAATGTGAAAAGTGTGGCAAATTAATGCCCCGGATTCCAGATGTGGGTAATCCCTGGCTTGATGCTGGAATCGTTCCTTACTCAACTATGAGGCCACCCGAAGATATGCACAATTTTTATAATGGTTATCCATATGATAAATCATACTGGGAACAATGGTTCCCTGCAGACTTCATCACTGAGTGTTTTCCCGGTCAATTCCGAAACTGGTTTTATGCAATTTTGACAATGAGCACCGTTCTTGAAAATAAACCACCATTTAAAGTCCTACTTGGGCATGCACTTGTGCGTGATGAATTTGGTGAAGAAATGCACAAGAGCAAGGGTAATGCAATCTGGTTTGATGATGCAGCAGAAAAAATGGGGGCTGATTTAATGCGCTGGATGTTCGCCAGGCATAATCCTGTCCAAAATCTTAATTTTGGATACGGGCCTGCTGAAGAAATTAAACGCAATCTCTTAACCCTATGGAATGTCTATTCTTTCTTTATTACTTATGCCAATATTGATAATTTCAATCCGGTAGGCAAGATGTTAACAAAAGAAAATCTAACAAAACTTGATTGTTGGATTCTCTCACGCACCCACTCGCTGATAAAAAAATGTGTTCGTTATTATGATAAATACGATGTTGCCTCGGTAGTAAAAGAAGTTGAATATTTCTTTGATGACCTTTCCAACTGGTATTTACGCCGGAATCGCAGACGCTTCTGGAAATCAGAAAATGACCTTGACAAGGAGACAGCATATCTTGTTTTATATAGTTGTCTTTTAAATCTGCTCAAACTCATTTCTCCAATAATGCCTTTCTGGACCGAAGATATGTATCAAAACCTGGTAAGAAGTGTTGACCGGAATGCACCTTTGAGTATTCATCTCTGTGATTTTCCTGAAGTTGATGAATCAATGATTAATCAAGAATTAGAGAATGAAGTCGCACTCATTCGGAAAATTGTATCAATGGGAAGGTCAGCAAGAAACAAAGTGCATATCAAGGTGCGCCAGCCACTTGGACAAATTCTGGTCTGTTTACCTGCTGCAGCACAAGTACTTGATGGGCTGTCAATAAATACAATACTTGAGGAATTAAATATTAAAAAAGCCCAATTTGTTTCAACTACTGATGAGTTATATATTTACAGTTTAAACCCTAAGTTTGACCGCCTCGGACCAAAATATGGTGGACTATCAAGAAAAATTGGCGAATGGATAAAAGGATTAGCGGGAAAAGATGTAAAAGATTTTGTAAAAACAGGCTCATTAAAGAATAATTTTGGTGGCACAGTTGTTGAAATTACACAGGAAGATGTGGAAATTAAGAAACAAGAAACGCCGAACTGGGTAATCATTGAGGAAGATAACATTGTTGTAGCAATAAATACTGAAGTAACAGAAGACCTTCAGGCTGAAGGATTAGTGAGAGAACTGATTCATAAAATCCAGTTAATGCGCAAAGAAGCAGATTTCAATCTTACCGATAGAATCAAAATTTATTATAAGAGTTCAGATAAATTAAAAAATGCAATAAATAAAAATTTAGATTATTTGAAGAACGAAACACTCGCGGTAGAAGTCATAGAAAGTGAAGATTCTGGTGAAATCCACAAAGAACTTGAAATTAATGGTATTCCTGCCAGAGTTGGTTTATCAAGAATAAATAACTAAATTCCATATTCACAATATTTCCCATTTATCTTCAAGGTGTTTCTATAGCACCTTTAAGACGTAAAATTAGTGTATCAGCACTTATCGGAGGAAGGGTAGAGCGAATTGTGATTGCTTCTCGTTCAAAGAATTTGTTAAATTCTTCTTCAGCCTCAAATCGTGCATACGAATCCGGGTAGCGATATATAACATCAAAAAATAAAATCGGTGTTGCAGGATACAACCTCCAGTATCCATCCCATAATTTAGCAGTTCTATCTAATACTGCAAGTTTTATGTAATCGTTTACTTTTATTCCAATAGTCTTTTTAGGTGAAAATATCAGTTTTTTATATAATTTATATAAATCCATTATCAGACTCTCTTTATAATCCTGAGAGATCTTTTTCTGCAATGCTTTAACTTCAAATAGCCATTCTTCAGGTTTGACTTCTTCAAACTTAAATTCAACTGGCAGGCTGGCCCAAATTTTTACTGGTTTATTTCCTAACATCGCCGGTGAAAATTTGAAGGTATATGCAGTCTCCAGCGCTGCGGAATCAAGCAAAACACTGGAAGAAGATTTCAAAATCCGCACCTTTTCAACACTGCCTGCTTCGTTTATCAACACACCAAGAACTACCCCGCCTTCCAATTCCATTTCTCTTGCCATATCAGGATAAATAATTTTATATTCTAATAAAACTGGTGCAAAAAAATTCCTTTTTGCCGGACAGGATAGAGTTAAAACTAATAGCCAGAATATAATTATTAAAGTATGTTTCTTCAAAATACTTTTCTACACCCGGGGTCTAAAACCATGCCCGAGCACCTCAAATACATCGGTTAATATTACAAATGCTTTTTCATCAATACTCTTTATCAGTTTCTTAAAATTTTCGGTCTCTCTTTTTGTAATTACACACATAATGACCTGCCTTTTTGCCTTTGTATATGGTGAGAAACCATCAAGTATTGTAATACCCCTACCTAATCGCTGATAAATTCCTTCACTGATTTTTTCTGTTTGTTCACTAATAACAAATGCCGCACGCGCATAGTCTATGCCTTCAAGTATTAAATCAATGACCCTGGTAGAAAGAAAAAGTGCAAGATAACCAAGTAGAGCCAGTTCTATTGAATTAGTAACAACGCCTGCCAGCGTTATTATTAATGTATCTACAATTAATATCCAGATTCCAACTGAAAAGTTAGTAAAACGATTCAATATTTGTCCAATAATATCAGAGCCACCTGTATTTGCTCCGCCGCGGAATATCAAACCCAAACCAATACCCAACATAACGCCCCCATATATTGAAGCAAGGATGACATTACCTGTTGGGGTAGGAATCTTAATTGTATAAGTTAAAAAGTCGATTAATAAATTAGTGACAATTATCGTAATGACGGATTTCGCACCAAGAGAAAAACCTAAAATTCTGATTGCCAACATAAATAAAGGAATATTGAGTAGGATTACCATAACTCCAACAGGCGTTTTGAATAGAATGTGTAATACCATCGCCAATCCCGAAATACCACCAGGAACAATGTTATGAGGAATAAGGAAAACAGCATAACTCAAAGCATAAAAGATTGCACCGCTGGTTAAGAAAATAATGCTCATCACTTTATTTGACACAGTCTTTTAAAATGATATTTCCTGTTTTTTGTCCCCTTCTTTGGGCTTGGGGGTTTGTGCTTCCTTAAGACGGGCAATAAATATCTTAAGCTTTTCCAATTCTTTGGTCTTCTCGGCAATCGTTTTCTCAAGTTCGTCTTTTTCTTCTTTCAATTTAACAATTGACTTTTTGAACTCCTCAGCCCGGGCAATAATTATTGCTGATTCTTTTTTCTTGGTTTCAAGTTCTTTGATTTCTTCTCTCGCTAATTCTAATTTCTTCAGTTCCTCCTCACACTCTTGCTTAATCTTTGCTTTATTCTTTTCAATCTCATCATTAATTTTTACCAATTCTTCGCGCCTCTTGTCAATCTTGGCAAGCATATTTGACTCCACTGCCTTTGCCTTTTCAACCTTCCCTTCAGTTTCTGAAAGAAGAATTTTTAAGTCATTTATCTTTTCTTCCATTTCTTTTCTATGTCCCGCAAGTTTCTCAATCTCATCTCTATACTTATCTCTTTCTTTGAGTAATTCTTTTGTTTCTTTATTCAACTCCTCAACCGCCTTTACTTCTTCTTTCTTTAAAATTTCGAGTTTTTCATTGAGTGTCGCAAGCTCTTTTCGTTGAGCTTCAATCTTGTCTTCAACCATTGACAATTCTTTCTTTCTTGTCTCTAATAGTTGCTTAATCTTTTCATTCTCCTCAATTGCCAGTTGCAATTCTTCGTGTTCATCACGAAGTTTTGGTAATTCAGATGTTATCCTTTCGTATTCTTCCTCAATGTGTTTTATCTTATCTTCACTTTTATGCAATTGTGCTTCAATCTTTTCAAGTTCCCCTTTTTTCTTTTTGTAATCTTTATCCATTTCTTCGTATTGGGCAACCTGAGGCTCAAGTTCCTTAATCCGTTTTTTGGCAAGTTCAATCGATTTGCCTAACTCCTGTGCCTCTTCTTTAAGGCGCGAATGTTCTTCTTTTATCTTTTTATATTCAGGCTCAATCTTACGTAATTCTTTTTCTTTTTCTTTAAGTTCTGCAACAATTGGTTCGAGTTCTTTATACTCTTTTTGTAATCCATCAACAATCTTATGTAACTCTTCCTGTTCTTTTTTCATCTTTTCAATATTTGTCTGCAATTCACTTTCTTCTTGCTCTTCTTTTTTATATTTTTTATCCAGTTCGTTAAATGACGCCTCAAGTGTGCTATATTCTAATTGGTAATTAGAAATATTTGACACAAGTTCTCCCTCTTCTTTTTTCAATTCTGAAATTCTCTGAACGAGTGAATCATATTCCTTTTTTAAATTTGCGAGTTCTTCATTCTCTTTGTATAATTTTTCTCTGGTATCCTGTAACTCTGATACTTCCTTCTCTAATTTCTCAAGTTCAGAACTCTCAACTTCAAATGTATTTCTTATCTCTTGCAAACGCTCTTTCAACTCCTTTTCTTCGCGCTTAAATTCTTCAATTGCTTTATGTAAGCTATCTCTTTCTTCGGTCAATGATTGGACCTCGCTTAAAATCTTTTGATGTCGTGCTTCATCCTTTTCCAATGATTTCTTCAAAGAACCGAGTTCTTTATTGAGCGCGTTCCTTTCTTCATTCATTACCTTCAGGTCTTTTTCTGTCGCCCGCAAATCTGAAAGTGCCGCCCTCAATGTCTGCTCAACGCTCTGATATTCACTCTTCAATTCTTCAGTTTTTAACTTAATCTCGTTATATGTTTTTTCCTGGTTTTTATAATTCTTTTCCTGTTCGTTATATCTTGACTCAAGTTCATCATATTTTTTGGTCATTTCACTTTGTTTTGTTTTTAATTTTTCTATTATATCTTCAAGTTTATTCTTATCGGCATTCAACTTTTCATATTCAGCCTTTAATTCTTTAAGTCTTGCCTCATTTTTATCTTTTTCAGAAATAAGTTCGGTGAGTTCACGCTGAAGTGTACCTAATTTTTGACCATCTTTTTCCGCAACTTTTACTGCTTCCTTCAATAATTTTTCTTCTTTCTTTAATTCCTGAATTGTTTTTTTCAATTCTTCAACTTCGCCCGTTAATTCCATTTGTGTGGAATATGTTTCAGCAAGTTTTTCTTCCGCAGATTTTAATTCTTTATTTTTTGATGCGAGGTCTTTTTCAACCTTCTCAAGCTGACCGAGTTTTTCTTCCAGGTCAGCAAGAATGTCAATATCTTCTTTTTTTGCCATAACACCCCCTCTACACGTTTACAAATCGGGGACAAAAGCTCTCCGATAAAATTTCTTTGTTACCGATAGGCGTAACGGACTGGATATATTTTGCCCTTATGATACTCAATGGATTTGGTTTAAAACCGCACACACCTTTTCGGACTACAAGATTTTTCAAGGAATGAAATAAAAATACACCTGGTGCTTCTTCAATTATTTTCTCTTCAATTTCTTGGTAATATTTTATACGCTGTTTTATATTTCTTATCTGTCTTGCATTATCAATCATCTTATCAATTTCAGGATTTGAAAAAAAGAATGTGTTTCCTGCATAACCTAAGGATTTTGTATGGAACAAAGGATAAAGAAAGTTATCCGGTTCTCCCGTATCACTTATCCAGCCCTGGAGGCAGAGTAAGAAGTTACCTTTATAGCAGTTCTCCAGAAAATCATGCCAGGGCAAAGGATTGATCTCAATTCTGACTCCAATCTCACTAAGATTTGCTCTGATAAATTCTGCCCTTTTTATTGAATTTATAGTGTCGCTTACAAGCAGTGGATATTTATCCGGTAAACCCGCAGGAAACCCTGCCTGACTTAGTAATTCTTTGCTTCTTGAAGGGTCATATTTATAACCACCAAGCCTCTTATTATAAGTTGGTATTGATGGAGGGAATATGCCTTTTGCTGGAATCGCCACAGCAGAAAGCAAATCATTAACAAATTTTTGTACATTTATGCCATAGGATATTGCCTGTCTAACAAGTTTATTATTGAATGGTGGTTTCTGACAATGGAAACACAAAAACTGGACTGATAGTTCTGGCGTGGTCATCACTAATTCAGGAAATTCCTGTTTAACCTTCTGTAATAATTTATGGCTTGGTTGATAGATTGATAATACTCCTTTCTTGAATAATTCATATCCCATATCATCATCAGCAGTGATAATAAATTGCAATACATCTATTGAGGGTCTTCCTTCAAAATAATAATCATTTGCCTCAAGTATCAATCCTCTACCCCGTTCCCAGGCAGCAACTTTGAATGGTCCCATCCCTACGGGTAGATCTCCATCTATATACGGATCCGCGATATTCGTTGCAAAACTTGACAAAAATGCAAGATATGGGTATTCAAGTCTTATTTTTAATCTATGTTGATCAACAATCTTAACCCAGAGCAGATTTTCATCCCTGGATTGCAAATAATCCCTGGCACCGGCAATCATTTCCAGAAGATTACGATTAGGACCATTTAAACCCTTCAATATACCCGTCTTAATATCTTCAATATGAATTTTTTTCCCATTTGCATATTTTAAATCATCGCGCAAATGAAAGATATAATCTTTACCGTCGTCAGATATATTATACTCATCACACAGTCCCGGGATTATATTTGTCTCAAAACCAAACTGGAATAATCCTGTTGAGTAGTTCACTATTACCTGTTGGGATGTTGCATCTGTTTTTAAATCAGGTTTCAGCGTTACAGGATCATTTAATAAGTTTATTGCAAAGACATTGGGCGATTTTATAAAACCGGAAACGAATTCCTTCTCGGATAAAAGACTTTGGAGATAGGATTGAAAGTTTAAAACACCGAGCACCGCTTCTTCATATACATTCCAGTAGTGCTTTAGCAAAAAATTATCTCTATCTAATTTGTCTATCAAGTCCTTTAAATTCTTTAAATCTTTCGAGCACTTTTCAAACACCCTGAGTGTGTCATCATAGAATATTTTTATTCGTGAAAAATCAGGAAGAGTCAAATGGAAAAAATCTTTCTGGAAATGAAAGGCATCAAGCCTGTATAAAATGGTCTTCAATCCCATAACACCCGATTCCAGGGTATTAAAAGAAGAAGTCATCCGTGTTAATAACTGATTAAATTCAGCGATAATGGGTGTAATCAGTTCCTGATATTGAATGCTATGACTTTTTTCCAGCCGGGAAAATATAGCAAGGGTTTTTAGTTTTGTTATAATCTTTGAACCAATTTCAATTAAATTTTCAATGATGAATAGTTGTTCTTTAAGTAGTTTCTTAAAATCCGAAATTTTATCAGTAATCATATTACAATTAGCGAAAATCTGATTAATGTCCATCTTAATACCCGCAATCTTTTTCATTACAGAATTTAAGTTTTCAACTTCCCCCGCATTATTAACAATCAGTTCATATAATTTGTTGACCTGATTTATAATATAATGCAATTCTTCTAAAAGTTCTGGAGATAACAAAGAAGGGCGAGTTCCTATATTTATTTTTTTCAAAATCCTTAAATTTTCGTTGATTAGATATTTAAATTGTTTTGATACAAAAAGGTTATTACGGTAATGATGAGTATTCACAATATTATACATTTCATAAAGAATTTGAGAAAGACCGATAATTTCTGAACCTTTGATTGATATTTCATCCACCGTATGCAAAGCATCGGTCAACTGCTTCTGGATGTTGTTTAACCTCTCATTTATTTTTATCTCGAGGTCCGAAAAAATCTCGCTGCTGGTCTCAATAGAACGGATGAATTTCTTAAGCAATTCTATTGATTCACTCACTGTCTTAAGAGATGATAAAAATTCTATTAAATCTTTTGATGATGTTGTTGCATCCATTATTGTAATATCAATTTCTTCAGAGAAAGGCTCGACATTCTTTCTGATAATCTCAAGTAGTTCATCAAAATGTTGGAATAACACTTCTGAAGATTTTGCAATTTTATGTGTCTCACGGGCGATTACTGCCAACCCCGCACCCTCTTGTCGTGCCTGATAGGCTTTCACCTCAATATTTTCTGCAAGATAAGTAATCATCCGCGCAAATTTTTTGAATGTATGAGCGCTTTCTTCTATAGAATCGGTTATTGTCCTCGTTTGCTTGATAATCTGTTCGATATTAGAAAGCTGTGTTTGATGTGAAAAGACCTTGTCTTTAATTTCTATTAGTTCATCTTTCAATTTTACCATCTGCGCTTCAAAGGCTTGTGAATAATTTTTCAAAAAATTTATCAAATTATTACTGCGCTTTAAGGCGTCAAATAATTTTGCAAGCAGGTTTATTAGTTCTTTTAAATCCATAGCGGAATTGTTCAAAAATTCAGTGATTATTTCTACGCGCCTACTAAAATTAGTTATTTCATTTAGATATTCTTTTATTGAAGCCATAACTTTTATAGCGGCGGAGGGAGTCGAACCCCCGACACAGAGATTATGATTCTCCTGCTCTGCCAACTGAGCTACGCCGCCTTATGAACACAGTTTATTATAACCGAAATAGCAAATTTGTCAAGCAAGACAGCAATAATGT
>FMSI01149170.1_pt1 | contig 11099 bp, 10 predicted proteins | sample 1504471 | NCBI WGS metagenome assembly FMSI01 (sample SAMEA4475357, study PRJEB15587) | soil metagenome | biome: Soil; feature: Field | place: India | collected 2015-03-11 | depth 0 m
TACCGAAAGCGGTATTCTATTGTAGGGTGGATATGAATTAATAAATTAGGATAAATTAGGGTCAGAGCAATTATCCAAATTATCCAGCACCAACCAAGCAACTTCTAAATCTTATAATCCTGATGATATCCTGCTGGTATGTGATAATACTTAAAAGGTTGTTGTAAAATTCTGCTTGTTCTGCATTCAGGATTTTCAAAAAAGTCTTTCACTATTTCCATGAAATTCAATGAAACACCATAGTAAAGGCTTCTATATGGCCCTTCAGCTGTTACATCCCCACTACGATAATTGCGAGAGAAATAACCCAAATCCAGCTGTATATACCGCAAAAAATTAGGCAATTTTAATCCAAAATTCTGTAAGCCAGCTAATCTGAAGTTGAGAACAAATTTTGAACCATTATAATCAGTGGTAAAATTAAGCGGCTTCTCTCCATTTTTACCGTAATAACGGGACGTTGGCCAGTATTGCCAACTATATCCGATGAGTGAATCCAATGTTGGTGAATATTCAAGCAGTATACCTAATGAAATACCAGTTAAGTCAGAGATAAGATCTTCATAAGAAAAGCCATACTCACTGGTATATGCATCCCCTACTTCTATTAACAGACCAGAGATGCTGCAGTTGTGATTGAATAAAACCATTTCGTATTTTTGCCATTTTCAGACCAATCATAATAATTATGCAAGACCCTGAATGCAATATAATGTGAAAAAGCATGACCAACTTTGTCAGCGCCACCATTAGCTGTATTCTCACCAAAAAAACCTTCATGTCGTACATGGAAGCCTTTTTCTTCACCCCAATTCCATGTAGCCATACCATATACCAATGTACCTATTGGAACCCCGATAAAAACAACCATTGTATAATGAGTGGGCGAATTATCCATGTTTGTCTTATTCATATTATCTGGTGTATTATTGCTTGTATTATTATATAGTCCATTCTCAGCAATATTGCTATCCATAACTATACCATGATTCTGGGATATACTGTTATTTTCCCGTGCACGTGCGTTATATGAAAAACAGAATAGAAGTATAAAAGAAACCAACTGTAGTAGATATTTTTTCATGTTACTCCTCTAAAATTATGTATATTTATACAAAATCATACTTACAGTTATAATTGTATTCTGACCTGTCAAGAGAAATGGGAAAAATTTATCCAATTGAGGGGTGTTTATTTTATTTTAAAAGTGAAATTAAATAAATAGCATTACATCATTAACTAAAATTTTCAATAACGACATATCATTATATTTCATGGTTGCTATAAAAAATAGTCTTAATAACCATTATTGTTGCAAAGGAGAAATTATTTTCAATTTAACAGTGTCCATAAGTTCTTCAATTTTATCTTCAGTATATTGATTAATATCTATTTGTTTGTGTATATATAGATGTACAATTCCAGGGAATAAATTAATTGTATGAGCTGGTAATATGTTTGATGTCCCTACTATCGTTACTGGCAAAATAGGAAGTGCTAAATCAAATGCCATTTTAAAAGCACCTTTTTTAAATTCACCAACTTTGCCATCTTTACTGCGGGTACCTTCAGGAAAAAATATTACGGAAGTACCGTTAACAATTTTCTTTTTTGCATCATTAAGTGATGCTAGTGCTTTTTCTCTATTTGACCTATCAATAAAAATATGCCCTACCTTTTCGCAGCCAATGCCAATGCCTGGTACTTTTCTTAGTTCCTTTTTCATGACCCATTTAAAATCTATACCTAACCATCCGTACAATACAAATACATCATAATGGCTCTGATGATTTGATACAATAACATATGACTGATAAGGATTGATATTTTCTCTTCCATGGACTTTTACCAGCATGGGAGTCATGTATCCATTTAATCTTGACCATATGGTACCGCAAATATAGCTGGCAATTTTTGGATTTGTCAAAGGAACAAGAATTATAGTTAAAAAACCAAAAAATAATGTTGATATAACTAAAAAATAAAAATATGATCCACTTATAAGGCTGATAGACAATATAAAGAATTTTTTTTAACATAGCCTTCACCGTTTATAGCTGATTTGCAACCTAATTTAAGATTCAACCCATAGTACATAAAATAATAAATGACAATTATTTTACAATAACTATTTTTTATTTATTATTATGAATTAATTGTATATATGCTTGACAATTTTTTATTTACCCTAGAACATTACCCTGGGGTTGGAGCCTTATACTATACAAATACAATCAATAATATGAGGAAAAAATGAACACACATGTTGCTCTAACTTAATACAAGAATAAAAGTGATGCTAAAAAAGCTATTCTTCTTTCTGAAGCTTTTAAGAATATTAAATCATACAATGGAGTTTTTCTGAAATCAAATATAGCCTTTTGGTCAAAAATACCATTCTCAAAATGGTATGATATCACTATATCTACTGTAATACTACATGTTGTAAAACTATTAAAAGACCACGGTTTTAATAACATAGGCAGTGAAGAAGGTAACGTAACATTAAAGCCTAACAAAAGAGATGAATTTGCATTTCATAATTTCAAAATTGTACACACTTCTACCAAACGGAGCAACAATTATTCATGAATTATTCATGAATTATTCATGGATTATATCCATTAGAACGCAACCCAGGCTATGAGATAAAACCGCAAGGAGCAAAGATTGAAGTTAATTCCTTAATTTTGAACATTTAGATATAGCGCCAACATATTTTATGGTAAGATACAAAAATAAGCCAGAATTTGATGAAAAATTCTACAAATTTGAAGATTAAGGAGAGATACACATTACATTTAATATTAAAAAAAGCATGATGATTTTTTAAATACTCATTGCCTATATAATAGTGAGGTGTTAATAATGAGCTATATAGCAAAAGATAATCCATTCATGAAAATTTTTTATCCATACTCTGAATCGATAATATCCAATTATGTAGCAGAGGATATCGCAACAAGTATTAATGATTTTTTTTCCATCGATGAAGAAGAAATTACTCGCCACATGGTAAACGAATTAGGAAACACATTGAACATCTATGCATCAAAATTAAAAAATGATCGCATTCAAGCAATCACGCTTAAAATAGATGCACCAGATGATGATTACTTTATTCCCTCTGTGGTACTAGCCTCTGCGTATGATAATTTTACAATAAAAAAAACATACTCTTTGCCAAATCATTCTCTCCTGCCTGAAACAAATAATTTATACCATGAACTATCATTAGGTAAATGCATTTTTTCACAATTTGGCGGATGTGATATAGATATACTATCAGATATTCTGTTTAATGTTATATCCTTATCCAACTCAGATACATCAGGGATATTTAAACAAATACAAAAATTAGTGATAATAAAAATATTGGAATTACTCTATAATACATGTGCAGCAATCGTAAAAGACCATAGATTTAGGGAATTACCCAAAAATATGCCGTTTGCATTTTTTGCTCATCTAGATGATAGTGAATATGTAATGCTAATCACTATTGATTAGTTTGATACTACAAGTGCTTTATTATTTACCATGAATCTATCTTTTACCATAATAGTCTTTGGTGCAGTTTTTACATTTTTACATGGTGTCGAACAGATCACCGGAAGGGCTCATCGTACAAAAATAGATTATTTAACTGCTATCGTAATGGCAGATGTAGCACTAATTCTTTATAACCATGCAATTTTTGCCTCAGGTGGCTTTCAGAAACAACTATCGCTTATATTTTACCTTACATCTGTATATGCAATCGGTCCCCTCAACTATTTGTACTATTACTCACTGATTCATAATTCAATAAAAATAAATTCTCGTGTTCTCATTCATCTCCTGCCAGCAGCATGTATTTTCGTAATCGAATTAATATTCTACATATCACCTTTACATATAAAAGAAAGAGCTATCAATTCTATATATGCAACACACATAAACCCATTTAGTATTCTTCTTCTTACAGGAGGAATCTCATTTGTTTTTTACCAACTTTACTTTATCTTTCAATGCATAAAAGTATTTAATGATGTAAAAATACGAAAAGGCCTATATTTGACTCTGGTACTTGAAGCAATTAATGTAATAACTCCACTCCCAATATTATTCTGGCTGATAACAAAACAAGCACACTACTATGCTGTCGCTGGCTATATGACTATAATTGTCATTGTAATTCTTTTTCTTACTAACAGGCGTTTTCCACTACTATTTCATAGAATTGCTGATGCTATTCGCAAAAAGAAATACGAAAGGAATTACTTATCAAACATTAATTTAGAAACGCTTAAGACTCAATTGATGTATATTATGCATCATGAGAAATTATATTTAGATCCAGATATCAACTTAGAGACTCTATCGCAAAAACTCAATATAACAACACACCAGCTATCCCAATTTTTAAACGAATACTGTAATATACGATTTAACCATTTTGTAAATAAATACAGAGTGGAGGAAGCCAAACTCATACTTTCACAGAATCCTGACGCAAATATTATATCCGTGGCCTATCACGTTGGATTTAACTCCAAATCCACATTCAATAAAATATTCAAACAGTATACTGGCAAAACACCATCAGATTTTAAAAGTACAGAAAAAATCATAAATAAAAAGGATGTTGTTAATTATTAATACCATAGTTCAACAAATGTCCATTGTTATAACACAAGTCGACATGTCTTACATGTTATGGTATTATGTCATTACAGCATATTACAGCATGGAATTCTTCCTTCATTCATTTTTCACTACTAATGATAGATGGATTAATTTAGGCTTAATACTATCTTATAATGATACCACAAACTAACATAAATGATATCTAACGATCATTCCACTGAATTGGATATAACTTTATATGTATTAAGAAAGCGTATAAAAACTTATCTTTAAAAGGAGTTTCTCGTGTTAATACATCAATTATATAAAGTCGCTTCTTTCCTATTGCTAGTATAATAAAATGATGAATGTGATTTTGAGATATGCCTATAAATAATTACGTAAAAATAAACATCGGTTGAATCAACCAGTACAATAATTACGGTAGCCAGGGTAAAAAGACAATTAATTTGGAGGTAAAAGCCATGGATACTCTTTCACAAAATGATATTGAAGCATTTCAACAATTAGCACACAGTTTTTGTAAAAAAAGCTTATTACAATTCATTGATGAAAATCATCCAGATGGTAATTTTATTCTATTTCCATCACTTATCCAGGAAGGCTGTGCTATAGGTATCATATCTAAAGCTGACAGCGACGCTGAAGGATACGAATACGGCATATGGGGTAAAAAATCCCTTGATTCTGAATACGGCATCATTACCTCTCTTGTTATGCTGTCAACCTTAGCCTCTATTTCTCCTACATTTGCATTTTTTACCCACATACAGGGACTGGCAAGCAATATACTCATCCAAAATAATATAACACAGACCAGTGCTTTTCCTTTTTTATCACTGTATGATGGTTTTTTACCTCCACATTACTTGTCATTGCAAAACCCTTCATCTATTTCTTTACAGAATACCATTCATAATGATTATCTCCTATACACTATTGGAGGATATGGTTACGATCCCTACTATGCTATCATATGCCTTCCATACAATGGCGAATGGAGATTTTTATACTTTGATAACACTACCACAGTACTACTAAATCCACACAGAACACATGGACTTAGAGGATTAATCTATTCAGCCCGCTTTAACTCAAAAATAACTAATTCTTTCACCGGTGATATGCATACAATTGAGTTCCTTTTTGCCTGCTTTTGGCTGGGTATAGCAGCTATCGCGTTGGGCAATGCACAGCATGCACTTGAAAAAGCATTGGAGTATACTTACCAGCGATACCAACGTGGATCTACAATACGACATATTGAATCCGTACAAATGATGTTGGGATCTGCACAATGTAATATCGATACTGCAAAGAAAACATTACTTGCATTTAATAAAGGCGATAGCTCATCGCTATTGCTCCATGCTGCAGAATGTAAACTCAATGTTACCACACTATGCACTAAAGCTATTACAGATTGCCTTCAGATTTTTGGAGGATACGGGTATATGGAGGATTTTGGAATTGAAAGAATGTTCAGAGATAGCAATGCACTTGCAACAATAGGTGGCTCACCATTTTTCATGAAACAGTTTATTGCACAGATGCAAATGGAGGATTAGCATGTATAATGATAACTATCTTTCATTGCGAAATTCAAAAGAGAAATTAGCTTTTTTTGGAAAACTCCTTGTGGAAAGTAAATATCAGAGCCTTTGGGATTATGACACTAAGCTTTTACCACAAAAGGTGCAGAAGTGGCGCAAGAAAGCAAAGGAATTTTCCCTGCTCTATATCAAGCCACTGGCACAATCAGTTGATATTGATCCCTATTCATTTGATCCACAGCCACTGATTAAAGAAGCAACTCGCTGGGGATTCCAGACTATAATTTTACCATTTCCAATTGGAAGTGCCTCACTGTTTCCATACCTGCGTAGCACAACTTTACAAGTAGCTGTTATCGCTGAAGAATTTGCAACGCAGTGTGGTGGGATTGCCTTATTACTACTGGCTCATCATTTAGGTGTTGCACCACTTCTTCTATGCGGGCACATCCCAACATGGCTAAGGTTTCTAGTCCCAATGTATATCAAAAGTAAATGGTTCAACAAACCAGCAACCATGGCATTTGCCATAACCGAGCCAGAAGCAGGAAGCGATGTAGAAGATAGCATTGGGGCAAAAGATGCCCACATACATGTAACAGCAACCCCTGTAAAAGGGGGTTATCTTCTAAATGGAACCAAAGTATTTATTTCTGATGGAAGAATAGCAGATCAGATAACAGTATTTGCAAGAATCAAAGGTGAAGGGATAGAATCATGGACATGTTTTCTGGTTAAAAAAGGAATGAAGGGGTTTAGTGTAGGTAGGCGCGAAAAAAAGATGGGACAACGTGCTGCCGATGCAAGCGAACTACTATTTGATAATGTGTTTGTTCCTCAACGTTATGTAGTGGGTACAGTACGTGGAGGTTGGGCTCTTAATCAAAATGTATTGAACTATTCACGCCCTGTAGTGGGTGCAATGGCACTTGGTCATGCACGAGGTGCATTTGAAAAAGCATTGCGTTTTTGCAATAATCACTACTATATGGGAAAGAAACTTATTGAATACAAAGATATACAGTATGAACTTGCAGATATGCTGTTAAAACTTATGGCAGCGAGGATGACAATATGGCGAAGTTGTGCACATTTTAAAGCTGTACAATCATTATCATCTATTGCAAAGGTTTTTGCTTCAGATATGGCTGTTGAAATCTGTCAGCAGGCAATGGCTATCATGGGTGATGCTGGTATACTCCATGATTTTGGAGTTGAGAAAGCTTTGCGTGATGCACGCTTAACCCAAATATATGAAGGCACCAATCAAATTAATCGTTACGCAATAATAGAACACCAATACAATACTGACATAGCAAGTAACAATTTATAACACTACATCAGGAGGTTTGCATGAAAACACTTTCAAAAGAACAATTCTTCACTATTCCAACCACTATCTTTACGATGTCAAAAGGCACCGTTGAATTGCCAATCTATTACTATGACTATGGCTATTGCCACTTCATATTTTTTGTAGACTATGAAAATGCAAAAAGAAAATTAGAAAATACAGCTTTTGTTCCCTGTACTTTTTTTGGGAAGTCTTTGGCTTTATTAAATTTTTTTGAGTACAGGGAAACTGCTATTGGCCCATATAATGAAGTAGGTTTATCAATTCTATGTTATCCCAAAAATTCAAAGCAACCCTGTATGGTGCCTCTGCATATCTTAAAAGATGCAGAAAAATGGAGCGTGGGTGCATACGTTATTAATCTTCCTGTAACTACTGAAATTGCATATCTGGCCGGAAAGGAAGTTTGGAATTACCCTAAATTTGTGACTCGCATTGATGTTACACTAGTACATCGCAATTTTAAAGGGATTGTGTATGATCCCGATCTTAACGAACCTCTGGTCACATTAGCAGGTAATATTGGTTTTCTTTCAACGCCAAAGTTAAAGAACGCTTCGTTTATTTCGCACACAACGCATAAAGGCACTCCACTTAGGACACTCACAGTTGTTGACACGCGTTTTAAAATTGCATATGGTTTTTCGGGCAGATGCGCAGTCAACAGCAAAAGCAATCACAGCATGGCGCAAAACCTTCGCGATTTAGGCATTGATGGCAAAACACCAATAGGTTGCATGTACTCGCCCCAGGCACAAATGATGCTCTGCAAGGGTGAACCTATTGTTTAATAGGTGCAATTACTTTTAGTGGCGATAGTTACTAATAAATTAATTTTTGCCTACGTAGCAATGTATGCTGTAAATTTAATCTACAGTAACTATCGCCAAAAAAATAAATATATGCTACTTCTATATTTTGTCTTGACCTTACACTTTTATTAAAAGAAGATGCAATTTTATATAATTTAGAAAAGAAGGTGTGCATGCTACAGTTGCTACTGCCGTTTATTACTGTCAGCATATTGCTATATGTTGGGCACTATCTGCGCCTGCATGTAAAACTATTTCAAAAATTATATCTCCCCTCGCCATTAATTGGCGGCATTGTGGGGCTTACCATATACCAAACTCTAAAAGCATTATCCATACAAACCTTTGAAAGTTTTTTTGTGGGGCTTGTACAACTTCCTGCGTTTCTTATTAATGTAGTATTTGCATGTCTTTTTATTGGCGTAACGTTGCCATCATTTAAAACAGTGATAAAAAAATCTATACCACAGTTATCATACGGGCAGATAGTTGCCTGGGGACAATACATGGTTGGCCTTGGCATTTTCATTTTTTTTATAAGCAAGATGTGGAATCTGCCGGCAATGTTTGGTGCTGTCATTGAAGTGGGTTTTGAAGGTGGACATGGAACCGCCAGTGGACTTGCACCAACATTTGAAATGATGAACTGGCCACAAGGTAAGGATTTTGCTCTGGCAAGCGCAACGGTTGGAATTATAAGCGCAGTGCTATGTGGGATAGCGCTTATCAATTGGGCACATCGAAAAGGCTACACACACCGTTCACTACAAATTGAAACCATCCCTGAAGATGAAACCATAGGGATAATCCCTGTTGACAGGAGGCCTGTAGCAGGGTATTTATCCATTCATACAGATTCCCTTGATGCAATGTCATATCATGTGGCTATTGTTGGCATTGCCGTTGCTATTGGTTTTGGTATTAAGGAACTGCTTGTAAGTGTAACGTCGCTATCACATTCCCTTGTCTCAGAAGCAACATTTACTACACTGAGTACAATTGTCAAAAGCTTTCCGCTCTTCCCGCTTTGTATGATTGGCGGACTGGTGGTGCAGCTTTTTGCACAGCGATTTGATACTCATGAAACTATCGACATCGGCCTTATAAGAAGAATTCAAAACGTGGCACTGGATATCCTTATTGTGAGTGCAGTGACGATGATTCAGGTTGTTATTGTCATTAAGGGAATAGTGCCGTTTATCATTATGGTGGCAGGTGGAATACTGTGGAATATTTTCTGCATTTTAGTTTTAGCAAAATATTTACTGCCCGACAGTTGGTTTGAACGCGCTATAGCAGAACTGGGCCAATCAATGGGTGTGACAGCTACAGGGCTTATGCTGCTTAGAATTGTCGACCCTGATTATAAAACTCCTGCTTTAGAAGCATTTGCGTATAAACAGCTTTTGCACGAACCTTTCATGGGAGGAGGACTGATCACCAGTATGTTCATTCCTCTGCTTGGAATTGGGGGTATAACTATAGCATTTAAGTTATGTGTTATTTCAGTCATGGTTATAATATGCTGGTTATTTATTCTGCTATTGCTTAAAAAAAGTTTAGTCACATGATGTATAATTATTAATTAATAAATGTACATATAAATGCATCCATCCACTCTCATTATTCTACCTTTAATTCATATATATACTTTATTCCTTCTGTACAATAGTGCCATCCCGTTTGGGTTTAAGAGATTTTTAGCGATTATATGTGTAAAATAGTAAAACCGTACAAACTTTAGTTATTAAAAAAATTGTATTTGTTTATTATAATCCAAAAAAGGTTTATTTGTAACTAACAAGTGCTATGCCCACATCAACTAATTGCACAAGGCGTACTTTATTATGTCATGGACAAATTATTATCCTTTTAATATACAATATTTTATTAACATATAATATATACATTGACAAATTAGTATGACATGTATATGTATGTTATTATTAATGTTATACTTAACATATTTAATTATCATAACAATAAAACTATTGGAGGTATTAAATGGTATCAGTAACAATGCGTAATCAACTGGTAGATCAAAGAGATGTCCATTTTGTACTATTTGAAATGCTAAAATTGGATGAATTAAAAAAAATTCCAAGGTTTGCTGATCATGATAAGGACATATATGAAGCAACCATTGATTTATCTTTCAGAATGGCAGTAGAAGAAGTGTATCCTGTCAACAGGGAAGCCGACAAAATAGGTGTGAAATATGATCCCCAAAATAAAAAGGTCATTATCCCGGAAATACTTAAAGCTCCTTTGAAAAAATTTAATGAAGCTGGTTTTGTGGGAATAATGGAAGAAGCCGAAGTTGGTGGGATGGGAATGCCATTTACCATTGCAATAGCGTGTAATGAGGTTTTTACTGCTGCAAGCCTTGCTTTTACCTCGTATCCCAACTTAGCACATGGTGCATTAGCATTTATTAAGAATTTTGGCACTGAAGAACTGAAAAAAATATATCTTGAAAAAATGCTTACAGGCCAATGGGGTGGCACCATGTGTCTGACCGAACCAGAAGCAGGTTCAGATGTGGGAAATTTGAAAACAAAAGCGATACCTCAGCCTGATGGCACTTATCTAATTCAGGGGCAAAAGATTTTTATCACTGCTGGCGACAATGATTTTTATGAAAATATTATCCACCCGGTACTGGCTCGCATTGAAGGAGATCCTCAAGGGACCAAAGGCATTTCCTTATTTATTGTACCCAAATACAGAGTTAATCCTGATGGCACTTTG
>FMSI01000849.1_pt1 | contig 11098 bp, 9 predicted proteins | sample 1504471 | NCBI WGS metagenome assembly FMSI01 (sample SAMEA4475357, study PRJEB15587) | soil metagenome | biome: Soil; feature: Field | place: India | collected 2015-03-11 | depth 0 m
CATTGATGGCTCTTTGGTTCATTGATGGCATACTATAACCATTAAAGCCTTCTATCACGTATAACCCTGATATGCTTAGTAGTGAATCCCCTATACTATTAGTACCCCTAAAGGGATGAGCAGGAATAATAATGCCGCCTCTTTTATCGATAATTTTCACCAATTGAGCCATCGATATATCTTTGCCAGAGATATCATCTGGATCAGTGCCAAAGATAAGACAGTGACCATCTGAGGCTGAGAATTCAACACCTCGAATTATGGTTATAATATCTTTATATTTCTCAATCAAAGGTTCAATCTCTTCAGAAGCTCTGTAGCGATAATGTTCTGTGAAGGCTATACCGTCCAAACCACGTTCAATGGCACTTTCAATAATATCTTCTGGATCGGCATCGTTATCTTCACTGTAAAGAGAGTGAATATGTAAATCTATTTTGAACATTTTCTAAACTCCTTAAGTTGTTTGCATATTTTTAATTATTTTAACGAATATAAGAGATTTATTAAAAGAAAATAATTTAAGAATTAACTATTTTAGGGCTTTTATTCTTTCTTAGAAAATAAAACCTTTAATAACCTATAAAAAACCAAAAAGACTTTTCATGGTAGTTTGACAGGTGAGTAAATGATGTAACTTGCAGGATTATATTATTTAAAGCCTTGAGGAATAATTGATTTCATTCTTTTTAGTGAAGGATATTTCTGTTAAATTTGAAAACAGATTCACCGATCAAAAATTCCTATAAAACCACTTTGACTACCTGTTTTACCCTTAGAATACCGGTATGAGTAAAAGCGATGAGGTTGGCAGTAGGTGCAATCCTTTGAAATCCATATATTGTTGATTGGAATATCCAGTGAAAGTACTTGGTGCAAATTTGCTCTTGGTAAGTCTAAATAGTATTTTCTTCCTTTTTTAAGATAATATTCGCCTTCACCTGAAGAGTCTTTTATAGCCTTAAAAACTTCATGACCAACTTCGTAACAGCAGATTCTAATTGCTGGACCCATGGCTATGAGGATGTTTTCACAGGATGATTTGAAAGTATCGACCATCTTTTTAAGAGTTTTTTTAAGGATTTGTTGGCAGGTTCCTCGCCAACCTGCATGAACGGCCCCAATGACATGGAGTTTTTTATCATAAATCAATATAGGGACGCAGTCCGCAACATCTATACCTATCAAGATGTTTCGTTGATTTGTTATTACTGAATCACCGATTTTTTGTCCCATATCTGATTCATATAAAATAATTCTATCAGTATGCTTTTGTATGGGTTTATAAATTTTCGAGAAGGGTATACTTAGTATTTGAGATATAGCTCCGATATCTCCATTTAAAGCTTTCGTTGTAAAGAAACCCCTAACTGGTAAGCTTGAAAAAATTGGTGGAGATATAAAAGGGCTATCTTCCCCATCTTTATTATTGATCATTTTTCTGCCCAACATAAATGGTGCAAATTCCTAAACTTAAGGGTTCAAAGGTAAGTTTTTTAAAGCCGACCTTTTCCAATATTTTTAAGAGTTCTAAGCCATCTGGGAATTTATTTACTGATGAAGGTAAATATTTATAAGCATTCCAATCCTTTGAGATGATCCCGCCGATAAGGGGTAAAATTTTATTGAAATAGAGGTTATAGATATAGTTAAAAGGTAAATACTTAGGCTTTGAGAACTCTAAAATGACCAACATTCCATTTTTTTTCAAGACCCTCAGAATCTCTTCTAACCCTTTATGTAAGTTTTCAAAGTTTCTTATACCAAATGCTACGGTTACTGCGTCAAAGGTCTCATCAGAAAAAGGTAGAGCTTCTGAATCACTTTTTTGTATCTGAATTTTATGGGTTAAGCCTCTTTTATCAATCTTTGCTTTGGCAATGGAGAGCATTTTTTCGGAGATATCAACAGCAAAAATTTTATCAGGATTGAGTCTGACTGCTTCGATAGCAAGATCTCCGGTTCCAGTGGCAACATCAAGGATTATCTTAGGATTATGCGTTGAAAGTTTATCAATGGCTTTCTTACGCCATCTTTTATCCCTATTTAGAGAAAGTAGGTGGTTTAAGAAATCATAATATTTAGCGATTCGATCAAACATCAAGATTATGTTCTCTTTTTTCGCTATGTAAGGCATGTTTTAGTATGATTTTTATTTAAGATGTTTCTATTGTTCAGATTTTTTCTTGCTCTTTAATTCAAATCAGCAAACTCGTCTTTTTTCTTTATTAAAAGCCATTCCTTCTCTTTCCCTCTCAGTTTTAATAGTACAAAAGCTCCTTTAAGTTTCTTCCCTAAAAGGTAAAACTCTAACTTGCCTTCCTTAAGGCTCCCTTTTAGTAATTTATAACTACCTTTATCCCAAATTATTACATCTCCAGCTCCGTATTCTCCCTCAGGTATATGTCCTTCAAAAGAAGCATACTCTAAAGGATGATCATCGACCATTATAGCGAGTCTTTTAATTGCTGGGTTAAGAGAGGGACCTTTAGGAATAGCCCAGGATTTAAGGACTCCATCCAACTCTAATCGAAAATCATAGTGTAAGTGAGTTGCATGATGTTTTTGAACAACGAAAATGGCCATACTTCAGATTAAAGTTATAGGGTCTGAGAGAGTCTTTTTACTTCTTCAAGTTTTTCCAAGGCCTTCTTAGAGTCGATAGTTTCTTCAGCAATTTCTACAGCCTCCTTAAAATCCCTCGCAATCCCTGAGACTAAAATAGCTGCTGAAGCATTCATTAGTACAATATCTCTTTTTGGTCCTCTCTCCCCCTTTAATATCTCATAAGTGATGAGGGCATTCCTTTCCTTATCACCGCCCAATAATGCTTCTCTTTTTGTCCTCGGGAAGCCTAATTCTTCAGGCAGTAAGTAAAATGTCTCCACTTTGCCATTTCGAAATCTTGAGATTTTTGTGGCTTCACAATTGGTAATTTCATCTAAACCATCTTCTCCATGGACTACCATGGCATCTGTGGTACCAAGGTTCCCCAGAACTGTTGCTAAAAGCTCTGTTAGTCTTGAACTGAAGATACCCATAATCTGCTTTTTTGCTCCTGCAGGATTAGTAAGAGGTCCGAGAATATTAAAGATTGTTCTAATACCTATTTCTCTTCTTGCATTAAGGGCATATTTCATGGCAGGATGGAAGAGTGGCGCGAAGAGAAACCCAAAATTAGTCTCAAAGAGGCATCTTTCAACCTTCTCAGGGTGTAAATCTATCTTAACACCCAGAGCTTCTAAAACATCTGCACTGCCTGATTTGCTAGAGACAGAGCGATTCCCATGTTTTGCAACCGGAATACCAGCTGCAGCTACTATCAGCGCAGTCGTTGTAGATATATTGAAGGTTCCAGCCATATCACCACCGGTTCCACAGGTATCAATTACTCCCTCAGGTGCCTTTATCTGTATAGCTTTCTGTCTCATCACCCTTGCTGCAGCAGAGATCTCGTCAGCATTCTCGCCTTTGATTCTTAATGCTGTTAAAAAGGCGCCTATCTGTGCATCGGTAGCCTTACCCTCCATTATCTCTATCATACACTCTGTCATTTCTGTTTCGGTAAGGCTGATACGCTGAACTAATAGATTTATTGCCTCCCTAATCATTAAGATACTCCTCGTTTTTGTTCATTTCTGATATTTTTCGTTATACTTTTAAAAAAACACATTTTAAATATTCTGTCTCTGGCATCGATAATAAGATAGGATGATCAATGCTCTGAATGCGATATTCTAAAACTTTTATATCTCTATTTGCATCTTTTGCTGATGCGCGTAATATCTCATAGAAGGAAACTTTATCAATATGGTAGGAACAGGATGAGGTAGCGAGTACTCCTCCTGTTTTAAGCAATTTAATAGCCAAATAGTTTAACTCTCTGTATCCCTTTATTGCTTCTTTGATTTTCTGCTTGCTTTTAACAAAGGCTGGAGGATCTAAAACAATAAAATCGTACTGATTCCCCCCCATTAACTGTTTTTTTAAAAAATTAAAAGCCTCTTCCTGAGTAAACATACAACTATTACTTAAACCATTTATTTCTGCATTTCTTTTTGCCTGTGATATTGCCTTCTCAGATTCATCTACTCCTATTACACAGGCTCCCCTTTTTACAAGATGTAGACTCCATGCCCCTGTATAGCAGAAAACATCGAGTCCGATTCCACCATTTATATATTTTGTAAATGCAATTCTGTTTTCAGCTTGGTCAAGAAAAAAGCCCGTCTTTTGTCCAGAAATCGGATCTACTTCAAATAATACATCACCTTCAGAAATAATGGGTAATTTCTTAGAGTTTTCTTTGACTTTTTCTACAGTCAGAGAAAGCCCTTCAAGCTTTCTCATAGGACTATCATTCTTTAAAATTATTGTCATTGGTTCCAGTAGTTCTTCTAAAACTTCCAGAACAAATTCTTTGAGTCTCTCCATGCCAAAGGTAAGGATTTGAATCACGAGCCATTCAGAGTATTTATCCACTATTAAACCTGGCAAAAAATCGCCTTCGCTAAAGATCACTCTATAAGCATCCCTTTGTAAAAAAAACTCTTTTCTGTAATCAATTGCTTTTTTAATCCTTTTTCGAAAAAAATCTCTGTCAATCTCTTCCTGATCTTTATTGAGTATCCGGACTGATATCAAAGAATGAGGATTTAAATAGCCTCTACCCATAAAGTTGTTTTTGTTATCATAAAGATCAACGATACTGCCAGGTTCTATCTTTTTGATATCACTCTTTATCTCATTTGAAAAAACCCATTGGTGTCCCGCTTTTAATCTCGAAGTTCTCTTTAGAACAATTTTTTCGTACATACTAAGTTTCTATTGCTTCACTAATTATATCTATTAGATGAGAGACCTTTTTATCAAAAAATTTAGTCTTTAGTTGGATTAGGCAATTTGGACATGATGTAATTATAGTATCACTTTTTTTGTAAGATTCTATAGTTCTGTTTAGTATTGAATCAGAAAGGTCTCTAAAGAGAAATCCAAAAATACCACCTGAACCACAGCATCCACTATTATTAGGCTCAGCTAAGCTTATTCCTAAAGCTCTAAGAAGATTCCTTGGTTCATTAGTAATATTTAGACTATATTTTGAGTGACAGGGGTCATGAAAAATTGTGTGTGACTCTTTGTTTTTAGTTATTTTCCATGACTTTTGTGGATCTTTTTGTTCTAAGAGTTCGAAAAAACCTGAAGCCTCCTCTGATAAAAATTGAGAAACCTCACAGGAATTAAAAAGAGATTGATCAGTATATCTTTTGTAAATATTTTTTATAAAGTGAATGCAGGTTGGACAGAGACTGATTATGGATTCAACCTTTAAATTTTTAAATATTTTTATGTTTCTCTGAGCGTTCTCAAATGCTGCTTCTTCTAATCCCAACTCTAATAAAGGCGCTCCACAGCAGACCTCTCCCTTAGGGAGTATAACATCGTATCTTAATTTATTTATTAATCTTATTAAAGATCTCCCTAAGCCTGGGTATATAAAATTAACTATACATCCAGTGAAGATAGCTATTCTGCCTTTGGGGTTTGTCGCACGATAAAGAAAGTTTTCGCTATATAGTGGTGGTTCATTAAGGTTGACAAACCTTTTTGTAAGATAATTTAAGGTGTAGAGCTCTCCAATTTTAGGTATTTTCTCTAAGATTTTAAGCATTTTAAGTATATTATGTGTATATGCATAGTTTTTAAAAAGAATCTTTGAAATGAGGCTTAATATTAGAATATTTTTATTAAAATTTCTGAAATTCCTTCTGCTTTTGTATACAGAGTAAGTTATATCTATCTGCATAGGGCAAGAGCTGTTACAAGCTTCGCATAGAAGACAACTGAAAATGATCTCATAGAGTCTTTTTGAGAGTGAAATTTCACCTTTCTGTAATTTTTTCAATAAAAAAGCTCTTCCGCGAGCTCCTAATTCTTCAATTGAACTTTCCTGATAAGTGGGGCATAGTGCTTTACATTTACCACATTGCACACAAAAGGAAATATCATTAGTATCTTTCTCTGGATGGCATATGTCTATTTTTTTATCATTCATTCATTTTACCACTTCTGAAACCTTCAATATCCAAAGTTATATGTTTAAAGCCTATCCTTTTAAAGTAATTTATTATATTTTCTCTGAAAGTTTTATCAAAAAATTTTCTATAATCACTTTCAGTAACCTCTATAGAAGCTAAATCCTTAAATATTCTCACCCTTAATTCTTTTATGAAAAGCTTTTTTAAGAAAGCTTCTGCCAAATCTACCTTTTTTAAGCCCTCCTTTGTGATCTCCATACCGTAAGGAAATCTTGATGCAAGACAAGGACTGGATGGTTTTGACCATGTTGGTAAGCCTAATTCTTTAGACAGATACCTAACTTCTTCTTTATTAATACCAACTTCTATAAGAGGACTTCTAACTCTATGTTTTTTAGCAGCAAGCATACCAGGCCTCCAGTCAGATAGGTCATCTATATTACTGCCGTCTATGATATACCTATAGCCATTCTTTAAAGCCAGGTCTTTGAGCTTCTGAAAAAGCTCATCTTTGCAATAAAAACATCTCTCCTTTGGATTTGAAATAAAATTAGGGTTAGAGAGTTCATCTGTATAGATTATAATGTGATCAAGTCCTATCACTTTAGCCATTTTAGCAGCATATTCTATTTCGCTTTGAGGGATAGTTTCAGATGAGGAAGTTATGGCTAACGCTACAATACCTGAGTCCTTCAAGGCTTTAGCTACAAGAGTGCTGTCCACACCACCTGAATATGCAAGTACTACTGAACCCATTTCCTTAATTATCTCTATAAGTCTCTGATATTTCTCCATAATTCTTAAATATTCGGGTTATTTTAAAAAAGTTCCCCCTTGAGAGACTTTGTAGTTAAGAATTGTACTAACAGGTGTTGATAAAAATAAAGATAAGAACTCCTATAAAATTGTAATTTTGTAATTCTCCTGATGGATGTTAGCATCTTCTTTGATTATGATTTTGATATGGTATTGTTTTTCAATGTCCTCGACGCTTGATCTTTCCTCATCAGACAACAATTCTGCTACTGAGGGATTAGCGTTTATAATGATTGTTGAATTAGGGGGTGGATTATTTTTTTTAAGTTTCCTTAAGATTTCATAAGCAATAGTCCTATTTGACTTGATGAATCCTCTACCCTCACAATAGGGACAAATATCGCAAAGCACTCTTTCTAAGCTATCTCTAACTCTTTTTCTGGTCATCTGGACTATACCTAACTCAGATATGTTGTAAATTGTACTCTTAACTCTATCCTTTTTCATAGCTTCGGTAAAAGCCTTAAAGACTTTTTCTCTGCTCTCGGATTTCTCCATGTCTATAAAATCAATTATGATAATTCCACCTATATTTCTTAGTCTGATTTGGTAAGCAATCTCTTTAACTGCCTCAAGATTAGTCTTCAGAATGGTATCCTCAAGGCTTTCTTTGCCCACATATTTACCAGTATTGACATCTATAACTGTCATTGCTTCTGTTTGATCGATAACGATATATCCACCTGACTTTAGCCAGACTTTTCTCTCTAAAGCCTTTGATATATCTAATTCAATAGCAAAGGCATCATAAATAGGTTCTTTACCTTCATATAATTCAATTTTATCAACAAGACGTGGGAAGTATGTCCTTGAGAAATCTCTTAACCTCTCATATTCTTCAGGAGAGTCTATCACTAACCTTTCCACATCATGGGTCATTAAATCTCTTAAACTTCTAAATATTAGATCCATATCATTGTAAAGCAATGCAGGAGCTGAATATTTTTCCCTTTTCTTTTGAATGTTTTCCCATAGAAGTAAGAGAAATTCGAGATCTCTGCAAATCTCTTCATGGGTAGCATCTTCACTAGCTGTCCTCATTATTAATCCTATATTTTTTGGTTTAATCTCCATTGCAATCGTCTTAAGTTTTTGACGCACTTCTTCGTCATCTATCCTTCTTGAAATGCCAATATGATCAACATTAGGCATTATTACAAGATATCTCCCTGGTATCGTAATATAAGAGGTAACTCGAGCCCCTTTATTGCCAATCGGATCTTTGGATACCTGAACCAATAATTCTTGCCCCTCCTGTATTAATTCTTCAATGGATAGAGGTTTCTTTATTGAATTAATGCCTCCATCATTGATGTCAAACTGATTCAGTTCATTGTCAATAAAGGTAGAATAGTATTCCTCAAAATCACTCATAATATCTGCTACATATAGAAAGGCTGCTTTCTCCAGTCCAATATCAATAAAAGCTGATTGCATACCTGGTAATACTTTTATGACTCTTCCTTTGTAGATATTACCCACAAGGCTTGCATCTCTTTTTCTTTCAACATAAAACTCAACAACTTGCCCTCCCTCTAAAAGGGCGACTCTGCTCTCTTCTTTGGTTGCATTTATAATCAGTTCACTCGTCATATTGGTTCAACCCAACCGTTTTTCCATCCATAAAGATGGATTCTTTTAATATTAAGATCTTTTATATTCACACTGAAAAGACCTAACACTATCTCAGCTAATCTTACCTTTACAGGAGCTTTATCGACTAAGGTAATTCTGATAGAATTTTTGTAACTATCATAACATATATCCTCTATTAAATCTCCAAGGTTTATCTCTGCACCATTTCTTTTAATGATTAGAGAGTTTACGTTGAGATCAGGAATCTTAATCTGATTATTCTCAAGAGATATTAAGTATTCATATCTACTTATGAAGTTAATGAGAGATTGTTCATTCTTTGGAATAATGATGGCTTTTCTAATTTCAATGCCCTTTGGTAAAAGGGAGTTCAATCTTTCGATGTTTGATTCTATATCAAAGGGTGCATAAACATCCATGTCAAAATATTCTCTCTCCCCAGCAACTCCAACATTTAGAGGAGGTCCAAAAGATATAAGTGGGGAGGGATGAAAACCACCAGAAAAGAGTATAGGTATCGTTGCTCTTCTAATGGCTCGTAATAGTACTTTTGTCAATTCAAGATGAGAAAGAAAACGCAGATCTCCATCCTTTGAGAACTGAAATCTTATCCTCAGTGAATCTCTTTGATCTTTTTTTATTGTATCTTTACTCTTAAGAAACTCTAAAGAGTATGGGACCTTATCGATATCCTTACTATTGATCTGTCTTTTGCAATCTAAACCGCAGAGGTGACATATTTTTATGCAATCTTCGCTTTTTTCTGAAAGTAAAGCTTTTCTATATTCACTTATTAGAAAGTCTTTTTTTATCCTGCAATCAATATTGTCCCATGGTAACTTCTCATAAAAATCATAATTTCTTTCGGCGTATTCTGTTGGGTCTATACCCGTTATCTCCATAGCCTCTTGCCACTTATTAAATTCGAAGGTCTCTGACCAAGCATCAAGCCTACATCCCTTCTGCCATGCACTGAACAAAAGCTGAGATAACTTCTCATCACCTCTTGCAAAGATTGCCTCTAAAAAACTCATTTTATGGTCATGCCCCTTAAACTTTATTCTTTTTCTGGTGATTTCTTCCTTTAAAAATGATATTTTTTCTATAATTTCTTCCTGTGGTGGTTGTCCAACCCATTGAAAGGGGGTATGAGGTTTAGGCACAAAGGGGGAAATAGTCACACTTATATTAACAAATCTTTTTGTTTTTTTCTTTGAAATTCTAAGAGCTTTCATAACCATCTTTGGTATCTCTTGAATATCTTGCTCGGTTTCAGTTGGCAGTCCGATCATGAAGTAGAGTTTTAGATTTAGCCATCCTTCAGAAAAAAGATTATTCAATGCTTTTTCGTAATCATCATCAGTAAAATCTTTATTTATTACCTTTCTTAGCCGTTCTGTTGCTGCCTCTGGAGCGATAGTAAAACCAGTTTTCCTAACAAAATTAATTTCCTTTAATACTTCTCTACTAACAGAAGATACTTTCAAAGATGGTAATGACAAAGATATTTTTGAGTGAGAAAATCTTTTGTTAAATTCTTTCATCACTTCTAACAAATAGGGATAGTCTCCTGCACTTAAAGATATAAAGGAAACCTCTTCGTAACCTGTGTTTAGTAATGATTTTTCAGCAATATGGAGTACTTTTTTTGGGGATCTTATTCTCAAAGGTCTGTATATCAATCCTGCTTGACAAAACCTACAACCCATTGAACATCCACGTGATACTTCAATAGCTATTCTGTCATGTACAATCTGAGTATACGGGACGACAGGTTTTAAAGGATATGGTGCCTCATCAAGATTAGAAATAATCCTTTTTGTAATCTTATCTTCTTTACCATGAATAAAGGGAACATAAAAGCCCTCCATATGTGAAATTTCCTTTAAAAGAGTTGTTTTTTTGTTGTCGCCCCTTTGTTTCCAGTCTCTGATCTTTTCTGATAATTCAACAATAGCTTCTTCCCCATCACCAATTAAAAAAACGTCTATAAAAGGAGACAGGGGATGGGGATTAACGGTGCAAGGACCACCTGCAATCACTAAAGGGAATATATCCTTTTTCGAAAGTCTATCCTCTGTAAAAAGAGGGATACCGCTTAAATCTAATATATTTAAAACTGTTGTATAGGAAAGTTCATATTGGAGGCTGAAACCGATAACGTCAAAATCTTTCAAAGGTCTTTTAGATTCAAGAGATCTGAGCAAAATATTGTTCTCTCTTAAGTATTTCTCATAATCTATCCATGGAGAGAAAGCTCTTTCAGCTGAGATATAAGGGAGTGAGTTTAATATATCATAGAGTATTTTTAGTCCCAGATGGGACATGCCTATCTCATAGACATCAGGGAAAACTAAAACATACCTAACAATAACATCCTGATCGCCTCTCTTATGTACACTATTAATCTCAGAATTTATGTATCTGCTGGGGAGTTGAAAAATAGAAAGGTTCATTTTTTAAAGTAGCATCAATAAGAGCTTCTTAGCAAGAAGACTAAAAGGCCTATAAAATATTTGCTTTAAATGTAAAGAGATAACTATCTTTACATTTGCTTCAAAAAGCAGAATGAAATAGAGGGTAAGAAATGTTACTTATAAGTGAATAGCAATAGAGTTTAAATAAATTTCCTACCCTCACTCTGTTTT
>FMSI01024744.1_pt1 | contig 11097 bp, 10 predicted proteins | sample 1504471 | NCBI WGS metagenome assembly FMSI01 (sample SAMEA4475357, study PRJEB15587) | soil metagenome | biome: Soil; feature: Field | place: India | collected 2015-03-11 | depth 0 m
GCGCGCGCTGCGCTTGATCGGCAGCGATCCGCTCCATCAGCCGCGCGCGCACATGGGCTGGCGGCGTAGCCGGCGCTGCCGCGTACGGCAACAGGGCGACCGTTTCGCGCAACTGTTGCAACTCGGCGCGCGCAGTGGGTGACGTGTTTAGAAGCTGCTCGAGCGCCGCTAGATCGGCCGGGTCAAGGCTGCCTAACGCCGCGGCAGCGAGCAGTGATTGTTCGTTTTCGCGATCAGAGTCGTGCATTGCCGGCTACTTTTCTAGTGATCGTTCGGGTCTATGCCGTAGTGAAGCAATGCTTGCTTCAATTTCTGTAATCCCAGCTGGATCCGGGTTTTGATCGTTCCCAGCGGGCTTTGAAGTTGATCGGCGATCTCGCGCTGCGATAGCCCGCCGAAGTACGCCAGTTCGATCACTTCGCGCTGATCGGCTGGCAAATCGGCTAACGCATCGGTGATCAACCGGCGCCGTTCGGTTTCAATCGTCGCTTGTTCAACATTCTGCTGCTGATCGGGCAATGATGACAGCAGATCGTCGTCATTGCCAGCCGCCCTTGGCCGCGTCCGCCGGCGCCGTAATTCGTCAATGCAGAGATTGCGCGTAATCCCGAACATCCACGGTAAAAAGGCGCTATGAGCCTGAAAGGTCGCCGAGCGCTTCCAAATCCGCCAGAATGTCTCTTGCACAACCTCTTCCGCTGGCTCAGCCGCACTGAGCATCCTCAGCGCGAGACCGTACACTACCCGCGAGTGCCGATCATAGAGCTGCGCTAACGCTGCGCTATCGCCAGCCGCGACTAATTCCATTAATGCTTCATCGCTCAACCGGGCCAAACGGGCCGCATCGTGCGGTTGGGCCACAGCCAACCCCTTATAAGATATACGCTCACCACCCCGAATTGGATGCCTCGCAATCCGGTGATACGCGAAGACTCCACCCAACCATTATACACGGCGCAAACGCTTTTCGGAAAACAGCGCCTTACCGCTCATCACCCGTGCATTTTCACCCTAGATATGGTACAGTTATATTGAATTGATCCATGTGTTTGACAGCCGTACTGAATATGTTATAGTTCAGGTTGTGGCGAATATCACAAGGTGATGATATATCACCTGTCTCTCTGGCAAGGCGTGCCACAATCGCCGGATCGTCGTCGCCTCCGGCGCCAGACCGGCTCGGCGATCCTAGGAAGGAACAGCCGCATGGCCGGCTACCAACCGCAACTTAATCCGTCGGGATCGGTTTCGTTGCCCGAGGCTCGCATACCAACAACACATAGCCACCACAGCGCCGGTGAGTTGCCGCCGCAAACTGCTGGCGGGTTGGCTGGCATCTTTCACCGCGCCAATATTTTGGCCGATCTTGGCGCGATTGAGCAGCGGCTGCTTGAGCGCACCCATTCGCGGGTGGCGGTGATTAGCGCTGCCGGCGCGCACACGGTGCGTTCTGGCGGCAAGCGGCTGCGCGCGGCGCTGACCGTCTTAGCCGCCCGCCTTGGTCACTATCAACTCGACCGCGTCTTGCACCCGGCTGCTGCGGCTGAATTGATCCACGCCGCTTCGCTCGTGCATGACGATTTGGTCGATCAGGCCAACCGCCGCCGTGGCCAAATCACCGTCCATGCCCGCTGGGATAACGACGTGGCGTTGATGGTCGGCGACTACTTCTTTGCCCTCGCCGCCGCCGAGATGGCACTTAGCCCTGATCCGCGCATTATCACCTTTTACGCCGAAGCGGTGCAAACCATTTGCGAGGGTGAGTTGAGCCCAGTAACGGTTGCCGAGCCGTTCGACCGCGCCTTGCGCCAGTATCTGTATAAGACCGGCGCCAAGACGGCGGTGCTGTTTGAAGCGGCTTGCAAGGCCGGCATGGTGGCTGGCAGCGGCAGCGATGAGCAGATCGCGGCTCTTGGCCGTTATGGCTATGATCTCGGCATGGCGTTCCAGATTGTCGATGACGTGCTTGATTTTATCGGCGATGAGCGGACGCTCGGCAAGCCAGCCGGCAATGATTTGCGCCAAGGCACGATTACCCTCCCGCTCATTTATGCTACTGCTGCTTCGCCAAGCCCGTTGCTGCGCGAGGTGCTTGCCCAGACACCGCCGGACGATGCGCTGGTGGCTGACGTTATCCGCGAGGTGATCGCTGTTGGCGGCGTTGCCGCCGCCCAAACCGAGGCTGAACGCTATATCGAGCAGGCGATTGCTCACCTCGCTATCTTCCCCGACAGCCCGGCCCGGCAGGCGCTGATCGATATTGCCCGCTTCGTGATCGAGCGCACGGTGTGAGCCAGCTTCGCCGCTATTCCTGCCGCAACGCATAGCGCACGCCGTCACGCAGATCGGCGCGGGTAATGATGTTGCTCAGATCAACTCCTAACGCAACCAATGTCTGCGCGACATCAGGACGAATGCCGGTCATTACCAATTGCGCTCCCAGCAAGCGCACCGAGGTGGCGCATTGCAAGATGGCATGCGCTACCTGTGTGTCAATCACCGGCACTCCGGTTACGTCAAGCACGACCACGCGCACTTGCCGCTGCTGCACCGCGTGCAGCAATGCTTCAATCAGCATCGCCACCCGCACGCTGTCAAAGGCTCCTACCATCGGCGCCAGCAACACCCGTGGCGCCACTTCCAGCAGCGGCGTTGAAAGCTCGGCTAACAACGCCGCTTGCGCCGCGATCACCTCTTCGCGAATCGCCAACTGCCGGCGCAGCTCTTCCGCTTGCTTGATGTCGGTAATGTCGATCCGCAAGCCTACTGCGCCGCCATCAGCCGTGCGCCGCTCGACAATCCGGATCCACCTGCCATCGGCAAGGTGCTGTTCAATCGGCGCCAGTTCGGCGTGCAATCGCAGCCGCTCAGCCACCCATTCGTCAACCCGCCCAATCGCGTTCGCGTATTGGCCTCGTTCGGCTCCCAGCTGGATAAACTCGGCAAACGGACGGCCCGACGTGATCAGATCGGCGCTGATCGCGTAGAGTTCGCGGTAGCGCCGGTTGCAGAAGACAATCCGATCCTCGGCATCGAGCAAGAGAAAGCCCTCTTCAAGGCTATCGAGCGCGCTTAAGATTGCTTCTAACCGCTGCTCGGCAGCGCGCTGCGCCGTCAACAATGCCGTGACCTCAACCACTTGGGCCGTTAACGCCGTTGCGCTACGCCGGATCGCTACCTGCGCGTGCCGCGACCGATCGCGGCGCAGCGGCGCGGCCAACTGCAACGGTGGATCATCCGGCGTAAGCGTTGCCAGCCACAATCGGGCCGCAGCCTGATCAGGCGCGTCCCACGCCAAGACGCCGGCGCAAGCGGCGATCAGATCATGTGGCAGATCACCCGGTTCGCTTAACTCTAACCACAGACGATTACACTGTAACGGCCCGTCCGCCGGCGCATACGCGGTAGGCAACGGTAACGCATCTAGCATTGTATGGCTCTCGTTGGACATAGGAAGCGATCAGGTAAGTGCGGGAGACACCTCTGCATTATAACCCAGCCTACGACCAGCATGCGTGAGGATTTCCAGCCTATCTTGCTCGCGGCAACTAGGTGAAGTGTGGTATAACCATGATAGGTTTGCAAAAGGTTTGCAAAGCTTTAATAGGAGTACTACCATGACTCTCACCGGAATGCATGCGTTAGTCACCGGCGGCGGTCGCGGATTGGGACGGGCCAGCGCGCTCGCGCTGGCGAAGGCCGGTGCAACGGTTTCGGTGCTGGCCCGCAGCGCCGATGAAGTTGCCGAAACGGTCTGGCTGATTGAAGAGAGCGGGAGGGAGGGCTTGGCCCTCACCGCCGATGTGCGCGAGAGTAACCAACTCGAACACGCCGTCGCTCAAGCCCGCACCCGCTTCGGCCCGATCCGGATCTTGGTCGCTGCCGCCGGCATTGGCCTGCGCGCACCCATCTACGAAACCAGCGAAGCGCAGTGGGATGCGGTGGTTGATACGTTGCTCAAAGGGGTGTTTCTCAGTGCCCGGATTGTCATCCCCGACATGATCGAAGCCGGCGGCGGCAATATCATCATCGTCGGCGCGCCGCTCGACCGCATCGCCGTGCCCGGCTTCGCCGCTTACTATGCCGCCAAAACCGGCGTTGACGGCTTGGCGCGGGTGATGGCGAAAGACCTCCGGCGCTTTGGCATCAATGTCAATCTCGTTCACCCCGGCGGCTTTGCCGATACCCAGATGGTGCGCACCACCGTCCCTGAAGTTCGCACCGGCTTGCTGAGCCCTGACGAAATCGGGCCAGCAGTGGTTGAACTCGCGGCCCTGCCCCCGCGTAGCCAAACCGGCCAGACCATCGATGCTCACGCCCATAAATTGGCGCAAAATTAGTCTTTTCAGGGTCTTGACAAAACCTGTGCAAAGACCGAAAATATACACATCCGAAATCTTTGAGGCGGCGTATATCTAGACAGAGAATAATCGACGCCCCTCAAAGGGTTAGCATCCGCGCTGTCGCTGCCAGCCGGAAACAAGGAGTACTGCCGTGAAAGCCTTCCCTCAGAATCACCCAGCCGACAGTGAAATCGAACCGGAAGAGTCCGCTGAGGCCGCCGAACTCGATGCTGAGTGGGATGGCGATGTAGAACTCGTCGTGGAAGACGAGGAGATGATCGAGCCAGTCGCAGACCTTAGCGATGAGAGCGATTTTGAGGCGGTCGAGGATTCGGTGCAGCTCTATCTGCAAGAGATTGGTCAGGTACCGCTCTTAACCGCCGAAGAAGAGATCGAGCTGGCCCGGCAGTACAGTCGCGGTAAAGAGGCGCGCCTGCGGTTACAACACGAGCAGTACGCCAATAACCGCGAGCGGATGCGGCTAGAGATGGAAGTAGCCCGCGGCGAGGAGGCGCGCCGCCGGTTGATTCAGGCTAATCTGCGGCTGGTCGTTAGCGTGGCGAAGAAATATATTGGCAGCCCGATGGCCTTTATGGATCTGGTGCAAGAGGGCAATATCGGCCTGATGCGCGCCGTCGAGAAGTTTGACTACACCAAAGGCAACCGTTTTAGCACCTACGCCACGTGGTGGATCCGGCAAGCGGTGACGCGCGCCATCGCCGAGCAGAGCCGCCTCATCCGGTTGCCGGTCCATCTGAGCGAGTCGATCGTGCATTTGCGCCGCGCCATCTACCGGCTTGAGCAGGAGCTTGAGCGCGAGCCGACCGCCGAAGAGCTTGCTCATGCCCTCAATATGAGTCTGCGTAAGGTAAAGCGCCTGTTGCGCGCTTCAACCCAGCCGATCTCGCTTGAGCAGCCGCTCAACAACGAGCAAGAGGGCCGCGTGAGCGAGACGCTGGCCGACGAGACGGCGGCGTCGCCGATGGAGATTGCCGAGCAGAATATGTTGCAGGCCGAGATTACGGCGGCGCTAAACGAGTTGCCCGAACGCGAGCGCAAGATTTTGCAGTTGCGCTACGGTTTGCTCGATGGCCAGCGCCGTACCCTCGAAGAGGTTGGCGCTACCTTTGGCATCACGCGCGAACGCACCCGCCAGATCGAGGCTGAGGCCCTTCGCCGCTTGCGCCATCCCAGCGTCGGGCACCGGCTGTATGGGTATCTGGATTGAGACGCAAATAGGTGTACAGACATCTGTGAGGGCGGGTTTGAAACCCGCCCTTACGCTTGCTGATACGTCGCCGGCTCCTTCTCCGCCAGCGGCTCGCGCCCGTACAGCGCCGTCAGATAGTCCAGATGGTGGGCGTGATCGACGTTAAGTTGCTCTGGCCGCATCCGCCATGCCCAATTGCCTTCGGCTCTCCCCGGCAAATTCAGTCGCGCCCACGACCCTAACCCCAACACATCTTGCATCGGGATGATCGCCGTGTCGGCGACCGACATCAACGCCGCCCGGATGAAATCCCACGCAATCGTCTCGTCGCGCGCACCGAGGTAGTTGCGCACATGCTGACGAGTATGCTCATCGAGGGTTGACCACCATCCCACTGTGGTGTCGTTGTCGTGCGTACCGGTATAGACCACCAGATCGCGAGTGTAGTTGTGCGGCAAATAGTTGCTGGTCGCATCGCCGCCCCACGCAAACTGCAACACCGCCATCCCCGGAAAGCCGAGTTGCCGGCGCAGCTCGTCCACATCCGGCGTGATTAGACCCAAGTCCTCGGCAATGATTGGCACTGGCCCCAACTGCGCGCGCACCGCCGCAAACAGCGCCGTGCCGGGGCCGGGAACCCAACAGCCTTCCATGGCGGTGGCGGCCTGCGCCGGCACTTCCCAGTAGGCGGCAAAACCGCGGAAGTGGTCGATTCGCACAATATCCACAAGGCGGAACAGCAGTCGGAAGCGCTCGATCCACCAATCGTAGCCGCGTTGGGCCAGCACATCCCAGCGGTAGAGCGGGTTACCCCAGCGCTGACCAGTTGGGCTGAAGTAGTCCGGCGGCACTCCGGCGACTACCGTGGGGTTGCCGTCAGCATCGAGGTGGAAGATCTCAGGGTTAGCCCAGACATCGGCGCTGTCATAGGCGACAAAGATCGGCAGGTCGCCGATAATCTGCACGCCGCGTTCGTTGGCGTAGTGGCGTAACGCCGTCCATTGGGTAAAGAAGACCCACTGCAAGAACTGCTGGAACCGGATCCGGTCAGCCAATTGCCGGCGCGCCGTCGCGATCGCCGCCGGTTCGCGCCGGGCCAGCCCTGTCTCCCAACGGTTCCATGGCTCGCCGTGATAGGCCTCTTTCAGCGCGGCAAAGAGGGCAAAGGTGTCGAGCCACGCCTGCTGTTCGGCGCAGAACTGTTCAAAAGCGGCGCGTTGTTGGCTGTCAGCCTGCGCGGTAAAGCGGGCAAAAGCCCATTCGAGCCGGGCCAGCTTCCATGGAATGACCGCGCCATAGTCGATCCAGTCGCTGTACGCGCCCGGCGCGTCGTGCAACGCCCCCTCATCGAGCCAACCTAGCCGCACGAGCTGTTCCAGTGAAATTAGCAAGGGATTACCGGCCAGCGCCGAGAGGCCGGCATACGGCGAATCGCCGTAACTCGTCGGGCCGAGCGGCATAATCTGCCACCGCCGCTGCTTCGCCGTCACCAACCAGTCTACAAAACGGTACGCTGTATCGCCAATATCGCCAATCCCGCTAGCGCCCGGCAACGCCGAGGGATGCAACAGAATGCCGCTGACCCGCCGATCATACATAGTGCCACCTCGAAAACGCGCAATGCCACTATTTCGTTGTATGCGCAATTATAACACAAGAAACGAATTAGGCGCGGGATAATTCAGCATCCGTTCACAAAATCCGTTTGCCCAACGCCGACAACGCCAATTCGACGGCCAGCTCGGCAGTGGCATTGCGCTCATCGAGGATGGGATTTACTTCAACGATATCGAGGCTCCGTAACGCGCCGCTCTCGGCGATCAGCTCCATCGCCAGATGCGCTTCCCGCGCCGAGATGCCGCCGCTGACCGGCGTGCCGACGCCGGGAGCTTCACGGGGATCAACCACATCGAGGTCAAAGCTGAGGTGAAAGCCGTCGGTGCCTCTGGTCGCAATCGTTAACGCCTGCTCCATCACCGCCGCCATCCCGCGCCGGTCGATCTCGTGCATGGTAAAGACGGTGATGGCGGACGTGCGTAACGCTTCCCGCTCAAGCGGATCGAGATCGCGTACCGCGATCAGCACTACTCGCGCCGGAACGAATGCCGGCGTCTTCCCGGCTAATCCGGCCAAAAGGGGGGGGCCGCGGCCGGTCAAAACGGCCAACGGCATCCCGTGGATATTACCGCTAGGGGTCGTAGTTTCGTCATTAAAATCGGCGTGCGCGTCGATCCAGATTAAGCCAAGCCGGCGACCGCGCGCGCTGCCGCTAGCCGATCCGATCGCAAGGCTATGATCGCCGCCGAGAATCAGCGGCAGCATCGCTTGCGCAGCAATGTCTGCCACCAACTCGGCGAGGCGCTGGCACACTTCGGCGATTGGTTCGAGGTATCGCAGCCGCGAGTCTGGCGGCGGCAGCGGCGTTGTCTCGACCATTGGCGTAGTCAAATTACCGAAATCAACCACCTGATGGCCAAGGTCTTGCAACCGACGACTGAGACCGGCATAGCGTATCGCGCTCGGCCCCATATCCACGCCGCGCCGCCCCGCACCGAGATCGATTGGCACCCCGAGAATAGCAACCCGCATCTCGCTGGTCATGAGGTGGCCGGCTCCTCTTCCTCGTCGGTCGTCAGCGGCAATGCCGCTGGCGGGCCAAAGAAGACCTCGAGCACCCCATTGCGGAAATACGCCCGCCGCGCCGGTCGCTCGGCAAGAGTGGCGGGCAAGAGCATGTCACGGCGGAAGTTGCCGATTTCGATAAACAACTCATCGCCGCGTTTGGTCATCGAAACTTTGCCGATCTCGACGTGCGGCAATGGCAAGCGCAAGACGTATTCGTCGCCTTGCTTGACAATCTCTTGCGTTTTGCCAATGAAATGCACTTTCACCGGATCATCATCGCCAAACAATTGCCGCCCAACCATTGACAGATCTTTGATCCCGGCCAAATCACGCGCATAATAGGGGCTTTCCCAGATCGGCAGCGGGCGGAAGAGGTCATAGACCATCTGGCGATAGCCCTGCTGGATGCGAGCCAGCTCTTGCATAAACGTGCCTTCAACCTGATCGACCGGCAATACCCGGTTGAGCACAACGCCATCAACCGGATACCCAAACAGAGCCAGATAGGTCGAAGCGCGCTGCGCCTCTTTGATCACCATCCGTTCCGGGTTGACGACAAGCCGGTACGAGCTGACCTGCGGATCGGTCAGCGTTGCCCGCAACGCTTCCACCCCCTTCGTCAACCGCTCAAGTTTTGCAAAGACATCAGTCGCCGGCACCAATTGTTTGACCAGCGGGCGGGCCACTTTCAAGGTGGTCGGTTCCCAGTCCATCACCCGCGCCGCATACCACTGAAAGGTCTCTGGCATGGTCAGCAAGCGCACCGTTTCCCCGGTTGGCGCTGCATCAACAATCACGACGTCAAAGTCGCCATCGCGGGCTTGCCGGCGGATATGAAGCAAGCTCACCACTTCGTCCATGCCGGGAATGATCGCCAATTCTTCGGCAGCAACTTCGTCAACCCCGCGCCGGCGCAACAGATTGCTCAAATAGACGCGCAATTCACCCCAATGCTGGCGCACTTCATCGAGCACATTAATCTCTTGGCCCCATAACCGTTCGCCAATCTGGGTCGGCAGTGACCCCAGCGGGGTATCAAGGGCATCGGCGAGACTGTGGGCCACATCGGTACTCACCACCAGCGTACGATAACCCAACTCGGCCGCCCGCACCGCCGTCGCCGCCGAGGTCGTGGTCTTGCCGACGCCACCCTTGCCAAGATAGAGGATCAGCCGCATTGATGCATCCTTTGTCTGTCTGTCGCCACGAAACAGTCGCTCATCTCGCTGATGCGACGCCGCATCAATTGTATATGTTGCAATTCAGCCCGTCAATAAGCTATGGTACACTACCTACGATGATACTCGATCATCACTGCTACATCAAGGTGCAAGGATTACCAGTGCTTTCAGATCTGTTTCTTATTCGTCATGGGCAACCGGTGCATAATCCGGCCATCCCCTACCAGTTGCCACCGGGGCCTGATCTGTCCGAACGTGGCCGCGCCGAAGCGCGGCAGGTCGCCGCATTTTTGGCTGATAAGGGCGTTGAGCTGCTCTTTGCCTCACCGTTTGCCCGCACCACCCAAACGGCTGAGGTGCTGGTCGATGCGCTCGGTTTGCCGGTTACGTTCACGACGCTCGTCCAAGAGCATGCACCCAGCGAGTCGTTCGACCACGTGCGCGCGCGGGTGCGCGAGTTGCTGGCCGGACTAGCCGATTCGCCCTACCAACGGGTCGGCATCGTGACCCATGGCTCGCCGATCCGGGCATTTTTGCTTGAGATCAGCCACGATCAAATCGATCTGCGCGGCCACGTCTACCAAGGCGGCAACCCTGCCCCCACCTGCGGCGTCTGGCACGTGACCTTCAACCAGCAACGGGCCTGCCGGTTTGAACTGGCGTTTAAACCTGCCGGATAGTGTGGCCGCTGCGCCGCTGTAGGTATGCTCTGTGCGAGACAAACATCGCTGAATCATGCGGGAATGCTGCCCCGCCTTCTCTTACGCGAAAGCGGGGCAAGGCAATGAGAGCAACCAATCCGATGGCTGAGCGGAGCCAAACCGAGAGCGCGGAAATCTTCAGCTCGTGCTGCGTTCCAGATTGATGCCGTCGCATGACAGGGAGGGATAGCGATGACCGATCTTGACGCCGTGATCGCCGCTTTTGTCGCACACTTGCGCACGGCCCGCCACGTGGCCGTGCTTACTGGGGCCGGCATCTCTGCCGAGAGTGGCATTCCCACCTTTCGCGATGCTCAAACCGGCCTTTGGTCACACTTCGATCCCGAAGAACTCGCTTCACCCGCTGGCTTTGCCCGCAACCCGGCCTTAGTCTGGCGTTGGTATGCCGAACGGCGAGTGAAAGCCTGCGCTGCCCAGCCCAATCCGGCCCACTATGCCTTGGCGGAATTGACCAAGTACGTGCCAACATTGACTCTGATGACCCAGAATATCGACGGTCTCCATCAACGGGCCGGCAGCCCCCACGTTACCGAACTGCACGGCAGCCTGCACCGCGCCCGTTGTATGGCCGACGGCTCGGTGCATCACACATGGAATTACGACGAGGAATTGCCGCGCTGCCCGAATTGCGACGCGATGCTACGACCTGATGTGGTTTGGTTTGGCGAAATGTTGCCGCGGCGGGCGCTAGAAACGTCGTGGCAGGCTGCGCTCGATTGCAATGTTTTTATGTCAATTGGAACATCAGGCGTCGTCGAGCCGGCAGCGTCACTGCCGCGAGTAGCGCTTGGTCGTGGCGCAACCGTGCTCATCCTCAATCTTGAACAAACCACTGCCGCTCGCCCGCCGCTCTTCACCATCAACGGCAAAGCCGGCAAGGTGTTGCCGCGTTTGGTCAGGGAAGCGTTTGGCGAGTAAATGCGAGCGCAGCTCGCTCACCCACCGGTCATGGCGAGGGAGCGGCAGCTCGCTCTCCGCCGGTCATGGCGAGGGGGCGCAGCCCCCGAAGCAATCTC